>LSQX01141156.1_pt3 | contig 11140 bp, 7 predicted proteins | sample 654561 | NCBI WGS metagenome assembly LSQX01 (sample SAMN04489861, study PRJNA283612) | anaerobic digester metagenome | isolation source: 4 biogas reactors fed with cattle manure at either 37C or 55C with and... | place: Denmark: Kongens Lyngby | collected 2014 | reverse complement strand
ATATAAAAATTAACAAAATAGCATAAATTTAATATGAATTTAAAGAATTTATAAATATTAAGGTTTTGTTTTTGACTAAAACTTAAAATTGTTATTAGAATTCTGATTGACAGCGTTTGGTTTTGTACCCTATTAATTTAGGTTTGAGTGGAATTGATTTCGCGTCGTTAAACTGTGTGAATTGGTAGCCAATCTTTTGTTAGAAGTAGAATTATTTGAATTTTCCTGTTCTATTTTTATGGCAGATAAATAAAGTTAAACCTTAAAAAATTAAAGTTATGATTCCACAAGAAAGAAAAAACCGCGACGAAGAAAGAAATCAAATTCGTCAAAATGAAGCGCGTAATGAGTACGGTAAAAATGAGCCGGGCTTCAGTCAAGAACCGGGAACAGACACCCCTGTAGGAAGAATGAAGGATGATGCTGAGAGAAATCAATCAAATCCTCACTCTCAATCGCATAGAGAGAATCCAACCAATCGGAATTCAGGAAGAGAGCAACGAAACTGGGATGAGGAAAATCATTCGGAACGAAATAATCCCACCAATCAATCTCGACATCAACAAGATGAAAATCAGAGAAATCAAGATCCGACGCTTGATGATGCGGATCGTCCGTTATAATTAATGATCCCCATTTAACTTTAAAGAATAAGCTGTTTTGATAATTTGAAGCAGCTTATTTATTTATACGGGAGTTGGAGATTATTCAAACTTTTCTGCAAAACAAGACAACTTTCCGGTTGTCCTGAAGTGTTGTAAAAAATAAATAAGAATCTCCGCCATCCTTAATTTTCCATTTTTTACGAATCGTTGCGACAGATTCAGGAAAATTTCGCATACTTATATTGGCTTGTTTTGGTAATGGAAATTGTTTTAAGGCTTGTTTTTTATAAGGAACGATATGTTCTATTTTAAAACTTCTTCCGGGAAATGGAATTAAATTTTCGGATGTAAATAAATGTGAATTGGGATGAATTTTTTCAATTCCCAATCGACTTGAAAGTACTTCAAAACCGCCACTTTTCATTAAGGCGGCATTCGGTTCGTAAAGAAAGTTTTTAGGATTGTCATACGTTGCTTTTTCTGTGAAATTCATTTTAAAACTGAAAAATTGTTTTTCGTTTCCTCGAATGTTTACGGTACAAATCTCAGGTGAATTCTCTTTTTCTTTACCTATCAGAAACAACAATTCTTTTACTTCATTATTTACGGCAACAATATGGATTTGTGAAACAAGATTTTTTAATTCTTCGATTCCAACTGTAATATCCAGCATCGGAGAGGTTTTCAGAAGAATTTTATCACAGTGGTTTAGAATAAATTCTAAATTTTCCGGAATATCGGGTTCGCAATCTTTTAGAAAAAAAACCTTTCCTTTTTCTTTGTTTCTTCGTGAAGGATCTGCGTAGATAACATCAAAATGTTTGTCCTTGATAACGTCTAATCCGTTCTTGTTAAAGCATTTGATGTTGTTTCTCTTTAAAACCTTGAAATTGTGTCGTGCGATTTGAAAAAGTTCGACATTTGTTTCAAAATAAGTTACATTCTCAAATCGTTCAGCAAAATAAAAACTGTCAACGCCAAAACCACCGGTAATATCGGCAAGTGTATTTCCTGAAATCAAAGAAGCTTTGTATGCTGCGGTATGTTCCGATGAGGTTTGTTCCAAATTCAGAATAGGAGGGTAGATGATGTTTTTTGTTTGAAACCACGTAGGTAATTTTTTGACAATGCGATTGCGACTGTGAATTTGTTCGGTCAATTCATTTATACGTACCGATTTAAAAGGGCTTCCCGAAAAGGAAAGTTGCGAAACAGAATCTTTAAAATTAAAGATAAACTCTTGGATTTCAGGTTTTAGAAGTTCGTGATTAAACACTTTATAAATTTCGGGTTAATCTTTCTACAATTTTATATTCAGATAAAAATTCTTTGGCAATCACTTTTAAACTGGTATATCCGGGTACGGCGAGCACCATTCCGGGAATTCCATATATAAATCCACCGATTAAGATAATTATAAAAATTTCCAACGGATGGGAACGGACGCTGCGCCCGAAAATAATAGGTTGGGTGATTACATTGTCAAACAATTGCGCTGCGCCGTATCCGACAGAAGCAGTAAGCAACAATGGCAACAGCCCTGTGGAGAAATCTGCTCCCAAATTATTGGAGATGATTACCAATAACATAAAAATGTAACCCATTATGGGACCTAAATAAGGGATTATATTGAACGCGGCACAGATTAAGGCAACAGCGATGGCATCTGTGATTCCCAAGTACAACAGCAAGACGATATAAAACAACAGTAATATCATGATTTGCATTAAAATCCCGACAAAATATCGGGAGAGCAATTCTTTAATCTTAATGAGAATCCGTTTGAACTTTTCTTCATCACGTCGTCGTGCAAATGCAACAATCGTCCGACCAAATAAGGATTCGTCTTTTAAGAAGAAAAACGAAATGAATAAGACGGAAAAAATACCTACGAAGATGCTTCCTATACTTCCAAATAACATTTCAATAAAACTTGTCACAGTGGCAACATTAAAATCTTGAATGTAGGAAGATTCCCGGATGGCATCCATAAAATGAAGTTCAACACCAAGATAATCACTTGCCTGTATGTTCAATTCAATTAAATCGCGTTTAACCTGTTCAAAGTCAATTTGTGTAAAATGTTTTCCATGATTGATTACGACCGGAATGAGAATACGTGCCAGTAAAGAGATAAAACCTAAAAATATAAACAGCGTAAGAAATGCAGAAACTACATTGTTTAAACGCATTCTTTTTTTAAAAAAAATCATAATCGGACGTCCCAGTAACGAAACCACAACTGCAAGTCCGATATAAAGAAAAATGGCTTTAATCTTAAACAACAACCAAAACAAAATAAATATCCCCGCCATTATTCCTACGGCTCGTAAAATTCCAATTGTAATGGCTTTAGCTGTTTGTTTCACGATTTAAAGATAGTAAGTTGAATAAAAATAAACTGTATCAAAGTGCTTCAAAAACATATTTAATCAGATTGGCTCCCATTTGCAATGCTTTTATACGTACTTCCGGAGGATTGTTGTGAATTTCAGGATTCTCCCATCCGTTTCCTAAATCGGTTTCATAAGTAAAAAGCAGTACCAAACGGTCATTTACGGTAATGCCGAATGCCTGAGGCGGTAATCCGTCATGTTCGTGAATTTTGGGTAAGCCTTTTGGAAATTTAAAATGTGCATTAAAAATCGGATGGTCGGCGGGAAGTTCTTTTAGTTCTTCGTCAGGAAACAATTTTCTGATTTCAGGACGGATGTATTCATTCATTCCATAATTATCGTCAATGTGTAAAAACCCGCCGCTCAATAAATAAGCTCTTAAATTATCTACGTCTTCACCGGAGAAAAAGACATTTCCGTGACCGGTCATGTGAACGAAAGGATAATCAAACAAATCAGGACTGGAGGGCGTTACCGTAGCAGGATCCGGATTAATTCGCGTTCCTATTTCACTGTTTGCAAATGCAATCAAATTTGGCAATGCTGTAGGATTTGCATACCAATCGCCACCACCTTCATATTTTAAAACTGCAATTTCTTGTCCCCACAGGGTTGACATTCCAAAAACCAAAAGGAGGAAACTTAAAAATTTTGTCATTTTAGAAAATTCAGTATTCAAATGTACATTATTTTATTCGTGATTTATAAAAGAAACACTATGACATGCGACAATGGCAGCAGTTTCTGTACGCAGTCTGCTGTTTCCTAAATGAATGGATTGAAACCCTAAACTTTCCGCCATCTTAATTTCACTGTCTGAAAAGTCACCTTCGGGACCGATTAAAATCATCACACTTTTACCGGGATGCACAACCTTTTTTATAACATTTTTTTCTCCATCACTACAATGGGCTATTAATTTAATCTCGGAAGAAGGTTCAGAATTTATAAAATCTTTAAATGAAATGGCATCATTCAATATGGGCATATGCGCTTTTAAAGATTGCTTCATCGCACTTTGAATAATTTTCTCAAAACGTTCTTTTTTGATGACGCGGCGTTCGCTGTGTTCACAAATAATGGGAGTAATTTCCGTAACACCAATTTCCGTTGCTTTTTCCAAAAACCATTCATAACGGTCGTTTAGTTTGGTCGGCGCCACCGCAAGATGAAGCGCATACGGCATGGGTGTAGCTTTGTTTTCTTCTAAAATCTTAATTTTTACGGTTTTTCCGCTTTGGATAATTTCAGTTTCAAAAAAACTCCCGTTACCGTTGGTGAAAGTTAGTTTATCTCCGATATTTTTCCGCAATACTTTATGAATGTGGCGACTTTCTTCTTTGTCTAAGACAACTTCAGAAGTGTTTTTATCGCTGATAAAAGGATTGTAAAATAAATGCATATCAACTGGTTAAAAATCGGTTCGTGCAACTGCAACCACGTTTTGAGAAGCAAAATCTCCTTTTCTAAATTTTAATTCTCCAGCAATCGCAATCATCGCGGCATTATCTGTACAATATTCAAATTTGGGAATATGCGTTTTCCATCCGTATTTAGTTTCAGCTTCTTTGAGTGCTTTTCGGATTCCACTATTTGCAGAAACTCCACCACCAATGGCAATTTCTTTAATTCCGGTTTGTTTCACTGCGTTTTTCAACTTGTCCATAAGATAAGAAACAATTGTAAACTGAATACCGGCGCAAATATCATGAATGTTGTCTTGAATAAAATCCGGATTTTCTGCTGTTTCTTTCTCAATAAAATATAATATTGAAGTTTTCAGACCGCTAAAACTAAAATCTAAAGGATTTACTTTTGGTTTTGGAAATTTAAAACGTTTGGGATTTCCTTTTTGAGCATACTTGTCAATCAAAGGTCCTCCGGGATAGGGAAGTCCGAGGATTTTCGCACTTTTGTCAAATGCTTCGCCTACGGCGTCATCAATTGTTTTTCCAATGACTTCCATTTCGAAATAATCGGTAACTTTAACAATCTGAGTATGTCCGCCACTGATAGTTAATGCCAGAAATGGAAATTGCGGTGGATTTTTACCTTCTTCTTTGATAAAATGTGCCAAAATATGCCCTTGCATATGATTTACTGCGAGAAGTGGAATCTCCAAACTCAGCGCCAGAGATTTGGCAAAAGACATTCCGACCAACAAAGAACCTAAAAGCCCAGGACCTTGCGTAAAAGCAATAGCAGATAACTGATTTTTATCGATATTTGCACGATGTAAAGCTTGATGAACCACAGGAACAATATGTTGCTGATGTGCGCGTGAGGCAAGTTCGGGAACCACACCGCCAAATTGACGATGGACTTCCTGAGAAGCCACAACATTACTCAGTATATGACCGTTATGAATCACAGCGGCGGCAGTGTCATCGCAAGAAGATTCGATAGCTAAAATATAGATGTCGTAAGGGTTCACATTAAAAATTTAAATGCAAAATTAAAACATATAAAGCGTATCAGAAAACTATTAAAAATCATCAGTTGGATAGTTGTTTGTATTGCAGCACTTTTTTTAGGATTGATTATTGTTTTTTCAATACCATCCGTCCAAACTTGGGCTGCAGATAAATTCACAACAGATTTAAACGAGCGTTTTGGAACTTCAATCCAAGTGACTCGACTGGGATTGAATTGGCGTGGTGAAATTGATATGCGTGAAGTTTATATAGCTGATCATCATCAAGATACCTTAATCTACAGCAAGGAACTTCAAACAAACATTTTAAGTCTAAAAAAAATAATCGAAGGAAATTTGAACTTAGATAAAATTCGATTGGAAAATGCGCGATTTTATCTGAAGACATATAAAGGTGAAGAAATAGACAACCTGACGGTTTTCACCGATAAATTTGCTTCTGACAAAGAAAAATCCGGAAAACCTTTCTTTCTGTCCGGGCGTACCGTAAAACTTATCGATACACAAGTTCAGATTATAAATGAGAATCTGGAAAATCCCGAAATTTTCATATTTGAAAACGTGAATTTAGATGGAAGAAAATTTAACATCGACGGTCCCGATATCAGTGCAACAATCGACGAAATGAATTTTGAAATCAAAGACGGAATGAAAGTCGATAACCTTACTGCCGATTTTGCAATCGGGAGGACTTATATGACATTTATGAATCTTATGCTTGAAACTTCTTCAGGTACAAAATTGCAAGGTGACGTAATTTTTGATTTTTCCGAAACTGAAAGCATGAGCAATTTTGAAAATGATGTTATAATAACGGCTTCACTTCAAGAAAGTTTAATTGCACTTGATGATTTAAATACTTTTTACAATGAGTTTGGAAACGATCAAGTCCTTCAACTTTCAACCGAAATCAAAGGAACTTTAAATGATTTTCAAGCGAAAAAAACATTTTTAAAACTAGGAACTACTGAAATCAGAGGAGATTTTGATTTTAAAAACATCCTTGATTCAGAACCAATTGAAATTTATGCCAACCATCACGACATCCAAACAAATTATTATGATTTGCGTCGTTTGATGCCGAATATACTGGGCAATTCACTTCCTGAAGAGCTAAAAGCATTAAAGAACTTTCGATTGGCGGGAAATTCTTCAATGATAGCAGATGAAATTCAAACCAACAGTAATTTAACCAGTGCAATCGGGCGTGCGCGAATTGATTTGACCCTCGGAAACATTGAAAATATTGATTATGCGTATTACAACGGCAAATTGGAATTGAACAATTTCAATCTGAGACAGATTTCAAAAACAACTTTGCTTGGCAGGATTTCAGGAAATCTAGAAGTAGAAGGACACGGGTTAAATCAAAAAACCATCAATACGGAGATGGCCGGAACAATAAAAAACCTCTCTTTTGAAGGGTATGAGTATCAAAACATCAATTTTTCAGGAAATTTTAAAAATCCGATTTTTGATGGAAATATGATTATTGACGATCCCAATTTGCAATTGGAGTTCAACGGATTAATCGATGCATCATTGGAACGAAATAAATTGGATTTTCATGCAAATATCATTTATTCGGATTTAAACAAGCTCAATCTGGTCAGCAGAGACAGTATCGCAGTGTTTACGGGAGATGTGGTTGTTGACATGGAAGGAAATACTGTTGATGACGTCGCAGGAACCATTAATTTTAGCCGTACCTTTTATCAAAATGAACACGATTATTTTTACTTTGATGATTTTACGATTGTTTCCACTTTTGATGATAAAATTCGCACTATTGAAGTCAATTCCCCTGATATTTTAAATGGTAAAATTAGCGGCGAATTTATCCTGAAAGACATTCCTAATCTTTTTCAAAACGGCGTAGCAAGCATTTATGCCAATTATATTCCTAAAGAGGTTACCAGAAATCAATACATAAACTATGATTTTGAAGTTTATAATAAAATTGTCGATGTATTTATTCCGCAACTTAAATTTGGAGATAATACGCGGATTAGAGGTGCAGTTTATTCGGATGAATCCAAATTTATACTCGACTTTAATTCACCGGAAATACTTCTTTTCAACAATTATATCGGGAAGTTAAAAATTAATATGGACAATGACAACCCATTGTTTAACACCTATATTTCAGCGGATTCAATCAATACAGGATTTTATGAAATGACTGATTTAAATGTCATAAACAAAACATTAAACGATACCATGTATATTCAAGGAGAGCTTAAAGGAGGAAGAACAAAGGAAGATTTATACCAACTGTCATTATATCATACCATAAACAAAAACGGAAAATCGGTTATTGGAGCAAAAAAATCAGACATCATTTACAAAGGGAATACGTGGCATATAAATGAAACAAATAACAATCGCAATAAGGTTGTTTTTAATGATAATTTCTCTGAGCTTCACTTAGACAGCATTGTTTTCAGTCATGAAGAGGAAATTATTCAATTGGCAGGAGTGCTTCGCGATTCGACTTATAAAGATATCAAACTGAACTTTGGAAATGTAAATATTGATCACATCATCCCGGATATCGATAGTTTAAAACTGGGCGGAAACGTTAACGGAAAACTGAATTTTCTACAAAAAGAAAACGCCTATTATCCGACGTCCTCAATTACTATAAAAGATTTATTCATCAATGAAATTCCTTTTGGAAATTTGGATTTAAACGTAGAAGGAAATGAAGATTTGACACAATATACAATTGCTTCATCTTTGACGTATCGGGGAAGTAAATCGATTCTTGCAGAAGGACGCATAGATGTAGTAGGAGATGATTCAAGTATTCATTTAGATTTAGACATGAATAGATTTAATATTCAGGCTTTTACTCCGTTTGGAGGTGACGTAATTTCAAACATTCGAGGGTATCTGAGCGGAAATGCAATTGTCTCCGGAAATTATAAATCACCCGACATCCGCGGACTCTTTAATTTGGAACAAGGCGGATTAAAAATACCGTATTTAAACACCGATTTTCAAATTGAAAACAACACTCCCATTAACGTCAGTAAAAACAGATTTGAAATTGCACATACGACGCTAACAGACACTAAATACAACACAAAAGCAGTACTTTCAGGATATGGAGGACATACCAATTTTTCTAATTGGGAATTGAATCTTCAATTGCAGGCTCCCGAACGATTTTTGGTTTTAGACACTCCCGAAAGTGAAGACGCACTTTATTACGGAACGGCTTTTATGAGTGGTTTGGTAACCATTAACGGCCCTGTGGATCAGCTTGTCATTCATGCCGATGCCACTACGGAATCCGGCACGAGTTTTAAAATTCCGATTAGTGAGGTTGAATCCATAAGCGATGATTCTTTTGTGCATTTCCTTTCACCTGAAGAAAAAAGAGCAAGGATAGAAGGGCAGGGCACCGTAATCACAGAAGTTAAAAAAATGGTGCTTGATTTCAACCTGAATATAAACAACAATGCCGAAGTCGAAGTGGTGGTGGATCAGGCAAATAATTCTACTTTAAAAGGCAGGGGAAGCGGGACTTTACTGTTGCGAATCGATACTGCCGGAAAATTTTTGATGTACGGTGATTTTGTGGTTTTTTCAGGTGAATTTGATTTTAGATACGGCGGGATTATTCAACGAAATATCGCTGTGGTTCCGGGCGGACTCATTATCTGGAACGGAGCTCCCGAACGTGCTACTTTAGATTTACAGGCAGTGTACAATACCGAAGCAAATCCTTCAGTACTTCTGGATAATCCAACCATCAACCGAAAAATTCCCGTCGAAGTTTACGTAGGATTGAATGGCGAACTAGAACAACCCGGATTGTCATTTGAAATTGAATTTCCGCGCGTAAGTTCCACCCTAAACAGCGAACTTCAATTTAAATTGCAAACAGAAGAACAGCGCCAAAATCAGGCTTTGTTTTTATTGGCATCAAATTCGTTTGTCGACGATAATTTTGGAGGAACAAACGCATTCGCCGGAACAGTTGCCGACAGAATGTCCGGACTTGTAAACAGTTTATTTGCCGACCAAGACGGAAAGTTTAAAGTTGGACTTGATTATTCAGTGGGTTCCAATTTACCTGATCAAGAAACAGCCGATAGATTTGGAGTTACTCTAAGCACACAAATCAATGAACGAATTTTAATAAATGGAAAAGTGGCCGTGCCGGTAGGAGGAACCACAGAAACATCAGTTGCTGGAGATATTGAAGTTCAATGGCTTATGAATCAGGACGGAAGTTTGAGGATGAAATTCTTTAACCGTCAAGCAGATTTACAATTTATCGGGGAAGATCAAATTTTTGAACAAGGTTTGGGACTTTCTTATTCCGTAAGTTTTAATACGGTAGAAGAATTAATGCGGAAACTCTTCAATAAAAAAGCACAACGTGAAATGGAAGTGTTGCCAGTTTTACCCGATGACAGCAGTTTTCCTATAGAATATCAAATAAATTCATCCGGAACAATTTCTGAAGAGGAGTTAATCAATCCAAATGCAAACGTTATTCCTGACCGTAATATTGAGGATTAAAGAAGTTGGATAAATTATGATTCAGCAAAGAACCTCAATTTTTTTCATGCAAATTCCCGATAAAGAAATTACTTCCTGTATCTATCAATAAATCCAATAATTTAATCTATTTTTGCACCCTTAAAATTTCGTCAGACGAAGTTTTACAAATACATATTAGAAAGGTGCTCATCCGAAGCTGTTTTGTTTATGTCCAACAGGTGTTTTCAAAGCTTCCCATAGCATCTAAGGAACAATTAAAATAAACAAATGACAGCATTTAAAAGTTTAGGCTTGGAAGAGAATCTTCTAAAAGCCATTGCCGATATGGGTTTTGAACACCCTTCGGAAATTCAAAAAAAAGCAATCCCAATTCTTCTGGATCGAGAAACAGATATGGTTTCTTTGGCACAAACCGGTACCGGAAAAACCGCCGCCTTTGGTTTTCCCATGCTCCAAAAGATTAATATCGACAGTAGAGTCACTCAAGGCTTAATCCTTTCTCCCACGCGTGAATTGTGCTTGCAGATAGCCAACGAATTGGAAAATTACGGAAAATATTGTCCGGGACTCAATGTGGTTGCCGTTTACGGTGGCGCAAGCATTTCCGATCAAGCAAGACAATTAAAAAGAGGTGCGCAAATTATCGTGGCAACTCCGGGAAGAATGAAAGATATGATTGGCCGAAAAATGGTTGATATCTCTCAAATTGAGTATTGTGTCCTCGATGAAGCCGATGAAATGTTGAATATGGGATTCTACGAAGATATTACCGATATTCTTTCGCATACGCCATCTGATAAAAGCACTTGGTTATTTAGTGCAACAATGCCCAAAGAAGTTTCGACCATTGCCAAAAAGTTTATGCACACTCCGGTAGAAGTTACTATCGGAACAAAAAATACCGGGTCACAAAATGTGTCCCATGAATATTATGTCGTCAATGCACGCGATCGTTATAATGCCTTGAAACGTCTGGCAGATGCGCATCCCGACATCTTCTCTGTGGTGTTTTGTCGAACAAAAATCGAAACGCAAAAGATTGCTGAAAAACTTATTGAAGATGGATATAATGCCGCTGCATTACACGGTGATTTAAGTCAGAATCAGCGCGATTTGGTTATGAAATCATTTCGAAATCATCAGATTCAAATGTTGGTTGCAACCGATGTAGCTGCAAGAGGAATTGA
>LSQX01041483.1_pt1 | contig 11141 bp, 9 predicted proteins | sample 654561 | NCBI WGS metagenome assembly LSQX01 (sample SAMN04489861, study PRJNA283612) | anaerobic digester metagenome | isolation source: 4 biogas reactors fed with cattle manure at either 37C or 55C with and... | place: Denmark: Kongens Lyngby | collected 2014 | reverse complement strand
TACCTATAAGGAATTGAAACTTGGTGATCCTCTTTTATTAAATAAACTTTTGCTTTGTTTTGGGCCTACCTATAAGGAAGAGAAAAACAAGCGGCGCACTTCCCTCTTATCATGCTGGTCTTACACCTGCCTGCATGAATATGAAACGATACATATTTTTCACCTGCTGGGAACTGCTATAAGAAAATGAGGCAATGCTGACGATTAATATTTTATGATGACACCTAAGTTTGAGCTGTTTATAAGAGCTGTAAGGCTGGTAAACTCAGGTGTCTTTATTTGCCTTATAATTTTCGGCTGCCTGTGAAGCCGGAATAATCTGAGCAAATAAAATGACTGACAGATTCCCATTCAGCAGTTTGGAATCCATTAAGTCTGAAGTCAGATAACTATGAAACATGTGAAATATGCCTGGCATAAATAAATTGACAAGGGCGGTAAGAGCTGATTACGCCGCCTGGCAGAATATTATTTATAGAAGGTGCACAAAGAGGTAAGAACGTGGTATAATATACCTAAAATCTAATACTACTTATCAAGAGCAAGGGAGAGATTTGGCTCTGTGAACTTGCAGCAACCTGCCGTAGGCGGTAAGGTGCTAATGCCAAAAGCGATAAGGATTTAATGTGAAGCATTACCTTCCTGTCGCTGAGGCAGGAGGTTTTTTTATTCTCTCCCGCACTCAAAATGAAATATGGAGAGGAGAATTTGCATGAACACACAAGGCTGGATAAGAGGTTTGATGGCTAAGAATATGGAGGACGATAAGTTTGTAAGGCATGTGGCTGATTGCCTGTCAATGGAGTTTGAGCTGCCGGTGGAAGTAATTGAGGGATATACAATAAGGCTTGGGCAGTATGAAATTGCTGTTACAAAAGAAGAGGCTAAAAATTTGAAGAACAGCGGGGCATACGAACTTGATAAGGTGCTTATGGAGAAACTGAAGGAAAAAGGATTCGGGTTTGACAACGAGAGAAGCCAATACGTGAGATATTGCTACAGTATATTTTACAAGGATTCTAAAGGCAGATTATATTAACATTGCGGCTAACGCTCCGCGGGCATTGCAAAAGCAGTTTTCTGTCGGTTATAATTAATACACAGGGAATTTTTATCCGAAATTGGGATTAATTTTTTAATTGGTGTGGAATGGGGGTGTTGTGTTTATGAAAAAAATCTGCTTTTTGCTCGCAGCGGCTTTGTTTTTATCAGTCCCTGCATATGCGGTGCAGTTGGAAAATACCCATGCTGCATATTGCGTAGTTTATTCTGAAAACGTGAACAATGACCCGGAAGCCCAGGCTGAGATGATTGTAAAACTCGGCCTGATGCATGGACCGGTTGATCCGAACCGGTTATATAAGAATATATACCGGTGTGATGCGGCAGTTCTAATTGTCCGTTTTCTGGGCGCCGAGGAACAGGTAAAAGAGAAGCGGTGGGAGCATCCGTTTACCGATGTCCCCGCGTGGGCTGACAGGTATGTGGGATGGCTGTATCAAAACGGTCTGACCAGGGGAGTAGGAGACGGCAGGTATGGCTCCTGGCAATACATAACCTATCGCCAGTTTGCCGCAATGTTAAGCCTTGCAATATCGGGAAACGATGACTTTATAGCCTCCGGCATCGGAACTGAAGATGAACTGAATACGGCGGAGGCAAATAACTCATTTCTGCTTGCCGAAGCAATAGGATTGTTTGTACGCACCCTTTCATGCAAATATGAAAAGGGCGGAGAGGATTTAACTGTAGCACAGTACCTGGTGCAAAGCGGTGCCTTCACTACAGGGCAGCTTTGCTATGCAGCATGGGGCGTGCTGCCGTCGGAGTATGAAAATGTCGTCGAAAACGAAAACACCAGGCTGTATCGTTTTGTTGCAGGCGTGCCCGTTGCCGGGTGCAGTGAACCGAATATAAACCCAGACCCGAATTCAGTAAAAAGCCATTTGGACTACCTGTACGCAAGCCGGGTGATTGATGATAAAATCGTACAGCTCTTCAGAATAGATGCCAGAACAATGAATGTATTAATTTCCGGCCAGTTCGAAAGCACCACCTGCAAAGGCCTGGACTATCTTGGAACAGTCAACGGCGTTGATTATCTCATGGAGGAATTTGTGGATTACAGCGGTGACGGAGTGCTGCATCGCGGGGCATTATGGAAATATGACGGTGAACTTGCCGTGGCATTATCACAGTCGGAACTGTGGCAGGAGAATGAACCCTATGCCAATGAGCATGTTTTCATTGCAGCCGAGAACAGCCTCGCAATTACGGGGACAGGCAGGATTTTTGTTTTCCTTGAAGACGGGCTGCATATCCATGATTGCGATACAGGATCAAAATTGCTTTACTTCGACGGGAAAACCATTATCCTGCAGAATACGGCCGAAGACGAAACCGTTATATCATGCATGGATTCGGCAAGCGGCAGCCTGTACGACGAGTATAATGTGCCGAACTATGCCGGATACGTCGGAAGAACGATCAGCTTTGACGGATATAACAAGTTTTACGGCAGCGCAGGTTTGTATGTCCTTGATACAGAAACACAACGGTTAAGGCAGGTCACATCGCGCCCTGTGAGGGATGTGGCATATTTCATGATGGATTCAAGACCCGTTGTTTTAACTTATGAATATAACTCCGCAGGGGAAGAATACGCGGGAGACCGGGTTATCCAGGTTGATGACGACGGAACTGAAATCGTACTGCTTGACAATAATCCTCCGCACGGGATTTGTTTTTCCAGGTTCGAAAGCAGCTTAAGTTCATATGTTATTTTAAGCAGTGATGTGGAGGATTTCACGATATATTACCTTCTTGGGCGGGATGGATCACTCCAGGTAATTGATGATCGCAACGAGGATACACCCGAAAACAGGAGAGAGTATATTGAAAAAGAGAAAGCACGCCTTGAATCCCTTGGATATTAGTGCGGTGAATGCACCGAATAACTGAAAAGGTACCCTCATACTGAAGTATAATTTTCCGGTTCGGCCGGAAAATTTTTTTTTGCGTTTAGTGCTCTGATTTTCCCAGGAACGAAGAAACAGGCTCCCTCCAGGAATGTAATTATGAAGCATGGAATTTTGCACAAAAAAATCTGGCCAATTTACGAAAAGATTGTATAAAAACAGGGCAAAATAATAGTGATAAATTTTTAACAATGTGGTAATATAAAAGTGTAACACAATGTTAATTATTTAACAAAGTTTTATATGGGGGGCATACCATGGAAAATAGGAATATATTTGATTTAACAGGAAGAGTGGCAGTAATAACAGGTGCATCGTCCGGGCTTGGCGCACAAATGGCAAAGGCTTTTGCAAGGCAGGGTGCTGACGTGGTTATAATGGCAAGACGCCTTGAAAGACTTGAAAAACTTGCTGAAGAAATAAGGGAAATGGGCGTAAGATGCCTGCCGGTCCGCTGCGACGTTACGGATACCGAAGCTGTTAAAAAGGCCGCTGAAACGGTAGAAAAGGAATTCGGCAGGGCAGATATACTTGTGAACAATGCCGGAAGCGGTAGCGTAGGTCCTTTAGAAGAAACCACCGACGAACTGTGGGCCGGTGTTGTGGAGCTTGATCTGAACAGTGTGTTCAAGGTTACCCGTGAGTTCGGGAAATTAATGATAAAGAACAAGTATGGACGCATAATAAACATTTCGTCAATGTACGGACTTGTTGGAAACACTGCTCTTCCAAGCGCAGCATATCATGCGGCGAAGGGCGGGGTTGTCAATTTTACCAGGGCTCTTGCTGCTGAGTGGGCGAAGTACGGGATTAACGTCAACTGCATCTGCCCGGGATATTTCGCAACAGAGTTGACCGCTGATACTCTCAACACCGAGTCTTTTACGAACTACATGAAAGCCACGGTGCCGCTGGGACGTTACGGAAAAGAAGGGGAACTGGATTCCACCGCAATATATCTTGCATCCGATGCATCAAGCTATGTAACCGGGGTTGTCATCCCCGTTGACGGCGGGTATACCTGCGTATAAAACAAATAGTATAAGGTTTTTGGCTTTATACTATATCATGTTTATAAATTTCCGCTTTTACCAAAGGCAAAAAGCTCACCGTAAGGTGGGCTTTTTGCTTGGATTTTTTACAGGAGGGCGGACATCATCTTGAAGTCCTCGGTGACTCCCCCGGTGATTGGAGCCAGGCCCGAATTGATAAAAACAGATCTGACCACCGACTTCGGCCCGTATTTCATCCGTATTTCGTCAATGGACTGGTTCAAACGTTTTCTTCTCTCGTTTGGAACATCAAACACCGATATCTGAAGCAGATCATTCGGAACCAGCTCCGAAACGTGAACACCCATTCCGCGCAGTGTTTCTCCCGTCCACATTTCCTCCATCAGTTGCAAAGCAAGGCGGAATATTTGATATGTGTCATCGGTGGCGCCGATATATTTCCTTTGGTGGGATCTGCCCTTCAGGTCGGTATTCCTGAGATATACAGAAACCAGTTTTGCACAGTAGCCGGCCTGGCGCAGCCTCATGCCGACCATTTCACACAGCGACAAAAGCACTTTCCTGGCTTCATCCATTGAATCAACATCAAAGGGGATTGTGGTTGAATTTCCGATGCCCTTGATCGGCGGGCGGGCATCCTCGGAAACCGGACTGCTTTCTATGCCGTTGGCATAGTCCCGGATCAGCTTGCCCCAGCTTTTGAGATGATACGTCAGTAAATCAGGGTTTGCCCGCGCCAAATCCCCGATTGTGAAAATATTAAGGCGGTACAGCTTCGGTGCGGTGGCAGGACCTACCATAAAAAGCTCGCGAACGGGCAGCGGCCACATTTTTTCCCTTATTTCGCAGGGGAACAGGGTATGGACCATATCGGGCTTTTTCAATTCACTGGCCATTTTGGCCAGAAGTTTGTTGGTGGATATGCCCACGTTAACGGTGAACCCCAGTTCCTTCTTTATCCTGTCTTTCAGCTTATGGGCCGCCTCCACGGGATCGCCGTGGACGTGCTCCATGCCCGTATAATCAAGGAAGGCCTCGTCAATACTGTATACCTGTATATTTGGCGAGAAATCACGCATGATGTTTATCATCGCGTTATGGCACATCATGTAGAGCTCGTATCGAACGGGAACCACGGTCAGGTTGGGGCATTTTTTTCGGGCAGTATACAGGACTTCACCGGTTTTTATCGAATATTTTTTTGCAGGAATGCTCCTGGCCAGTACAATACCATGACGGCTCTGCTCGTCCCCGCCGACAACCGACGGTATGTCACGCAGGTCGACAGTATCGCCCCTTTGAAGGCGATACGCAGCTTCCCAGCTTAAATAAGCGCTGTTGGCGTCAACATGCATTATAATTCTGTCCATGTTACACTACCCCCCAAGTCTTATTTTAAAACAGAACATATGTTCTTGTAAATATTATTATATGGAAAAAAAGATACTTCTATTCCAGTCCGGCCGGCAGAACACAACCCGGGCCGGAGCGCCGTGCGGCGGGAAAAGTCGCGTAAGGCTTGAAATATGTTGAAACGGTATTATATAATTACATAAAACATTTTGCCTGACTGTTTTATAAATTATGGTATAATTATTAAGGCTGATTTGAATGATTATGGAGGCATGAATATAATGAAAAAAGTGATTTTAACCGGCGACAGGCCAACCGGAAGACTGCATCTTGGTCATTATGTAGGCTCACTGAGACAGAGAATTGAGCTGCAGAATTCCGGGGAATATGATGAAATCTATATTATGATAGCTGACGCCCAGGCTCTTACCGATAATATGGAAAACCCCGAAAAGGTACGCCAGAATATCGTGGAAGTGGCGCTGGATTACCTGTCATGCGGGCTGGACCCGGAAAAGTCAACTATTCATATTCAGTCACAGATACCCGAGCTGTTTGAGCTGACGGCATACTACATGAACCTTGTCACGGTTTCAAGGCTTCAGCGGAATCCAACGGTTAAGGCCGAAATCCAGTTGAGAAATTTTGAGGCAAGCATTCCTGTCGGTTTTCTGGCATATCCCATCAGCCAGGCTGCGGACATAACCGCTTTCAAAGCCACAACCGTGCCTGTCGGTGAGGACCAGCAGCCAATGCTGGAGCAGACAAGGGAAATTGTAAGGAAGTTCAATTCAATATACGGCGAGACGCTGATCGAGCCTGAAACCCTGCTTCCCGACAACAAGGCCTGCCTGAGGTTGCCGGGCATCGACGGCAAGGCGAAAATGAGCAAGTCGCTGGGCAATTGCATCTATCTTGCGGATGATCAGAAAACGGTTCACGACAAGGTCATGTCCATGTATACCGATCCGAACCATCTCCGAATCAGCGATCCCGGAAACGTTGAGGACAACCCGGTGTTTATTTATCTTGACGCGTTTGCGACTCAAGATCATGTCGACGAATACTTAAAAGATTATGAATCGCTTGACGCCTTAAAGGCACATTATACTCGAGGCGGTCTGGGCGACGTCAAAGTCAAACGCTTCTTAGAAAAAGTCCTTCAAGAGACTCTCGAACCGATCCGTCAACGTCGCGCAATTCTCGAAAAAGATCCGGGCTACGTCGAAGAGGTGCTGCGCGAAGGCACCGCCAATGCATGTGAAAAAGCATCAGAGACACTCCAACGCGTTAAACAGAATATGCAAATGATTTATTTTAAGGATTGAGAACTAAACACAAAGACGCACTATCAGGAATCCTGTTTTTCCTGTTCATCCATCATTTGGATGCCTAAATCGACAATTTTTTCGATGCTGTATGTCTTGTTCAGCTGTTCCATGTTGGCAACCATCTTCCGGTATAAGTCAGGATGCTCGACTAACTGCTTCAAATGTGAGCTGAGTTGATCTACATCCTGCACCTCGATGGCCATGTTGTGCTCGACAAGAAATTCTACGTTGCCGTGCTCCTGTCCGGGAATGTAAAAAGGAATGATCATCGGAATACTTTTGAGAATGGCCTCGCTTGCCGTCAGACCGCCCGGTTTCGATATAATAAGATCACATGACTCCATAAGTTCGTCCACATTGTCGACGAATCCGTGAAGCCTTATTTTACCTGCACGAATATCTTCCTGATGTTCTTTGGCAAGATCGTCGTAAAGTTCCTTATTTCTCCCGCACACGACCGTCAATATTAAATGATGGCCGACTTTTCCTTTTATTATTTCGCGGATAACTGAGCCGATAGCACTCAAACCCATACTGCCACCCATGATCAATAGGTGCAGCGGTTTATCTTCGTTAAAAATGCGTTCTTTTCTATTGAAAGAACTGTAAAAACTTTTCTTAACAGGGATGCCATACGTATAGATGCACTCTTGGTCTACCCCCCATTTCGATGAGCGCATCTTGCGAATACTCACTGGCGACAACATAGGCATCGATATTCTTGTGATAATACGAGTTGTGAGGTTTAAAGTCAGTTACTATTTGCATCAAAGGTACATTCGTCCGACCCTTTTGCTTCATATAGCCGATCAGCTTCCCGGCAAAGGGGTGAGTTGCAATCAACAGTTTCGGTTCAATTTTATCCAAAAGGTAATTGAGACGAAACACTGTACCGGTAAAGAGTGTACTGAAAACGGCATCGTTAATTTGCTTTTGGTTCGTCCACTTATACAGCGTTCCATAAAGATTCGGCGCCTTTTCCGCAAGCACATGATACCCTTCTTGCATCACGTAGTTCGAGGCTTTGCTCGTCGCCTTAAACATGTCGATCGGAAGAGCAAAAATTCCGCGCTCCTCAAAACTTTGCTTCAGATAATGAGCGGCACTATTATGACCGCCCCCGGTCGAGGCAGTTACGATCATGATATGTTGCATTATTATTGTTCACTTTCTTGATCAACAACAAATCTCTTTTTTCTTTATAACACTGCTTAAGATCAAACGCTACCATTTTTGTATAGTGAATATGTATAAAATGTAAACAATAGATACCGTCTCCATTGCATCTGTAAATTGCAGATACATTCGAGAATTGTGCTACACTTTATAAATATCGTCGCTCAATGCGAGATCAAAGTAGCGCTGCAAGCCATTACGGATATGTCATGATCGACTCGACGAAAAGAAGTTTCAGGGTGCGCATGACTCCGCACCGTTCAATCTTGCTCCCTCTGGCAGCTTTTTTCTTACCTGCGACCATTTTTATCTTGTATTACGCCATTCAGGGCATCTCTCCTTTTGGCGACATGAATCTTATCACCGTCGATTTACGTGCCCAGTATATTCCCTTTCTCGCAGAATTGCGAGAAAAAATACTTTCAGGCGAATCGCTGTTTTACTCCTGGCGCGGTGCCTTAGGCTCTAATTTTTACGTGATGTGGGCGTATTATCTTGCAAGCCCCTTCAACATTCTCGTTCTTCTGTTCCCGGTGCATAAGTTAGCTGACTGCGCTTTTATCATCATTGTGCTCAAAATCGGCATGTTAGGACTTAGTTTTCAAACGATGCTCCATCGTGTCTTTCGGACACAACATCCGCTATCGGTCGCCTTTGCGACAAGCTACGCGCTGTCCAATTTTGTCATTGCTTACAGTTGGAACTTGATGTGGATGGACGGTCTGATTTTTTTGCCCTTTGTGATCGGCGGCCTGATTCATTTCATACGTGAAAAAAAGCCGCTTCCCTACCTTGCCGCGCTGATGTTAGCCCTCGTCACAAATTATTACACCGCCTATTTTATCGGCGTGTTCACCGCACTATTTCTCGGGATCGCGATCGCACAATTTGATGAAGGATCCATGTGCGAGAAACTGAAAACGGCCGGAAAAGTATTTGTTCTTTCCATCGCATCATTCTGTCTGGCCGCCTTTGTCCTGCTGCCTGTCGTTTTCGGGCTTTCCGACAGTTATGCGAGCGTATATCAAGTGCCGCCGACAACATTTTTCAAAGAGAACGCTTGGGCGACCTTCTTGCAACCTTGCCTCATACAAAAACCTCACGTCCTTTACGGATCACCTAATATTTACTGCGGATTGTTGCCTTTGCTTCTGATTCCTGTTTTCCTCCGGAAAGCGCCTCTTAAAAGAGGTATCAGGTGGGCATATATCGGATTAATCGTTTTTCTTTTCGCAAGTTTTCTGATTCGTCCCTTAGATTATTTCTGGCACGGCTTCCATCATCCCACCGGCATGGAATACCGCTATGCTTTTCTTTTTGTCTTCCTTATGTTATTCACGGCGTGGCAGGCTCTCCCGTCACTCCATGAGATAAAGCGGATCCCGCTACTTTTGATCGGCTCCTTGTGTGTCGTGGTAAGCGCGATTCCCGTAATCGTCAATCAGAAAGCAAGCGATTGGATCCGCGTCTTGCTCACATTTCTTTTCATCGCAGGATATCTTTACCTTTGTTCAATGAAGTCGAAATCCGACAATATTCAAGATGAGAAACAACCGTCTCCATCGTTTTCCTTTGAGGAACAGTTTATCCGTCGAGCAATACGGGACAAACAACAGTCGCCACTGCTGCGCATAAAGCGACCGCACCGGCATTCCGACACGGAAGACAAAAACAAGGCACCATCACCTCTTCTAGCTCAGTACGGTCACCGTCAAGGCATCCAACGCAAAAGATCGTTGCTTTTATTTTTGCTCATCGTCGCGGAGCTTGCCGTTAATTTATTTATTTCTGCCGGCATGATGCATCAGGGACATCCGCTGACACCGGAGCACGCTTTTCTCGGAAATCCTGTCTTTGCCGCTCAACAAGCACTCGTTGAGCACGCCGCTTCCTTAAGTGAAACAGACAATATCAGGCTCTACACTTTTAATAAGCTTAATGACAACGATGCAAAACTGCTTAATCACAGCGGTGTCTCCATTTTCGATTCCAACGCTCGGGCGGCCTCCGTATTTGGCCTTGGCAACTTGGGTTATGTCGTCAACGGCTATGGCAACGCCATCACTTCCCCCCATGCCGGCCCTCTCATGAACACATGGCTCGGCATTCAGTACGGCATTGTGCCGAATCATTGGCAGATCGAGGCGCCTGAGACACAAAGGATCACAAGAGCCGGGCAAGAAATCCTCGTCAAACATGACACGCCGCTCCCCTTCGGTTTTTTCATCGAAGATAAGGACGCGCTTCATGATCCGAAGATGCCAAGATGGCAGAACCCCCTCGACGCGCAAAATCAGCTTGCGCTAGACCTTTTGGACGGAGATGTCGTCTATAACCATGCTCCTCCCGCACTTAGTAAATCGATCGATGAAGAGACTTTCACCGTCAACCCGACGTCTGATTGCACCTTCTATTTCAAAATCAAAAAATCAGGCGCTCCAATTACGTGGCGTTACACCATACCGGAAGAAGGACGCTATCTTATCTACTGGCAAGGCAACTTCTCAAACGTCCATATCGACATCCCGTCGCGAGAAAACCATTTGTCAACACCGAACACGCGTCAACTTGCAGATCTTGGAGAACTTCGCGCCGGTGAAAGTGTCGATTTGACCATCACTGCCCCTTTTGACCAATCTGAAGGATCCTTCATGCTTCAATTCAGTCAAATGGACCGCACGATTTACAATACACTGAAAAAACGATGGAGCGAACATGCGTTTCACCTTACCTCATGGAAGAATGACGCATTCACCGGCGTCATCACGGCTCCCTGCGACGGCTACATTTTCTTACCGATGTCCGCTGTTTCCGGTTGGACATTTACCGCCAATGAAGAACCCGTCTCCCCTATAAAAATCAACGACACATTCTATGCTGTCCCGGTAAAACAAGGACACGCCGCCATTCACGCCGCCTTCCTTCCTCCGGGGTTTAAGATAGGTTTGACGATAAGCCTGCTTACGCTCGCTACGCTCTTCGTTATCTATGTGATGTTCACGATTAGAAGAAAGCGTCGCCAAAGGCGCCATCAATCCTAGGGGGCGTCCTGCAATCTGTCGGCATTTTCTTGCGAACTAAGGACTGCTTTGCAAAACTTACTATTCAATACTTATTTTGTAGAGGTTAGTATTAATAAAGTGGTACGCTTACTTTTGCAATTAACGGTGAACGTTACCAGCGAAAATAAAGTTTGACAATCCGGCATGGCGTTTGTTACTATAGCGACGCGCTGACGAACCGGCGTCAAGCGGCAAAAATGCACATTGCGGGATTAACTCAGTGGTAGA
>LSQX01394029.1_pt1 | contig 11142 bp, 8 predicted proteins | sample 654561 | NCBI WGS metagenome assembly LSQX01 (sample SAMN04489861, study PRJNA283612) | anaerobic digester metagenome | isolation source: 4 biogas reactors fed with cattle manure at either 37C or 55C with and... | place: Denmark: Kongens Lyngby | collected 2014 | reverse complement strand
GTGGTAGTTGTACTCCCCTTTGTGGTTGTGGTTCTGTTACCGGCCTGATTATTGGGGGTGGTTGTCTCATCGTAGCCGGTGCTCGTATCTTGATAACCTGTGGAGTCTGTTGTCCCCGCGCTTTCACTTTGTCCGTCCCAGACCGAAGTGCCGGTGATATCAGATATTTTTGAAAGTCCGCTTTCATTTGGCTTGCATGAGTTGAGACAAACTAAAAATAATGCCAGGTATAAAAACAAAGCTGGAATACGTCTTTTTGAAACATAATGTATTCCAATAAATAGTTTTATCCCCAAGCGCAGCTCCCCCCTGGTCTTTTTATTGTACAGTTTAATAATAGCATTCAATTAAAAAAAATATTTGCGTAAATCGACAATATGTTTTTGTTTTTGAGAGTAATTTGAATTTTTGGTAAAAAATCCAGCTACGGGAACACAGCTGGACCGAATCGAAATGCCTTGAATTGAATTATGCCTATTTTATCTTATTCGCATATTCGCTGGGAGGAAAACCATATTTTTTCTTAAACTCGGAAGAAAAATAATGAACCGAGCAATAGTTCATTTTCTCAGCAACCTCGGATACTGTAAGATTGTCCTCCAGCAGCATTTTTTTACTTATTTCCAAGCGTTTGTCGCGCTTATACTGGGATATTGTTTTCCCGGTTTCATATTTAAATATTCTTGACAGATACGACGCGGTCAGATAGAACTTCTTGCCTATTTCGTCGACAGTTATATCCCCCGACGTGATATTCTCATCTATGTATTCAATTACTTTTTGGACTATATCCGCTCTGCGGACAGTGCTTGAGAAATTATCAGCAAAGCCTTCTTTGTTGCCGGTATCGTTTTCTATGGTGCGAACCAGCTCAATCAACAGCAGATTTAGCTCCGAAAGAATTGCGTCCAAATAAAAATTATTTACCCTTTCATTTTCCCTGATTATGCTCCTGAGATGCTGGATTATTTTCACATTCCCGGTAAGCACCCTGTTCAGCAGCGGCGGATACAGCTTATTTTTTGTGTTGAAAACGATACTTATAAAAGATGTATTCTCATTATCGCTGCACAAATCGTACCTTACGTTTTTATCTACGATAAAAACCTGACCTGAAGATATGTGGTGAACCGAATTGCCGTGTTCAAAGATTAGCCCGCCCTTATCAACATAAATGATTTCATATAAAGTATGCTGCATGGTGTTGATATGCTTTTTCTTGGTACATTCAACATAACTGACCTGATGTACCATTTCCACTTCCATTCCCTTGCGGAGCGCGGGCAGTTCAACGGGTATGTCCACAGTTACTATGTCGGAAACGCCCTTGGCGACAAGTGAAAACTGGAGTTCTCCATGGCTGGCAATGAATAAAAAAACCACACCGCTATTAATGCATATAGGCTTGTCAACCAAGTAAACCTTAATATCGCCATTCCTGTAGACATACAGCAGCCCTTCACCGTTTAAAGGCTCAATATAGCAATCGTCCTTAAAGCGGTTAAACTCCAAAGTGGCAAAATTCAAAGCCTCAAGCTCATAATAAGTGTAGTCCTTTGGAAAAACAAATTTGTCAAGCGATTGAATCGCATGCCCGAATTCATACAATTCGTAATCTCTTATAGGATTTACTTTCAACTTGTTTTTCATCTTTTCTCACCGCGCTGCTTTATATATTTTAACCCAGTCGATTCTTGTCTCAAGCGGCAGCATGTCATCTGTAAAAATGCCCCCATAATGGCTGGAATCCTTTGAGCCGAAACTTGTGGCCATTAACAGGCAAAGCTCGGAAGTGCTGGTGCTCGCAATCCCTCTGTAAGCTGAGACCAGCTCACCGTTGTAATAATAGAATATCCCGTTTTTTATGCGTACGACTCCAAACGTATTGTAGCCATGTGCGATGCCTTTGGCATCGCACCATGAGCACACAGCGCGTGAGTATTTCCCATCGCGGTAATAATGGGTGCTGACAGCATATTTTTCGCCCCAACAGGGCGAATACTCCACAAAGCCGAGCTCGCCGCTTTTGGATTTTTCAGGGTCGAGCGGATGAATTAAAAAATACCCGTCGTCAACCTGTGCCAGCCACGCCGAAAAAATCACTCCGCCCAGACTGTGGAATTTCACGTTAACCATTACACAGCCGTACTGCAAATGAAGCCGGTTCAACGTGTTTACACATGAGGAAAGATAAGAAGCCGTATGTTTTTTACCTGTCAACGGGTCAGTTGCCCGCTTAAACTTTTTTATCGCTGGGAGTACAAGCTGGCTGTCTTCAACCCGCACAATATCCCCGGTCATCATGGAATCGTTCTTTATATTGGCGCTCACGCCCCACGGCCAGCCCAGCCTCCATATCGAGGGGTCAAGGCGGTCCCCATCAAAATCATCAAATATGTACGGCTCCAAACGAACAAACTCCAATTTATACAAACAGCGGACAGAGGGGTCCAGCATATAGGTGGCCTGGATATCTATTGATTTGTGGGACTCCCGGATACTATATGGGACGACCGCTTCAAATCCATAGAACTTCACTTCAGGGTGCGCGCAGGAAAGGGTACAGGTATACGACTCGATTTTCTCGTTATTCAGATAGCAGCTGAATCTGTACCTTGCATCAAATCCGGGTAAGCCGGGGTGCAGCTCATCCAACATCAAGCACATTTTCATAGGCATTGCAGCTCCTGTCGTTTTCAAAATAGTTTGTTTGCAGAACATAGCAATTAAATCTTCTTTTTTGTTTTACAAATCCCAATAGCCGCAGAATATCTTCCAATCTCAAATAAATCGCCGAAATAAAAAACTTCGGTTATCAATCCCTTTAATATTTGTTTCTAGATATATTATATCATTTTATCCCACAATAGCAAGTATTGATGTATAATTGCAACAAATAGAAATATTCGCTTTTCGTAATCCAATCAAGCTGTTATCGGCTTTTTCTTGGCCATGCTCTGCCGTATTCATCTGCGTTTAACAGGTTATGCCGTTCCCGTATACCCCGGCTGCAAGCGGCCGGGGTATACTTACGTTCGGTCTGCCCCCTGAATTCCCTCAAGCCTTTCCAATATATAAACCTTTACTTCCTCAAACGCCTGATAATCCAGATTAAAGAAATCCGCGGCCTTCTTTACGCCTGAAGAATACATCCTGGTTATGCTTTTGTTGTTAAAGAGCTTTGACAGTATTTTCCGCCTGATTTCTATGCCGTTTTCTTCCGCCATTTCGGTTAACAGATAGTCGTTTACCCCTCTTAAAATCTGCATGTACCGCAATGACAGCAAAACGCTGCCATCCGCGTTTGGGTACACGAAATTGGCGTCTCCGGCATGGAATGTATGCCACCTTAAGTCCTTTCTGGGATTTTTGGGCCATACCGTGTAATCCCATCTTAAAAACCCGTCGAGGTTAAGGCAGTATGTCAGAAAGCCGATTAGCCGGGTTTCCAGAAGGTTCGAGGATATATACGAGTTTGGGTATTCAGGAAAGCAGCATACATACCATGAAAAAAGCTTGTTGTATTCGCTCCTGTATTTCTGTATTCTCTGATATTCTTCGCAAACCGACGGCAGGATTACACTGAAGCAGTCCACATAGTCCCTGCATTCTTCCACATGCGAGGCTGTGTTAATCGCCGCGCAAAACCTGAACCTCGGCCCGACCCTTTTTAGGCGTTCAACGCACCTTTTATATAAATCGCGGTCCAACGGTTCATCTGCTACAATCAACACCTTGTCGATGTATCCGTTCTCGACAAAGAAATCATGCAGCGCCTTTATATAATCGTCAATCTCCCTGCCGTTTCTTATTGTCTTAATACATCCGTCGCTTAAATCCTTATACCTGAGTTTTATTGCGTCCGGATGGTCTTTCGCGAACTTGCCGAACCCGTATTCCTCGTCCTGCCAAATATTGCATAAACCGTACACTTCAATATATCTGTCAATTCCGTATCTGAAGCAAAGATTAATATACCGCTTGATTGCCGAAAAATCATAAACAAATTCGCCGTCAGGTTGTTTTTCGATTTTTGCCATGTTATATTCATAAACATCGGTCATGTCGTTCAGGCTTCTGTGTGAATACTGTCCGGCCCATGGGATTTCGCTGGCGATGATTGTAACGCACCGCTGGCCTAATTCAGCAAGACTTTTTATATAGCTTTCCATTGCTTTAAAATGCTCGTCGGAGTATCTTGGCACTTCAAGATGATTTGCGAGCACCGAATTGTGCTGCCAGAGATTGAGATAAAACTTGCTGTCTTTCTTGTCTTTAAGGACAACATCATAGACCCGCAGGGTAAAACTGACCTCGCCCTCGAATTTTTCATCCTCAAACTTAAGGCTTGAATACAGCTTTACTCTTCCGTTATAGACGCCCTTTCTGCAGTCCCTGGGAATATACAGAGTATAAAACAGCATTGCGGTATCGTATGCCTGATACTCTTTTTTCGCAGCCTTAAGAAGAATGTCGCATTTGCTGCTCCTGTCATCGTCAATCACCATATCTTCAATGTTCGCCGTAATGGTTATATCGAGGTTATCACATTCGGCCTCTGCGCGGATAGCGGTATACCCTCTTTTTAATGAGAGCGACATTCTGTCATCTACCGTAACAAAATAGTTTTTATCACAGTTTATGCCGACCTGAAAGGAGACAAAATCGTTTCTGCACGCTATCAGACTGATTGATTTTTCCAAAAACAAATCCCTTCCGAACGGAACCGGAACAAGGTTATTGTACTTATCCCACAGCTCTTCAGGGTAAGTCCTCATTTGTGCCGCGCTGCTGTCGTAATAAACTCCGGTATAATACTTATACGCCTCGTCAATTATGCCGTATTTTATCTTCATGCCGCACACCTTCTTAATCTTTTATAAACTCAAAATACTGCGGATAGATTGACACCAGTCCGGGGTTTACGGCTTTCAGCATGGCCATTATGTTTTCAGGCGGAACATCAGCGGGAACCGCATGGGTCGGCGCAAGGATATATCCGCCGTTTTCCGACATCAGCTCAATCATGCGGCAGGTTTGGTCATACACCTGCCGCGGCGTCCCGCTTGGCAGCAGCCGCTGAGTTGATATTCCGCCCCAAAAAGTGAGGTGTTCTCCGTATTCCTCCTTAACCCGCCTTACATCGTAAATCTCCGGCTGGAAGGTCTGGTACACGTCTAACCCGGCCTCAATCAAATCGCCGAAGACTTCCTGTATGTCGCCACAGGAATGTTGGGAAACTACCTTGCCCCTAGCCTTGGCCGCGCCGTATAGCCGCTTTATTCTGGGCAGGATAAATTCGCGCCAGTGGACGGGGCCCATAATCATTCCCTTCTGCTGTCCCCAGTCGTCCCCGAAATGTATCCCGTCCACTTCGTACTCCAAAGCTATATCCAGTATCCTGAGGTTGTACTCGGTAATCAAATCCATCAGCTCATGCACAAAATCCGGCTCAAGCACCATATAGACAAGCAAATCCTCCATGCCGCACAGGGTCCACGCGCGCTCAAAAAGGCTGAAACCGATACAGTAAAAATGAAAATTGTCCGGATAGGTGCGCAACCCGTCTTCGATTATCCGGCGTATAGCCTTTTCGTCAACCGGCGGCAGGGAAAAGCCCTTTAAGGACGGCTCGCTTATTATTTTATTTGATACAATACCGATATCCTTGTCTATCCCGCTCCTGTTCCAAACGATGCCGAACTGGTCCTCGAAATAACCGGGCTTAACCTCCCGAAAACAGGAGTATTCGTGCATACAGATATGGTTGCCCAAAGTATCATAAAAGTCCGGGTTTTTGCAAAAATCCTGCATCGCCTCAAAAGCGGGCTTGGTGAAATAAACACTGTACGGCACCCTGTCCGTGCTCTTATGTCGGATGGCTGCGGTTACACGCTGCTTATTTGTCATTATTGCCCCCCTTATCTTTCGGCTGACGGTTTATGCCCAAAACGCGAATGCCTTTATTTGTTATGTTTTTTTGAGTATACCACAGCAGATTAATATAAACTTTACGTAAAAGGGAAAATAATTGACGTTTTTATTCCTTTACAGATAACTGTTAATTTCCGCTCGTCTCCACCTTTTCTTATTTAACATAAATATTTATTCGAAAACAATAAATACTTTTTTGTTATAAGTGATAAAATCTTATTTGTAACAGGGTATTTGCGTTTTTTTAATCGGAGGGATTGATTTGAAATTCAGAAAAACCTTAAATGAACAAATTGACGACATTCTTGAGTATCTGGGCGCAGAGTTTTCCGAAAGCGGTATCAGCCTGAGTTTTAATGAAATACCCGAATTAAACGGTTTGGAGGTAGAAAAACAGATAAACACCGTAAACATCAATTATTCACAGCTTTCATACCTGTTCAGAGGGATTGGCATCGCCTTCGAAAACGCCGGCGAGGACAGTTTTTTTATCAAAGAAAACGCCCGTTTTATCACAAACGGTATTATGATAGACTGCTCACGCAACGCGGTAGTGTCAATAGATACTTTGAAAGCGTTAATCAAACAGCTTGCCTTAATGGGCCACAACCTGTTAATGCTCTATACGGAAGATACATACGAAATTGAAGGCGAGCCGTATTTCGGGTATATGCGGGGGCGCTATACCATAAAAGAGCTGCAGTTCCTCGATAACTATGCCGCAAGCTACGGCATTACTCTGGTGCCGTGTATCCAGACCCTCGCTCACCTGAATGCCGCCGTAAACTGGAAGGTTTATAAGGATTTGACCGATATAAACGATGTTTTGCTTATTGATGATGAAAAGACCTATGAATTCATCGAAAAAGCAATCAGCTCCTGCCGCAAGGCTTTCCGCAGCAGCCGTATCCATATCGGCATGGACGAGGCCCATTTTGTAGGGCGCGGCAGGTACCTTGATTTGCACGGCAATGTTGATAAAACCGATTTGCTGCTGCGCCATCTTGACAGGGTATATAAAATCTGCCGAAAATACGGCTTTCGCCCCATGCTGTGGGGTGATATGTTTTTCCGCGTCGCGAATAACGGCGAATACTATATAAGAGGTTCGGACTACTCCAATCTGAGAAAATGCGTTGACGACAGCATGGATTTGTTTTATTGGGACTATTACTCAAAAGAGTACAGCCAGTACATGAATTTAGCCGCCGCCCATAAGGCTATCGCAGACAGTGTTGTTTTCGCCGGCGGCGCGTGGAAATGGACCAGCTTTGCACCCAGCCTGTTTCACAGCATGCGGGTATCCCGTTACGCGCTTAAAGCCTGCTATGAAAATGGGATTAAAGAGGTTCTCGTCACGCTTTGGGGCGATAACGGCAACGAAGCCAGTTTATTCTCTGTGCTGCCGGTTATTCAATTGTTCGCTGAATGCGGGTTTCATGAGGAAGTGAATGACGGGTATCTGGCGCGCAGGTTTAAGACCTGCACGGGCGGCTGTTTGGAAGATTTTTTACTGCTGGATTTGCCTAATTTCCCAGGCGGAAAACACGACAGGGAAGACTACAATCCGTGCAAATACTTATTCTATCAGGATGTTATGCTCGGTCTGTTCGATAAGCATGTTGAAAAGGGGTATAACCAGTACTATCAAGATGTGGCTGAAACGCTATGGAAAGCGGCCCGGCGCAACCAAAGGTACAGCCATGTGTTTGAAACCCTTGCCAGCCTGTGCGACGTGCTCAAAAACAAAAGCGAGGCCGGGGTTAGAATAAGGGAAGCCTATTTAAAAAAAGATTTACATACACTGCGGGAGATTGCCGAAAAAAGCCTGCCAGACATCATATCCAGCGCCGAAGCGTTCAGAAACGCCATGGAAAAACAGTGGCTGACCGAAAACAAGCCGTTCGGGTTTGAGGTGCTGGACATAAGGATCGCGGGGGTAATCCAACGCGTTAAATCCGCCCAAAAACGAATACTGTCATTCATCGAAAACCCGTCTTTCAGACTGGAAGAACTGGAAGAAGAGCGTTTGTATTTCGACAGTATTAATGAAAAAACAGTCAGCTGCTACAGATGGGACCGTATTGTTTCAGCATCCCCCATTTAATATCGGCAATTAGCCTGTGAAACAAATTTTTATATAACATTAAACGAGTATTGGAGGTAGTATCATGTTGTACTCGGATTGGACGCTTTCAAACAACGAGTATGATCCCAAGGAAAGGCAAGCGCGCGACGCCTTATTTTCCACAGGCAACGGCTATTTTGGAATTAGGGGTTTTTTTGAAGAAGATAATGAAACTATTGGCGCCAACGGCGGTATATACATGACCGGCGTGTTCGGCATGGGCTCGTATGACGCGTGGGAAGGAAAATCCAGTGAGCTTTGCAATCTGCCCAATGTATTGAGGGTGTGCATTTCCTGCAATGACGAGGACATTGACGGTTTTTCCTCTATTTCTGATTTCAGCCAGTCTTTAGATATGAAAAAAGGCGTATATGCACGCCGGTATCTTTGGAAAACCTCTGACGGCAGACGGCTTGAGCTTTGTTTTGAGCGGTTTGCCAGCATGCACGATATACATAGAATAGGCCAGCGCATCACCATAAAAGCTCTGGATAAAATTGATAACCTGTCTGTGGCGGCGCTATTAGACAGCGATGTAACCAACCTTAATTTATCCAGCGGTGAACCTTTTCCCATTCAGCCGGGCAGAAATCATTTCATAAGCCGGAATGTAAGGACAAATGCTTTGTCGGTTACTCTGGACGACCCGGATTCCACCGTGCTGAATTTTGCGCAGCAAACTTTCGCATACCTCAATGGCAAAGCCGTTACCGGCAGAATAACAACAAACAGCAAGGCCTGCGGGACTGCTTATACCTGCTCTTTAAACCAAAATGAGGTTTTCACGCTTGAAAAAATCATTTTCGCGGTTACTTCACTGGATGAAAGCCTCAACCCCGAACAGGAAATAGAGGATTTTTTATCAAAGCCTGCCAGCTACGAGCAGGAACTTGCCCGCCATTGTTCGGCACTGTCAGATAAATGGCGGGTAGCCGATATCGAGATTGACACCAATACAACCGACTTAACCATTGTTCGCTATAACATTTATCAGCTTTTGTGCGTCTGCCCGGAACACACAGACCGCTTTGGGATTGGCGCGCGCGGGCTGACCGGAGAAATGTACGAGGGCTGCGTGTTCTGGGATAACGAGATTTTCGTGCTTCCCTTCTTTTTATACACAAATCCGTCCGCCGCAAGAAAACAGCTGATGTTCCGTTACCACACCCTTGACGCGGCGCGCCGCCATGCAAAGAACAACTGGTTTGAAGGGGCCATGTACCCTTGGCAGGTTGACAGAAAAGGGGTGGAGCAGACCCCGGTAAACTGCGGCGCGTTTTACGCCATTCACATAACCGGCGATATCGCGTTTACCATCTGCCGCTATTGGGAACTGACTCAGGACGATGAATTCATGCTGTCATACGGCGCAGAAATACTGTATGAAACAGCAAGATTTTGGGTCAGCCGCTGCGATTACAATTCCTTTGACGGCAAGTATCATATCTTATCGGTACGCGGCCCGAACGAATACGACGTCTATGTGAACGACAACGCGTTTACCAATATGATGGCCGTTTATAACCTGAAATCGGTCAACAGCGTATTTAAAAAGCTGAAAGAGCGACATCCCGATGAATTTGATAAACTGTTCAAACGGTTGGGCGCCAGCCATGAAGAAATCTCTAAATTCTGTGAAGTCGCAGATAAGCTGAACATACCTTATAACGCCCAGATGGACCTTTATTTAGAGGATGATACCTATTTAATCCGCCGAAAGCTGGATTTAAAGCGGGCCAAACCCACTAAAAAGCGGATTATCGATTCCACCCTCCCCTATGAAGCGCTCCCGTTATATCAGGTAACCAAGCAGGCCGATACTGTCTTGCTGTGCTGTCTGTTTCCCCACCTGTTCACAAAGCGGCAAAAGGAAAACGTCTATAAATTTTACGAGCCGCGTACCGCCCATGACAGTTCGCTGAGCTATTCGCCTCATGGGATTCTCGCCGCCGATATAGGGCTGCATGAGGAGGCATACCGCTATTTTAAAGAGTCGGCTTACCTTGACGTCAACGATTTGCAGCTAAATACCATAAACGGGCTGCATTTCGCAAACTTCGGCGGCACATGGCAGATTGTTTTTCACGGCTTTGCGGGTATCTCGGCCAGCAACGGCAAGCTGTATATCAAACCCGCCCTGCCGACCCAGTGGAACCGCATTTCTCTCCACTGCCTATTCCTTAAACAAACAGTAAAAATCACCATAGACAAGTCCAGCATTGCTGTAAAAAGACTGGACGGCGATACCCCGCTCACAGTCTGTGTGAATAATCAGGACTACCTGATTGACGACAAACCTTTAACCATTGATTACTGAAGGGATTTCAAAATGGAAGCAAAAGCCTTTTTGTTTGATTTGGACGGGGTGCTTACCAATACCTCGCAATGTCATTTTTTGGCATGGAAACAGCTTTGCTCCCGTTTGAAACTGAAATTCGATGAAAAGGATAATCACAGGCTGCTGGGCGTCAGCCGGCTGCGCTCATTGGAGATTATACTTGAACTGAACGGCTGCGCTTCAAAGTTTACTGAAAAACAAAAGGAACAGCTGGCGGACGAAAAAAACAGGATTTATCTTTCAATGATTGAAAACATTACTCCGGATGACCTGCTGCCGGGCATCCCAAAGTTTTTATCTCAGGCAAAAAGCAGAAATATCAGACTGGCAGTCGCGTCGGCAAGCAGAAACGCCGGTTTCGTGCTCGAAAACCTGAAAATCCGGGACGCTTTTGATTATATCGCAGACGCCTCGAAAATCGCCAATCCGAAGCCCCATCCCGAAATCTTCCTCAACTGCAGCCACGCATTAGGAATCGAGCCCCTTTATTGTATCGGGTTTGAGGACTCACAGGCGGGGATAGAGGCAATACATGCGGCGGGCATGTTTTCGGTCGGTATCGGGGTTTTGGTTACCACTGTCGCCCCGGACCTTGCTCTTGATTCGACAGGCCAGCTTTCCTTAAGCCTGTTATCAGACTCGTATTCTCTATGGTTAAAAAAGAGAAACAAAAAAATCTGAGCACGTACTCCCGTTGCGGATTGGTCAGGAAAACCTGATTTTGAGAGAATGGCTGAATAAT
>LSQX01247189.1_pt1 | contig 11143 bp, 7 predicted proteins | sample 654561 | NCBI WGS metagenome assembly LSQX01 (sample SAMN04489861, study PRJNA283612) | anaerobic digester metagenome | isolation source: 4 biogas reactors fed with cattle manure at either 37C or 55C with and... | place: Denmark: Kongens Lyngby | collected 2014 | reverse complement strand
ATCAATCCCAGATTTCCTTCATTAATTAAATCAGGAAGACTAAGTCCCTGATTCTGGTATTGTTTTGCAACAGATACCACAAAGCGAAGATTTGCTCTGGTCAACTTTTCCAAAGCTGCGTGATCACCCTTTTTAATGCGCTGTGCAAGTTCCACCTCCTCTTCAACTGTGATAAGTTCTTCTTTTCCAATCTCCTGTAGATACTTATCCAACGATGCGCTTTCTCTGTTGGTGATGGACTTTGTAATCTTAAGCTGTCTCATATATTTCTCTCTTTTCTAAAAAATTTGCAAAATTAGCAAATAATGCTATGTCCTTGAATAATACTAACTATATCAATGATTATTAATTGTTTGTTAAAGGATTAATTTCGTAATTAATCAACCCCAAAAACAAAATATGCCAACTCTCCGTTCGGATAAATTCCTTCAACTAATACTCCTCCTTTGGCATTTCCGATTTCTCTCTTGAAATCATTTACCTCATAAATAGGTTTTTTGTTCACATGGGTGATGATAAATCCTTTGTTTAAACCGGCATCTCTGAGCTTACCCTGCTTTAAATCAGTAACTTTTATGCCGAATTCTATATTGAGATTTGTTTTATCATCATTCCCTATGGTTTCAAAGCTGGCTCCCAAAACCGACACATTATCGCGGACGATTTGGGTGTCGCCATGTTTATTACGTAAAGTAACCGTAATTTGTTTCCTGTCGTTACCTCTTTTTATTCCAATTTTCACATCATCGCCCGGACGGAACCTGCTCACCTTCTCCTGAAGCTCTGCCGAAGAGTTCACCCGGTCACCGCCAACACTCATAATAACATCTCCAACCTTGATTCCTGCCTGTTTTGCGGCACCATTATCCGTTACAGCGGCAACATAAACACCTTCAACCTTATCCAGTCCGTTATCCTTGGCAATTTTAGCATCAACATTCATAATGTTTACGCCTAAAAGTGCACGCTGAACCTCGCCGAACTCCTTCAGATCTTCAACCACCTTCTTCACGATTGATACCGGAACTGCAAACGAATATCCGGCATAGGAACCTGTTCGCGAAGCGATTGCCGTATTGATTCCGACTAAATTTCCCTGCTGGTTAACCAAAGCGCCACCGCTGTTTCCGGGATTAACTGCGGCATCGGTCTGAATGAAAGATTCGATTGAATACTGATCTTCATTTATGCCGAGATTTCTCGCCCTCGCACTCACAATGCCGGCGGTTACGGTAGAAGTAAGGTTAAACGGATTCCCAACTGCCAAAACCCATTCGCCCAATTTCAGAGCATCTGAATCTCCATAGGTGAGATAAGGCAATCCTTCCTCATCAATTTTCAGCAATGCCAGATCGGTTGACGGGTCAGCGCCAACAAGCCTTGCATCATATTCGTGTTTGCTATTTAAAATTACCTTTATGTTCTGAGCCCTTTCTATCACGTGATTGTTTGTGACGATATAGCCATCAGACGTCAGGATTACACCTGAACCAAACCCTGTGGCTATCTGCGGTTCCTGTCTGCGAAGTCCGAAAAATTCATCAAAAAAAGGATTTCCGCTTGACCAGCCGCCACCACGAACCGACTGGGTGGCTATATGCACCACCGCATGAACGGAATTTTCAGCGGCAAAAGTCAAATCAGGCAACTGCTGCTGACTGTTGGCAGGTAAATTCACAAAACTGACCGGATTTCGCTCGGTTATGGTTACAACTTCCTGCTTGTTGAAAAAAGAGCTGTAAATCCAAACTGCCAAAAAGGCACCGGCTAAAACGAGCAAAAACGTAAGCGAATATTTTTTAGTATCTTTCATAACAGTACATTTTAGTTTCACAAAACGGTGAATACAAGCAAATAATTTGCCATAGTGGTGAATTGTTCAGAACCAACCGTTTCATTTTGCATAAATTAACAACTCTGTGCCAGTTTTGTTAAAAAATGATTGTATAATATGCAAAACTGAAACAATGTCAGGAATTTGATTTGTCAGGAACGATAAACCAGTGAGCACCAAGTTCAACCGGTTTATAGTTTTCGATATAATTTAACGCCTCTTCCGGTGAACCGACAGAAACATATAAATTTCTGTAAACTTCGCCCGCAAATTTTTCCGAAAAGGAATGTTCAAAGTGATCGAACAAATGGTTATAAAAATTACCTGTATTAATAAAAACCACAGGTTTTTTATGGTATGCTAACTGCTTGAGCGTTATCACTTCAAGAATCTCTTCAAGCGTACCGAATCCGCCGGGAAGCGCAATGAATGCATCTGAAATTTTCCGCATTTTGGCTTTGCGTGCTTTCATGCTTTTGACGCTGATTATTTCATGCAGATTTTCGGAAGCAAGTGAGCGCTGTATCATGCGTTCCGGGATTATCCCGATAGTTCGGGCGCCAGCTGCAGATGCGGAAATCGTAACCGCTTCCATCAGCCCGACGTTTGCTCCGCCGCTAACCAGCGCGTGCCCCCGTTCGCCAATCAGTTGCCCCAGCTTTTTTGCTTCGTCAAAAAATAGATTATCAATTCCGTTACTGGAAGAAGAAAATACACAAATGTTCATAAAATGAAAATTGAAATCGGGATTCAGCCGGAAATGTTAATGAGAAATCTGCTGTTATTTAAGCATCAATTCTCGCATAGGTTGCATGTTCTTCAATAAATCTTCTGCGCGGCGGCACGTCATCACCCATCAGCATGGAGAAAATGTGGTCAGCCTCGGCAGCATTGTCAATCGTAACCTGATGAAGTGTCCGGTGTTCCGGATTCATCGTTGTTTCCCAAAGCTGTTCAGCGTTCATCTCTCCCAAACCTTTGTATCGCTGTGTGTGCACACTGCTTTCATTTCCCTCAGCCCATTCGTCAATAATCTGCCGGCGCTGCTGCTCATTCCATGCGTAAGTCTCTCTTTTTCCCTTTTTCAGCAAATAGAGCGGCGGTGCGGCAATATAGAGATAGCCGGCTTTAATCAAATCCTGCATGTATCTGAAAAAGAATGTCATAATCAGCGTAGCAATATGGCTTCCGTCAACGTCGGCATCAGTCATAATGACAATTTTATGATACCTGAGCTTCTCCATATTCAGCGCTTTGGAATCTTCTTCCGTGCCGATGGTTACACCAAGTGCAGTGAAGATATTTCTGATTTCGTCACTTTCGAATATCTTGTGCTGCATTGCTTTTTCAACATTTAGAATTTTTCCGCGAAGCGGTAAAATAGCCTGAAAACGACGGTCTCTGCCCTGTTTTGCAGTTCCGCCGGCTGAATCCCCTTCCACAAGGAAAATCTCAGTCAAAGCAGGGTCTCTTTCTGAACAATCGCTCAGTTTGCCGGGAAGTCCGCCACCAGTGAGCGCATTTTTCCGCTGCACCATTTCCCGCGCTTTTCGCGCTGCATGTCTCGCCTGTGCTGCCAGAATTACCTTATTTACAATGGCTTTTGCTGAGCGGGGATTTTCTTCCAAATAAATGGAAAGCGCCTCACTTACAGCCTGATCCACTGCCAGACTGACTTCGGAGTTTCCAAGTTTCGTTTTGGTTTGCCCTTCAAACTGCGGCTCTGCAACTTTTATGGAAATAACAACGGTGAGCCCTTCCCGAAAATCGTCGCCACTGATGTCAAATTTCAATTTTGAAAGCATTCCCGACTGATCGGCATAGCCTTTCAGGGTGCGGGTCAATCCGCGGCGAAAACCGGTGAGATGCGTACCACCTTCAATGGTGTTGATGTTATTCACATAGGAGTGGATATTTTCGGAGAAAGTTGTGTTGTACTGCATGGCAATTTCAACCGGAATATTGTTCTTTTCAGTAATGATGTGAATAATTTCCGTGGTGAGTTTAACTCTCGTATTATCAAGATAATCAACAAATTCCTTTAAACCGTCTTTAGAGAAAAATGTTTCGGATTTAAATTCTTCCTCTTCGTTAACATGCCGTTCATCGGTAATCGTCAATCGTATTCCGGCATTCAAAAAAGCCAGTTCGCGCAGTCTTGCGGCAAGAATTTCATATTTGTAAACCGTGGTCTGAAAAATGGTCTCATCGGGCTTGAAGGTTACATAAGTGCCTGTAATATCAGTATCGCCTACTATTTTTGCTTCGTCCAAAGGTTTTCCGATGGAATATTCCTGTACCCAGATTTTTCCTTCGCGGTGAATTTCTGCTTTCAGATGAGAGGACAGGGCATTCACACATGAAACACCAACACCGTGAAGTCCGCCAGACACTTTATAGGAATCTTTATCAAACTTTCCGCCGGCGTGGAGAACTGTCATCACCACCTCAAGGGCGGAAATGTTCTCTTTTTCATGGATTTCGGTAGGTATCCCGCGCCCATCGTCCTTAACGGTAACGGAATTGTCTTCATGGATGATTACATCAATGTTTTTGCAATAACCGGCAAGCGCCTCGTCAATGGAGTTGTCCACAACTTCATAAACCAGGTGGTGTAAACCTCTTTCGTTGGTATCACCAATATACATTGAAGGTCTTTTGCGAACCGCTTCAAGTCCTTCGAGCACCTGTATGCTGGAAGCTGAGTAATTTCCATTCCCATTCCCGTTTCCAACAGCATTTTCAGCTTTCTTATCTAATTCGCTTAATTCACTCATTCTTTATTAAATATTACTATGTCTTGATTATTAAAAAATCTGATTGTTAAAATGATGAAAATAAAGTTTCAGCAATCTGTTAACAATTTCAGAAAGAGACACATATCGAAATTTTTATGTTTCGGGGAAGTGTCATGCAAAGATAACAAAATTTACCGTAAAATCGTCACCTTTACTCTGTGTGGCAGGTTAACTTTTCAACAAGTTATCAACCTGTAAATGAGCAGGTGAACACTGCGAAATCGAAACTTCCGGAGGTGCATCTTGCCACTCTCTTAACCTGTGCTTAACACAAATTAAAACGAATAACTGATGCCTCCAAGAACATTAAAACTTTGCACCGGATATCCTAACCACCGCTGGTATTGCTGAAAGCCGAAATTGTTTAGCCGGGCAAAAACCGAAAAGCGGTTTGTAATTTTATAGGTGGCATTAAAATTCAGATCAAAGACCACGGAAAGGGGATAAGACTCCTTTTCCAGCTTTTCATGCAACAGCAGTTCGCTGTTTGTCAGCGGACGGGGATCGGTATCTCCGGGAATGCCCATTATCAGTGCCTGCCGCTGTCCGGTAAAAAACAGATCGGTTGTAAAACTCAACTGATCGGAAGCCTGATATCCGATCGAAAATTTTGCATCCCAATCGGGAAGATTCCATGCTTTTTCCATGGTTTCCATATCATAAACATAATAGTTCCCCGACAGCAGCAAATTGGCTTTGCCTAATGAAGCATGAAAAACTTCAAGGTTGAATTTCAACAGATTCAGGTTGTCATAAAGCACATCAAAATCGTTATCTGCAACGCCTTTATCAATCAAACCCTCCTGAAAACCGTGCCTGAACAAATAGTAAAGGGGCTGATCCTTGACGAGGGAGTAATTCACTCCAAGTTTAAATTTTGTTTTTGCGGCAAGCTTTCCATCAAATCCGCCAAAAAAGCGAAATTGCTCAAACGTATTTTTTACGAGATGTTCCGGATTGACAAACGGATTCTCATAAGCAATTTTCGAGTAGTGATTTTGGATGAAATTTCCATCAACGCCTGCATAAATGGTAATAATCTCTTTAACCGGAGTCAGATTTGCCCTGATGTTGGGTGCAAGCCTGATTTTCAGGTCAGTGCTGCTGTCAATCACAAACCATGAGTTGATCCCAAGTTTGATGTTTGCCACCTCGCCGCCCAGCATATAGGCAGGTTTGGCTGTAATCCACGTTTGCTGGTTCAACCCGGTTTCTATTTGTTCCCTTCCAAATGTCATCAGGTATTTTGTAACAACATCACTGACACTGATATAGGAAATTCCGGCTTCAAGAAATCCGGTTCCGGTGTAGAACGGCTTTTTCAGATCAACTAAAAAATCCCCCAAATGCTCTCTTTGACCTGTCTTAGTGCCAAAATAGTGATACAGAAATTTGAAATCGAAGGTGAAATCATCTTTTCGAGCAGCAGGATTCTCCAAGCCAATGGAAAAGCTCCCTTTGGTGAAAGTCTGCCGGCTGCCAAAATAATTGATCAGCTGATCTTTCTCTAATAAAGTAGCCGGAACTTCGTCAACAGGATAGCCGTAATAGTTGAATCCCTTGTGGTCAACACCGGCATTAAGCGAGAGTACGGAAGCCTGCGAAAAATACTTGAAAAACAGCTCCGCTTCATTTTCTGAAAAGGGTGCGCTCACCCGGTCACCTCCTTCAAGATTGAGTTTTCCGTGGGATGAAAGGTGCCTTCCGTGAAGTCCGAAAAGGGTATTGCGGGAATTTTTCGTATTCAGGAAAAGCTCTCCGAACGGTCTGTTGTAATTACCTGCGCCGGCACTTATAAAACCCAAACCGGAGTCCTCCCTTGGAGCTGATGCCACAGTTGCCGCTTTCAGGGTATTTACCGAAAAGGTGTTGAATATCGGCTGACTGAAAATGCTGTATGTAAATACCGGTTTTTCCTGTTGTTCTTCATCTATTTCAGGCATCGTACTGATTTTGTTTGCATCGGAAATGGTTGGTCGGTAGGATTTCACCACTTCCACTTCCTGAGTAAGTCTTTCGTCCTGCTGTGAAAAAACATTTATACTCAGAAGAATAACAAAAACAGAAAGTAAATAAACTCGTATCGTATTTGCGAACATATTCATCTCAATTTAATTTTCGTTAATTTTTAGTTGGAACGAATTGTCTTTTGCGTCTTGCTGCTCCGATTGTTCCATTTTTTCAAGCTCGGCGAGTCTTCTTGATGCTTCGGCTTTTACGCCGTCATTTTCAGCGCTGTAATTTTCCACCACACTCCGCAGGGTGTGCTTTGCCTGAAAATAATCTCCGCGGTCATAATATATATCCGACAGCAATAGGAAAGCTTTTCCAAGCCAAAACTGGAATGGCGTTCCCTTGGAGATAAAATCCATAATTTCGTCTTCCGCCTGTTTTTTCTGATTTTGTTTGTAATATATTTCAGCAACAAGAAATTTGGCTTCTGCCCCCTGCTCTAATTTGGTATCGGTAGCCACCGCTTTCAATGGTTCAAGCGCAGCATTCTGGTTACCAAGCAGATAATGGGATTTCCCTGAAATAAAATTGGCTTCCTTGTTCCAAGCCTCATTGGTTACTTCGGATTTTACCACTTTTCCGGCTGCCTGAATTGCTTCGTTATAAAATTTCAGCTGAAAATTGCAACGCATCTGCCCGGTGTAGGCTTTCAGCTGATTCCATTTATTTCCTGCTAATTTTTCAAGCCGGTTGAACAACTCCAGCGCCTGCTCATAATTTCCGGCATTGAAGGTGAGTTCCGAAGCCCGTGAAATCGCCTGCTCACTAAAAATATTGTTGGGCTGTCGTGCAACAAATGAGTAGTGTTCATTGGCTTTTGTGTAGCTGCCTTCATCATACAGCAGTTCAGCAAGATAAAAATGGGCATTGGTTGCAAAACTTCCATTGGGGAATTGCTGCAGATAGTTTTGCAGCTGCTGTGTTGCCTGCCTGTCGCGCGACAGATAGAGCCGCTCGGCTGCTGCATAGGTGAGTGAATCCTGCTCGGAAACGGTTACGTTCACTCCGCTGCCAAGGGTTCGGGTATATGCAAAATAGCCGTCAACATTATTCATTTCAACATAGCTGTTTTTTATTCCCAGCAGTGCAGCCTGAGCCTCAGGCGTTCCGGGGAAATTCTCGGCAACCCGCTTGTAATTTATCAGCGCTTCGCTGAAATTCCCGTTATTAAAATGAATCAGTCCCGTTTGCAGCAACGCTCTGGGATAGAATGCTCCGTCAGCATAATTGCTGATGATTCGCTGATAGTTTCCGAGCGCTTCCGTATATTGCCCGAGGCGCTCGTTTGCACGCCCCAGTTCATAAAGCGCATCATCAACATATTCCGAATCGGGAAAGCCCTCCTGCAATTTTCGCAGCGAATTTATTTTCCCCTGCTGGTCGTGCTGTAATCCCTGACAAAATGCAATCTGGTACAAAGCGTAATCGGCATCAAAAATGCGCATATCCAATGCTTTCTGGTAGTTTTGCCTTGCAGAACCATATTCAGTATTTGCAAAATAGTAGTCGCCTAACCGGTTGTATGCATCCGCAAGTTTTTCCGTGCGCTGGTTTTGCATGGAGTTGATATAATTTCTGAAATGTGCGGCTGCCTGTTCAAAATTTTCCAATTTAAACCAGGAATATGCCAGATTGTATTCGGCATCTTTATACTCTGAAAGCGATGCGGCACCGGCGGTGCGAAGAAACTGAGAATAGTTGTCTGCCGCAGCACGGTAATCTCCTGTCCGGTAAAGCGCTTCTGCCTTCCAAAAAAGCGCACGGGCGTTTATTTCGCGGTTGTATGTTCCGTTTTGAAGCGACAGGTTAAAATGGTCAATCGCCTGATTATATGATAAATTATTGAAAAGCTCCAGACCGCGGTAAAAAGTTACGCGCTGGTAGGCACCCAATATTTCGGGAGATTTCACTTCAATCTTTTCAATGGAACTCATGGCATCCTTATAATTTCGCGTAACCATAAATACCTGTGTCAAATAGCGGTATGCCTCGGTATTTCGCTGAGAATTGGGATAAAGGGTAATGTACCTGTCAAATGCTTTAATCGTTTCATTGAATGGCGAGTAGGAAAGCTCATAGGTGAGTTTTGCATAGCTGAACAGGGCATCTTCCTTAATCCGTTCATTGAAATCAAACTCTGATGCTGCTTCAAATGCAACCCTTGCCTTCTCCTTTTCATTCATTCGGATATAGCTGTCGGCCAGATGATAATAGGCATTTTGTGCCATTTCATCTTTTCCTTTAGATGCATTTTCCAGCAGCGGAATTGCTTTGTCAACCGCTCCGGTGCTATAGTAGCAATATCCCAGCAGATAGTTGTCTTCCCTTGTTTTCATTCCTGCTGTCCGGTGAAAAGCTTCAAGATACGGGATTGCCTGAGAATATTCGCGCAGGTGAAAATAGGAATCGCCAATAATTTTGGAAAGTTCACTTTTATGCTCTTCCTCAACATCGTTCAGGATGGGAACCGTATAGTTGATAATCTCTTCGTAGCGTTGCTGCTTATAATAGATGTGACTCACGTAGAGTGGAATAACTCTGGAGTAAGCCGGCTCCGACTCCAATTGCTTAAATCCATCAAGCGCCGACTGAAAATTTTCCTGCAAATACATGATGTGTGCCCAATAGTAGGTGGCAGGTCTGCTGTAAATCGAATTTGAGTTTTTCACCTCATTAAATTCCCGTAAAGCCTCTTCAGTGTTATCTGTCATCAAATGGGCATACCCGTTTTGATATTTCAGCTTTATTCTTTCAGGTTCTGTTAGCGAATTTTGATCAATCCCGCTAAAAGTTTTCAGTACAGCAACATACTGTTTTCTTTCAAACTGATAATCGCCAAGATTGAAAAGCGCATTGTTCATATAGGGACTTGCAGGATGCCGGTCAATAAAATTTTCCAGCAATCTGTTTCCCGAAGTGTGCCCTGCCTTCAGCGCTGAAACCGATTTGAAATATTCAGCCTCCGAATATAGCTCCGACGAAGGCTCAATCAGCTCCTGCACTTTTTCAAATTGCCGGAATGCCGCATTGTATTTCCCCTGATGGAAAAGCTCCCGTCCTGTCTGCACCTCTTTTTCCACATCTTCAAAAAAGGCGGTTTGCTGTGCAAACGCCGGAAGTGCAAAAATCAGCAAAATCAAGAAAATAAAATTACACTGTATTGTTTTCATTTAAATATTTTTTCAAAAGTATAAAACGGGCACATTTTTACATTAATCCAACTTTGTATCACCAGCAGATAGCGCTCCATTTATAACTGATTTCAATAAAAGTCCTAAAATAGTTATTAAACTTCTTACGAACCATTCAAAATCATTAGTTTTTCTTAACAACTAACTGTTTATTTCTTTCCTTTATTATCTGCCGGGGTAAAAAAATTAACCCTATATTCGGGCTGAATTCATTAAGAAATGGAAAAAAGCAGTATCATAGAATTGGTTTCGGCTGATATTTATCAGCGGGAGAGTCTGATACTTTCAGACGTCAGCCTCAGCATCGGTGCAGGTGAATTTGTTTATGTTACCGGGAAAGTTGGCACCGGCAAATCGAGTTTGATAAAAACACTCAACGCTGAACTTCTGCTGAAAAAGGGAATGGGAGAAGTTGCAGGATTTAACCTTCAAAACATAAAACATAAAGCGATTTCACAACTGCGCCGCAAACTTGGCGTGGTTTTTCAGGATTTCCGGCTGCTTCCCGACAGAAATGTTTCCGATAATCTGGAGTTTGCCTTAAAAGCTACCGGCTGGAAAAACCGCATGGAAATAAACGAACGCATCGGGCAGGTGCTAAACCGTGTGGGGATGGGTGAAGCCGGTTTGAAAATGCCTTACCAGCTTAGCGGCGGTGAGCAGCAGCGGGTGGTCATTGCCCGTGCAATCCTAAACGACCCGCTGATTATTCTTGCCGATGAACCCACAGGAAATCTTGATCCTGAGACTTCAGCAGAAATTATGGAGCTTTTTTTAGAATTGAACAAAGAAGGCAAAACCATCATCATTTCTACACACGACTTCGCCGTGATTGCAAACAAACCGGCACGCACTTTAGTGTGTGGCAGCGGTATGATTTCCGATTCGGCAAAAGATGAAATCCTTCTCGATTTTGAAAGCATTTTAGGTTTAAATTAACCGATGCCCCCAGTTTTGGTGAAAAATAACAAAGCCTCCCATCATCAGATGAGAGGCTTTGTTGCTTGTGGGGAGAGGAGGATTCGAACCTCCGAAGGCGTCAGCCAATAGATTTACAGTCTACCCCATTTGTCCACTTTGGTATCTCCCCGTAATATTTTCCGAGCCGGATGTCAGATTCGAACTGACGACCCCGAGATTACAAATCACGTGCTCTGGCCAACTGAGCTAATCCGGCCTTTTTCAATATTTCCCAGAACGTTTTGCCATTTTTAAAACAGCGGCGCAAAGAAAAGAATTTATTTTTTATCCTGCAAAACAAATCTCAATCTTTTAAGAACTCTTTTTTTAACATAAAAAGTGGGTAA
>LSQX01171089.1_pt2 | contig 11144 bp, 9 predicted proteins | sample 654561 | NCBI WGS metagenome assembly LSQX01 (sample SAMN04489861, study PRJNA283612) | anaerobic digester metagenome | isolation source: 4 biogas reactors fed with cattle manure at either 37C or 55C with and... | place: Denmark: Kongens Lyngby | collected 2014 | reverse complement strand
GATGAGATCCCCTGCCCGGAACGGCCTGGGGTTATTCACTGAGGATATCCACCCCATCTTCGGTCACCCGCACCGTATGCTCCCATTGCGCTGACAGCCGACCATCCCGGGTCACCGCCGTCCAGCCGTCCTGCAGGCGCCGGCATTGATAGCCGCCCATATTGATCATGGGTTCCACCGTAAAGACCATATTGGGGACCAGCACCATCCCGCCTTCCCTCTCGCCATAGTGGTGCACGAAAGGTTCCTCGTGAAATTCCAGCCCCACCCCGTGGCCGCCATAGTCCTGGACCACAGAATAACCATGTTGGTTGGCATATTGCTCTATGGCGTAGCCGATATCCCCTATGCGGTTAAATGGCTTCACCTGTTCGATCCCGATATATAAGCACTCCCGCGCTACCCGCACCAAATCCCGAGCTTCACGGGAAGGCTCGCCGATCATGAACATCCGGCTCACATCGCCAAAATAACCCTCGAGGATGGTGGTAACATCGACATTGACGATGTCACCGTCCTGTAAACGGGTCTCACCGGGAATGCCATGACAGACTACTTGGTTTATGGAGGTGCAGACGCTGCCGGGATAGCCCTGGTAATTCAAGCAGGCCGGAATGGCGCCATGTTCGATGGTATACTCATACACCCAGCGGTCGATCTCCCTGGTCTGTATCCCTTCCCCTATCCGGGTCGCTACCATATCCAGGATGTCGTTGCTCAACCGGCAGGCCTGTCTGATGCCCTCAATCTGCTCATCGGTCTTGACCAAATCACGGGTTGGCACTAGGCAACCGGCCGTTTCCATCTCCTTTAACCTCTCGTCCTGGGCCAGGTGACACTTCTTATATTTCCGGCCGCTCCCGCACCAGCATGGGTCATTGCGGGAAAGCCTTGCAATCTGAATTTGCTGCTCCAAAAAAACACCTTCTTTATTACTTCTACTACTTCAGCCCCGATGCCGAGCGCTTCATCCAGCAGGCTTTCTTTTCGAGTCCCCGTCCCTGCCCTTTTAAATCAGCCCGCTCTGCATTTATACTGGCCATGCTCGGGCCAAACTGGATCAGACAGCACCATCAACTAATAATACATCAGGAATCTGAACATCAGCCAGAAATGGCCTAGGCTTCCACCGATCACGAAGAGATGAAATATTTCGTGAAAACCAAACCAGGTGGAATTGATCCGCGGCCATTTAAATCCATAGATCAATGCACCTATTGTATATAGCAGCCCACCTGTCACCAAACAGGCCATTGCCCCCGCCGACAGGGATTGCAGCAATGGGTAAAATGCGATGATCACCAACCAGCCCATCAGCAGGTATACTCCGGTGGTGAGCCAACGCGGCGCTCCAAACCAGACGATGGTAAGGATGATCCCCAACGCCGCCAGGATCCACACCGCTATGAGCAGAAATCTACCCCAGGCACCGGTCAGGGCCAGTACGCAAACGGGGGTATAGGTTCCCGCTATCAGTACATAGATCATTATGTGGTCGATCCGCCGCAGGAACTCGCTGATCTTCTCCGGGACCCTGGCCAGATGATAGATGGCGCTGGAAGTATACAGCAAAATCAGGGAAGCTCCAAATACGCTGAAAGCCACTACATGGGTGACGGTGGCATACAATAAAGCATAGCGCAGCAACAATGCCAATCCCGCAATGGACAGCAAGGCTCCTCCCAGGTGGGTCAATCCGCTGACCGGGTCCCGGCATTTTTCTTTCAGGAAATATGCAGTCTTCTCAATCATGGCAAGCTCCCATTACCATCGCTTGGATCCGAAAATCCAGCCCTGATATTTTATTATACTATATAATGGCAGCCAATATTGATCCCAATATCGATCAAATAAATCCATATTCTGGCCGACCGGGCCAGCCAGCCTTTTATAACCAAGCCCTAGGAATACCCGTATTGAGGCGTCCATGGGGTAAGCCGCCGGCGCCCGTGAAACGAGCCTTCCATATTAACCTAAACCAGCCCATAGAGCCTTGGCCGATAAATAAAGACCCTTCGCTGCGAAGGGCCTCGGATTGATAGTCTATGAGTCACGCACAAGCGGTTGGAAACCGGCCCTCAAGCCCGCCGGGCTATTTCATGCAGGGCCCGCACGGCCTGTTCGATGTGGTCAACGGTATTAAAAAATCCCGGGCTCAGACGGCAGGCGCCCAGTTCCAGGGTCCCCAACGTCTTATGGGCCAAAGGTGCGCAATGCAGTCCCGACCGGGAGCCAATCCCGTAATCATTCCCCAACCGCAGGCTGAGCTCACCGCAATCCATACCCTCCAGGTTAAAGGCAACTACCGACGTATACCGGCCGCGGTCGCTTCCCCCGTAAATCCGCAGCCCCTTGATCCCCTGTATCCCCTCCACTAATCGGGAGGTCAGATCCTGCTCATGGCGGCGGATCACATCGCATCCGGTGGCCAGCACGAATCTGACCGCCGCATTAAGTCCGGCGATACCCGGGGTGTTGGGGGTGCCGCTTTCCAGGTGGTCGGGCATGAAATCAGGTTGCTCCAGAAATTCGGAGCGGGACCCGGTGCCGCCATATTTGAGCGGCCGGATGTCCAGCCCCGGCCGTACATACAATCCCCCGGTGCCCTGCGGGCCCAGCAGCCCCTTGTGGCCGGTAAAGGCCAGCAGGTCTATGCCCTGCCGGGCCACATCGATATCCAATAACCCAGCGGTCTGGGCACTGTCTACCATGAAGACGATGCCATGCTGGCGGGCGATGGTCCCAACTTCCTCCAGGGGCATGATGGTCCCGGTCAAGTTGGAGGCATGCAGTAGGCATATCATACGGGTGTTGGGCCGTATGGCGGTCACAATGTCGGCCGGGTCCAGCCGGCCTTCTTTATTGCAGGCTACCGCCGTCCACTCCACTCCCTGCTGGGAAAGTACGAACAGAGGCCGGGCCACCGCGTTGTGTTCCATGCTGGTGGTGATCACATGGTCACCAGGCCGCAGATATCCACTTAGAGCGGTGTTAATGGCTTCGGTTATATTGAGCATAAAAGCGATGTTGATACCATCATCGATATTAAAAAGCGCCGCCAAGGCTTCGCGGGCATCCAGCAGGACCGAGCCTGCCTCCAGGGTCTGGGTGTGGGTACCCCGTCCCGGACTTCCCCCTTGGTGCCGATTGAAATGATCCATGGCTTCATATACGCACTCCGGTTTAGGAAAAGATGTAGCCGCATTGTCCATATAGATGCGTTCCACTCCATCACCTCGTTTCGGGCTCAGTATATCATTTATGTTCTAATCTTTAAAATAACTAATGGTTATAGAGCAGTTTAAGGCTTCAGCTTGTTCAGCAGCCTTACCCAGCTTACCATGCCTGATGTAATTTCTGTTCGTCGGACTAAAAGTTTGCCGCCGGCTTCCTTCAGATTCCTATTCGCCGGGGACACCCTTGCCTTAAGCTATGGGCTTGGCACTATCAACCCGTACTAGTAACCTTACCCTTGAGACTGCGCCCATGCCGGGCGCACCAAAAAGCGGGGCCCGGTTAATTCCTCCTTGCCCCGCCCTATTCAATTCTGGTTCCAGAAGATTAGGGATTGATCCAATCTATGGTAAGCTGACCATCCCGGCTGTCCACCCTGATCGTGGCTCCATCCAGCACCTGCCCGCTGACCAGGGCTCTGCCCACCAGGGTTTCCAGCCGGCTCTGCAGGAAACGCTTCAGCGGCCGGGCCCCGAAGACGGGGTCGTAACCCTCGGCAGCTATAAATAGTTTGGCCTCCTCGGAAAGTTCCAGCTTAATCTGCCGATCCTGCAAGCGCTGCCGCAGGTCGTCCACCATCAATTCCACGATCTGCTCAATCTCCTGTAGAGTCAGGGGTTTGAAGAGGACTGTTTCATCCACCCGATTGAGGAACTCCGGCCGGAACCACTTGTGTAATTCATTCATGACCTGCTCTCGGGCGGTCTCGCTGATCTCACCCCGCCCGTTAATGCCTTCCAGCAGGTACTGCGAACCCAGGTTGGAAGTCATGATGATGATGGTGTTCTTAAAATCCACCGTGCGGCCGTGGGAATCGGTGATGCGTCCATCATCCAGGACCTGCAGCAACACATTGAAGACATCATGGTGAGCCTTTTCGATCTCATCGAAGAGGATGACCGAATAGGGTTTGCGCCGCACCGCCTCGGTAAGCTGTCCTCCCTCGTCATAGCCGATGTAACCCGGGGGAGCGCCGATCAGGCGGGACACGGTATGCTTCTCCATGTACTCGCTCATGTCGATGCGGATCATGTTCTTATCCGAGTCAAACAATGCCTGGGCCAGGGTTTTGGCCAATTCGGTCTTGCCCACTCCCGTGGGGCCCAGGAAAATAAAGGAACCGATGGGACGCCGGGGGTCTTTTATCCCGGCCCGGGCCCTGATGATGGCGTCGGCTACCAGACTCACCGCTTCATCCTGGCCGATTAAGCGTTCATGCAGGATCTCATCCAGGCGTAACAGTTTCTCCCTTTCCCCTTCCACCAGGCGGGTAAGGGGTATGCCGGTCCACCGCGAGATGATCCGGGCTATCTGCTCTTCAGTGACCTCTTCGCTGAGCACGCCGACCGGACCCTGCTTCTTGGCCATGAAGCCCTCTTCCGCCTTGAGCCTTCTCTCCAATTCCGGCAATTGCCCGTATTTTAGTTCGGCCGCCTGATTGAGATCATATTCCCGTTCCGCCTTCTCGATCTCCTGCCGGATACGATCTATCTCTTCCCTCAGGGCAGTCACTTTATGGATGGCGTTCTTTTCAGCCTCCCACTTGGCCCTCATGGAATCGGACTTGCTCCGGATGTCGGCTATCTCCTTCTGCAGACTCTGCAGCCTTTCCTGGCTGGCCGGATCCTTTTCCTTGCTCAGGGCGGCTTCTTCGATCTCCAGCTGCATAATGCGCCGCGATACCTCGTCCAATTCCGATGGCATGGAGTCGATTTCGGTGCGGACCATGGCGCAGGCCTGGTCCACCAGGTCGATGGCCTTGTCGGGTAGAAAACGGTCGGATATATAGCGATTGGACAACACGGCAGCGCTGACCAGAGCGTTGTCCTGGATCTTTACTCCATGGAAAACCTCATACCGCTCCTTCAATCCCCTCAGGATGGAAATGGTATCTTCAACCGTGGGTTCATCCACCATGATCGGTTGGAAGCGGCGCTCCAGGGCGGCATCCTTTTCGATATGCTTGCGGTATTCATCCAGGGTGGTGGCCCCGATAAGATGCAGTTCCCCCCGGGCCAGCATGGGTTTGAGCATGTTGCCGGCATCCATGGAACCTTCCGCCTTGCCGGCCCCTACTATATTATGCAATTCGTCGATAAAGAGCAGGATGCGGCCTTCGCTCTTGGTTATCTCCTCCAATACCGCCTTCAGCCTTTCCTCAAATTCGCCCCGGTATTTGGCCCCGGCCACCAGAGCCCCCATGTCCAGTTCGAATATGGTCTTGTTCTTGAGGCTTTCGGGCACATCATTGCGCACGATACGATGGGCCAATCCCTCTACGATGGCGGTCTTGCCCACCCCCGGTTCGCCGATCAGAACCGGATTGTTTTTACGTTTACGGGACAGGACCAGGATCACATCCCTTATCTCGCTGTCCCGGCCGATAACCGGATCCAGTTTGCCGCTGCGTACCAGGGCCACCAGATCCCGGCCATACCGCTCCAGAGCCTCGTAAGTGGTCTCCGGGGTGGGACTGGTCACCCGCTGGTTGCCCCGGACCGAGGTCAGGGCATTCAGAAAGGCATCCCGGCTCAGCCCCGCCTGTTTCATAATCCGTGCCGCCGCTCCGGAGGTCCCCTCCTCAAACATGGCCAGGATCAGGTGCTCGACGCTGACATAGTCATCCTTCAAACGGTTGGCTTCCTGTTCGGCTCGGGCCAGCAACTGATTCAGGCGCTGGGTTATATAAACCTTGCCGGCCTCAGTGGCGCCTCCTGAAATCCGGGGACGTTTGCCCAGATTGTCCTGCAGTTCTTTTAGTACGGTGCCGGGATTGACCTTGGCCTTTTCCATCAACCTTGGGATAAGGCCGTCACCCTGTTGCATCAGGGCCATAAACAGGTGCTCCACATCCACTTCCTGATGCCCGAAGCCGACCGCCATGTTCTCGGCATCATGCAGCGCTTCTCTCGACTTTTCGGTTAATTTATTCATATCCATCTATTACACCTCCCGCCGGGAATTGAATCATCTATTCCTTCCGCAGCCTTTTGATCTCTCGCTCCAATTCCTCGATACGATCCAATAAGTCCAGTACCAGACCTACCCCGGCCCAGTTTATCCCCAGTTGGCAGCGCAGCCGGACCGCTTTGCCGATGGTAGCTACCGTTTCCTGAGCAAATAGCATCTCCGGAGTGGACTGTTCCGGCTCGATCAATCCCAGCTCCACCATCCTGAGCAGTAAATCCGGATGCACGGAAGCCTGCCGGGCAGTCTCCATCAAATCCAGCCATTGGCTTGGGAAAGGGGGACGCCGCAGAACCAAAAAATAATTGCGGTGTTGGTATTTCATACTGCTTACCCCTCCTTCCCGGCCGAGCGGGGCTCGAAAGCCGATACCCGGGACAGCTGTTCAAACAATTCCTGTTCCTCTTCGCTGAGCTTTTTGGGCACTACGATCTTTATCACCGCATACAAGTCCCCATGTCCTCCCTTGGGAATGGGCATGCCCTTGTCCCGCAAGCGCAGTTTCTGCCCCGATTGCACTCCCGCCGGAATGGTGAGGTTGACCTCGCCGGTCATGGTAGTCAGTTCGACCTTGGTTCCCAGGGCAGCTTCCCAGGGGCTTAATTGCACTTCCGTTTCCAGGTTGGAACCGTTGACGGTAAACAGCTGGTGGGGCGTTATATGGACCTTGAGGTAGAGGTCGCCATTGGGCCCTCCACCTACCCCCGTTCCACCCTGACCACTCAAGCGGATGCGCTTCCCATCCATGACCCCGGCCGGAATATTGACGTTTATCTCCCTGCTCTTGGGCACGTATTGTGAACCTTCCTGTTCCATCTGCTGGAGGCGGATCACCCTTTTGGTTCCGTGGTAGGCCTCTTCAAGGGTCAGGTCGATATCAGTCTCCTGATCCTGACCGCGCATGGCCCAGCCCTGCATATCCTGGCTGGCACCACCGCGGGCCCGGCCTCTTCCGAACAGGCCTTCAAAGAAGTCACTGAACTGACCGGCGTCGCCGCCCGAGAAGTCAAAACCGCCCATGCCATCGCCATACTGGACATGTTCCCATCCCGGGGGTGGGCTGTACTGCTGCCCCTCCCGCCAGTTGGCCCCATAGGTATCGTAGCGCTTGCGTTTCTCGGGATCTTTAAGGACCTCATAAGCCTCATTGATCTCCTTAAACTTATCTTCGGCATCCGGCTTTTTGTTTACATCGGGGTGCCATTTGCGCGCCAGCTTACGATAGGCAGCCTGAACCTCCTTCTGGGTGGCATCCTTTTTTATACCCAGAGCCTTATAGTAATCCTTGTATTCCAACTCTCATCACCCGCCTGTGGTAAGAATCAAACCGGGCCGGAAAATCCGGCCCTTGGTTTAGTTCTCCTCAAAATCAGCATCTATGGTGTCATCGCTGCCGCCTGGCTCCGGTCCCGAAGAATCCCCTGGCTGGCTGGCGGTACTGGACAACCCGTGCACCGCTTGCTGCAGATCACTTATCAGGGTGCGCAGATTTTCCGTCGGGGTCTCCGCCTCTACCGCCGCTTTGGTGTCAGCAATCAACTGTTCAATCCGGGCTTTCTCATGGACCGGTACCCGTTCGCCAAGTTCGGTCAGGGTCCGGTTCAATCCATGGGCCAAAGAATCCGCCTCGTTCTTGAGGTCTACGTTCTCGCGGCGCTTCTTGTCCTCGGCAGCATGGGCTGAGGCATCTTTGATCATGCGGTCGATCTCATCCTTCTCCAGATTGGTCGATCCGCTGATGGTTATCTTCTGCTCTTTGCCGGTGGCCTTGTCACGGGCCGACACGCTCAGAATACCGTTGGTGTCGATGTCGAAAGTCACCTCTATCTGCGGTACTCCACGGGCCGCCGGGGTAATGCCGTCCAGGCGGAAACGCCCGATCTGGCGGTTATCGCGGGCCATCTCCCGCTCTCCCTGCAGAACCACGATATCTACCGAAGGCTGGTTGTCTTCCGCGGTGCTGAAGACCTGGGTCCTCTGGCAGGGGATGGTGGTGTTGCGATCGATCAGTTTGGTCATGACCCCGCCCATGGTCTCCAATCCCAAGGACAGCGGGGTTACATCCAGCAGCAGTACGTCCTTCACCTCTCCAGTAATAATGGCTGCCTGCACAGCAGCACCCAAGGCCACCACCTCATCGGGGTTGACCGACATGTTGGGCTCTTTGCCCGTAAAAGATCTGACCAGTTCCTGCACTGCCGGTACCCGTGTAGATCCGCCCACCAGGATAACCTCATCCAGATCCTTCTCGGTCAGATTGCCATCCTTCAGGGCCTGCTTCACCGCCACCACACAGCGGTCCAGCAGGGCATGGGTCAGGTCATCGAATTTGGCCCTGGTCAATTTGATGTCCAGATGGCGGGGACCACTGGCATCAGCGGTTATGAAAGGCAAGGTTATATTGGTGTTGGTGGTGCTGGACAACTCCACCTTGCCCTTTTCGGCCGCCTCGTACAACCTCTGCAAAGCCTGCTTGTCCTTGCGCAGGTCGATTCCATCGGTCTTTATGAACTCCCCGGCCAGGTAATCGACTACCAGTTTATCGAAGTCGTCGCCGCCCAGGTGGGTGTCACCCGACGTGGAACGTACCTCCACTACCCCGTCGCCGATGTCCAGGATGGAGACGTCAAAAGTGCCTCCGCCCAGATCGAATATCATCACCGTCTGGTTCTTATGGCTGTCCAGACCATAAGACAGGGCGGCCGCGGTTGGTTCATTGATTATCCGCAGAACGTTGAGACCAGCGATCTGACCGGCATCCTTGGTAGCCTGGCGTTGGGCATCATTGAAGTAGGCGGGCACGGTTATCACCGCGTCGGTGATCTTTTCCCCCAGGTAGTTGGCCGCGTCATCCACCAGCTTGCGCAGGACCTGGGCGCTGATCTCCTCGGGGGCATACTTCTTATCCTGGATCTCAAAATAAACCTTGTCATTGTCACCGCCTACCACTTTGTAGGGTACTATCTTCATCTCGGAAGATACCTCATCATATTTGCGTCCTATAAAACGTTTGGCTGAAGAGATGGTGGCGTCGGGATTCATGATCGCCTGGCGTTTAGCCAGGGTACCAACCAGACGCCGGTTGTCCTTGGTGTAAGCCACTACCGATGGCGTAACCCGGTCTCCTTCCGAATTTACGATAATCTCCGGCTTGCCTGCCACCACTACCGCTACCGCAGAGTTAGTGGTTCCAAGATCTATGCCTACCGCTTTTCCCATCCAAATACACCTCCAATTATTAAGTCCGGATGTCTTCTTAATTATTTCTTAGCCGTCACCATTACACCAATCCTCGTACCTGAAGTTCAGTCTCTGTTCCAAAGTGAAAATCAGTTTGACGCCGGCCAGGTTGAGACCCATTTCCTGAGTCATGGAACGGATGCGCAGACACATCTCGATATCAGCATTAGAAAACAGCCTGGTATTCCCTTCGGTGCGAGCCGGGAAGATCAGGCCGATCTCTTCATATATCCTCAGCGTGCGGGGATGGACCCCAACCAATTCGGCGGCTACGCTGATGTTGTATACGGGCTGATTGCGGGATACGCCAACCACGACTTCCCCCCTAACCATGTCTTATTATGTATTATAAAATCTGACAGCCCCATTGTCAAGTTTCCTGATGTAACCATTTTCACTAATTGTTAATCAAGCACCTTCGCCCGATCAGGTCGCGCCTGCCCCCTCACACTGATTGGCGCCCCATTCTGCCGCCGCCAACGCACGATAATTTTCCCTTCCCTCACAAAGGATGGCGGCTTGGCAGCAATTGCCTTGGGGCTGCGCCAACCGCCTAACCTACCTTCGGATGTCCCCTGCATGTATAATATCTGGAAACGATTCATAAAGCCGCTTATCTATCCGTGACATACCCGGCTCAATTCTCTTATAATATTATTGTCAAATACGGTCTGTTCCATCAGCCTATAGTCTAAATGGAAACTTTATGGGAGGTGTTGGGCATTGATCGCTCCCAAACAACGTTTCTTCTATTGTCCCAAATGCGGGGGTGAGTTACACTACCGACCGCAGAACGGGCACCCGCGTCTTACCTGCCAGGCGTGCCATCATGTGTGCTATGAGAATCCTATCGTAGGGGTGGCCGCGATTGTCATGAACGAGGCTGGCCATCTATTGCTGGGGCGCAGAACAGGCGGTGAATACAAGGATCTGTGGTGCATCCCCTGCGGATACCTGGAATATGACGAGGATGTGTATACGGGAATCAGACGTGAGTTCAAGGAAGAGACCAACCTGGATATAGAAATCAGACGGGTTTTCACGGTTCAATCCAATTTCCACGATCCCAATTGTCATACGGTAGGGATCTGGTTTCTGGCGGATGTCGGCGGAGGAGAGATGCAGGCGGGTGACGACCTCTGCGAATTGGCCTTCTTCCCGCTGCAATCGGTTCCGCCCCTGGCNNATTGGCTCAGGAAGTAAGCGGCGGCCAAGGCGGCTAATCGCCCCTCAAAGGTTTTAGGGGTCCATAGATTACATGGTTAATCCGCGGTAGATGAAATAGAACCCCATGCCCACCAGGAATATTCCGCACCCGGTGAGGATCACCTGATAAACCCGGGGATTTATGAAACGACGTCCGCCGCTGACAGCGATGGTCACTAGAGAATACCAGGCCAGGTCGGCGCTGATGTGCCCGGTGAAGAAAGATGCCAACCCCAGCGAACCGCTCTTCATGGCCAGGGTAATGTAACTCAGACCGATGGTGCCCCACCATAGCCACCAGTAAGGATTGGCCATGCTGACCGCCACCCCGGCCACGGCGGGATGCATACTGGTCCGCCGCTGGGATGAAGACACCTCCAGATCCAGGGTGAGTTTGCTCTTTATCGCATCCCGGCTCATAGTCCCACCCAGGAAAATCAAGACTATTCCCCCCAACAGGGCTATGGCCAGGGTCACCCCCGGTTGAGTCAGGAATC
>LSQX01379290.1_pt1 | contig 11145 bp, 10 predicted proteins | sample 654561 | NCBI WGS metagenome assembly LSQX01 (sample SAMN04489861, study PRJNA283612) | anaerobic digester metagenome | isolation source: 4 biogas reactors fed with cattle manure at either 37C or 55C with and... | place: Denmark: Kongens Lyngby | collected 2014 | reverse complement strand
AGATGTGTATAAGAGACAGGTTTACACCCCTGCCAGCCTCCAAAACAGAATCTCCTTCCACGTTGAAAAACCCGATTTTCGCTGGAAAGAAGTCTAAAAAAGAGTCACCCTCTCCTTAAAACCATTTCCACTCCCAAAAATGGGAATTCCAAATCAGGTCCGCTCCCGCAACAGCGATGAGCACATAGATAATTTTGAAAAAATGGGCGTCGCTGAACTTCCGGTTCAGCCAAACACCAATCCAAACTCCAAGGGGAACCAGAGGCAGACAGTATAAACCTATCTTCAATGTTTCAGCCGTAATAATGGCCTTGGGCGCGAAAAAGGGAAGATTGATAATGCTTTGGTCGATAAAGAAAAAGGGAAGCTTAAAAGCATTGATAAATGTAAAAATAAAGATGGTTGTCCCCATGTAAATCTCTTTGCTCATTTTCTGAGGCAAGAGAAACATCGTCACGACCGGACCCGCTCCGTGCGCGAAAGTGGAGGTCAAGCCGGCAAAAAAACCATAGGGCACACCGCTCTTATACGAAGGCGTAAAAGCCTTCGCATGTTCAGCAATATACTTGCGCGCAATCTGAAAGCCGACAAAAGTCAAAGCCAGGAAACCGATCAGAAAATTTAAGTGGGACGCAGTAAAACGGCCAAATAGCTGCACCCCTATCACAATACCGACTAAGACACCCGGTAATAGAAACCAAAAGTTCTTCACTTCCCATTTTTTCCAGTAAAAATACATACTGAACACATCCCCGACGCAGAGAAGCGGAAGCAATATCCCCACTGCCTTAGGACCAAACGCCACCACGCAAAGAGGCGTCGAGAGCATCCCCAGCCCGCCTCCGAAACCGGCCTTGGATAACCCGATAAAAAAGCTCCCCATCCCTGCCATGAGATAGGGAAGGTAAGAATATGCAATATCCATACGCCGAAAGAAGGTACTACAAATACGGATCAATCAAAGAGAATTTTTAAATGGGACAAAATAGCGCTATTTTGCCAGCGTAAATATCTGTCTCTAAAAATGAGTCATTTAGTCTCTAGTTCACCCATTTTTAGAACCTCCTGCAGACCAATATTATCCAATCATTTTTATTTTAAGTAATTCTATTTCATTAACTTATAATATATTAAAATGGTCTCTGGCATACTTTGAGCTCATTACCTGTCGAGTGCCGGCCGGTAGGCTGGTAAGGACGTGAGTGAAGGACACTCAGTCCTAAAAAATGAAAAAAGTTTGGATAAGAGAAAGGAAAGACTATGTTAGTAACTAGACAAAACATGAATGACTGGAATGAGTTCGACCTCTTCAATTCGTTTGACAAGCTCGGACTTGAAATCAACAAGCTCTTCGGATTCCCATTCAATGGGTTCAGAGCGAACCCAGCAATGGAAGATGAAGGTCTTTCCACAAACCTCTACTCAGAGGGGAACGACCTGATCTTCAGAAGCAACATCCCGGGAGTAGCCCCCGAGCAAATCTCGGTCAATGTGAAGGATAACGTCCTCAGCATCGATGCGGAGCGTAAAAGCGAAAAAAGCGATGAAGCTCAGCCTAAATACTTCCGCAGAGAACGCTCTCAAAGCCGGTTCTACGGAACAATCACTTTACCCGAAGGGGCTCAAGTGGATAAAGTTACGGCGGAATACAAAGATGGCGTGCTGACGGTTCGGGTGCCGCGTGCTGAAAAGCCGCAGCCCAAAAAAATATGTGTCTCTTGCGAATAAATAATTTTAAAAAGAAAGGAATAATACTATGTCAAACAAGAACTTGGAAAAGAACGTAAATGTGACCTCCAGCGTCGCTCAAAGCTGCGACTGCTCGCCCGCACCGAAGGCGGAGAGGGTGTTCAGAATCCCCAGAGCGGACATCTACCAGAATGGAGATAATGTGGAGTTGGAACTGGATATGCCCGGTGTCTGCAAGGAAAACGTGCAGATTAGCTTGGAAGGCAACGTGCTGACCTTGACCGGCAGAGTGAGTGAAACGCCCTCGGAATGGTCACTCATCCACTGTGAAAACTTGCAACGCGATTATCAGCGCGCCTTCGAGCTGGGGGCTGACGTCGATTTGGAGAATATCAAGGCTACGATGAATGCGGGCGTTCTGAGGGTAACTCTCCCCAAGATGGCAACAGCCAAGCCCCGTAAAATCGAAGTGACGGCCTAAAGCTTAAACCTTACGGCATCCTGAAAAAAGGAGGCGGATGCCTCGCTTTAAGCTGCCCGGCTTGAGAAGTCACTCAAGGGCCAGAAAAAAACGGCTCTGCAACAGCAATCAAAGAAGCCTTCGAATTCGCCAGATGGATTCGGAGGCTTCATCCGTATCAATCCGTTCCGCATCAAAAAAACGGAAGATTATTTAGAAAACTCTCCCTTCAAGCTTCTGTTTGGCAAGTACGGCTGCACCCGTGATCCCCGCATCATCTCCCAACTTGGAAGACTGCACCTTGAACGAATCTTCTGTTCCGGGGAATGCGTGCTCGCGGGCCACCCGCTCAATAATCGGCATCATTCGCTCTTCCAGAGCATCTATGATTCCACCGCCCAGGACGATGATATCCGGATTCAGGAGGTTCACTACGTTGGCAACGGCAATGCCAGTGTATTCTGCGGCTTCATCCACCACTTTGCGCACACATTCATCGCCCCGGTTCATTGCCTTCAATAGGTCTCCGCTGCGCAAATCCTCCATTCTCCCATCGCTCATCATCGCCAGAAGCGATTTCTCACCCGCTTGAATGGCTTTATCGATTCTCCGGAAGATAGCGCTGCGGCTCGCAAACAGCTCAAAACACCCCCGGTTGCCGCAGTTGCACTTTTCTCCGTGGACATCCAGTACCGTATGCCCAATCTCTCCGGCCGTCAGATGCGACCCACGATAGAGCTGACGATTTAGAATCAAACCAGCCCCCACGCCAGTCCCTAAGAAAATCCCCACCATGTTTTCCGGAACTCCCTTGAGCTCTTTATGGTAGATACCCAAGGCAGCAATATTGCAATCGTTTTCAATAAAAACGGGAATTTTCAGCTTCTCTTCCAGCTTTTTTTTAAGCGGAGCATCCTTCCACTTGAGATTTCCGGCAAAAATAACATCCCCGTCCTGGGAGATAGATCCGGGAGCCCCAATCCCCAGCCCGCGCATCTGCTCGGGCTTAATATCAAAATCGTCGGCTAATTCCAAAACACAACGCGCAATCCTTTGAACAACCTCTTCAAAACCGCGTTCCGGTTTAGTCCGAATTTTATTTTTTCCCAGAAGCTTTAAATCTTCTCCAAATACTCCAGCCAGTATTTTGGCTCCACCCAAATCCACTCCAAGATAGTAGTGTTCTTTAGATTTTTCTTCCGACATTATTGAAAATATATACTAAATTTTTGTTTTCTTTAGAGAGATTAAATTCTCTATTTCTTTTCGGAGAATATTGTAAACAACCTCCACGCTATGGTTTGCATCCACAATTGTAAAAGAAAATATCTTTTGCAACTTGTGATACTGTTCCATCATTAATTTCTGAAACCGGAGAAAGCTCTCAAACCAATCCTGGCTCAATCCCAAGTCGATCCCGCTTTCCCAATAATCCAAAGTCCGGTTCTTAAGAAAATTCCGCTCAATCAGTTTTTCTGAAGAAACGTTGAGATAGAACACCGCATCCGGCTCCAGTGCAATTCCATAGAGGGTCCTCACCCATTTTTCGTCCATGCCGCGGACCAGATCGCGAGCCATCAAAGTGTAAATATAGCGGTCGGCCAGAACCATCCGTCCTGAACGCAAGGCCGGAAGAATAACGTTCTCAAGCTGGTCAGCAAAATCGGTCGCATAAAAAAGACTCATTGTTCTGTGGCTCAGAATATTGCCCGTTTTTGCCTGTTCCAGCTCTTCGCTCACCAGGGTTGAACCATGCAAGCCAACTTGCACCGTAGCGTGCCCGCTATCTTCCAACCAGTTTACCAACTTGGCTATCTGGGTTGAGCGCCCAGAACCATCGGCCCCTTCCACTACAATCAACTTGCCTTTCAATCCCTGCACATCCACCCCGGGGATACCGGCTCCATAAAACTTCCTTTCAGAAGGAGCCAGGGACAAGATATTCGTATAATTCCTATATTTGGACTTGGCTCTTCTGGGAGGATTGGGTGAACCCTGAGGGTTGTTGACTACCCCCTGCGTTATCCCCTGTGGTTTCCTCTTCGGATTTCTTTTACCTGTCTTCATTCCTCTTTCCATCTTGTCTCATTATTTGGGCAAAGCAAATTTCTCCAGGTCCAGATGGCTGATCAATAGCTTCCTTACCTGCGACTGCTGCTCCTCAATCGTAAGGTTGGCATCAATCTCGGTGAAGCCAAACTCCTCTTTGAGTTCCATATATTTTTCCAACATTCTGCCCTGGAATATCCTGAAGCTCTCTTCGCGTGTGGGCGCCAGCTTCAAATCCATACCAGCCTCAAAAAACTTCAGCTCCGGCCTTCCGGAGAGAATTCGCTCTAACGAAACCTCCAGATCGGCCTTGAACAAAAAAGTCAGATCCGGCACCACCGCAAAACTATAGAGCTCACGTACCCAGGACGGATCGCAGCCTCGCACCGTGTCCCGCACGAAAGCCGTATAAACATAGCGGTCACACAAGACGATGTATCCCGCTTTCAACATCGGGGCCAGCTGCCGATCATATCGGTCTGCGAAATCAGTGGCGTGAATCAAACTGAATGTCGTTGGCGTCAGGAGCTCCTTTTTTTTGCCCTTGCTGGTAGCGCTCTTAACCAATTCAGAAGAGTTCCATTGACTGAAAAACACTTTCAATCGCTGTGATTCAAGCCAACGGCGCAAAAGCTGAATTTGCGTGCTCTTGCCCGATCCATCCACCCCTTCCACAACGATCAATCGTCCTCTGTATCCCGACTTGCCCGGTAGCTTATTCATCCCTATTACCCTCTCTATGCCCTCAAGTTAAGTGGTTCTTTCTTTCCACACCACACAGAGAGCTTATCCATTTGTTCACGTTTTCTCAGTCTTCTCGTATTAATCGGCTCTTACTTCCGGAATGACCTCCAAACCTGCATCATACTTTCCAATTTTTTATTGTTTGCGCGAATCCTCACAACCATTGTTTTACCGATGGCCAGAAGCAAACTGGTCGCCAATGCGGGTCTTTCCGTGGCCATTCTCTGAAAATTGGCTACACTTAGTCCGTAAAGCTCAGACTCCACATTGGTCATCACATCGGCGGAACGCGGGGATTGGTCAAAAAGGCAATGCTCACCAAAAAAATCTCCTGTTGCTAGAGTCGAGAGGATGCACTCACGCCCCTCCACATTAATTCTGACTCGCACCTCCCCTTCGATCACAAAGTACATTTGCTCCGAAGGCGTCGCATTCTTCACGACCAACGAATAAGGAGGATATTTTCTGTATTCAAGGAAATCTCCCAACTGCTTCAACTGATTGTCATCCAGAAGACCAAATAGTTTAATGCGCCTCAGGGTCCCCATACTCACCGTGTGAGTCTTGCTCTCCAATCTAGTCTCCTCATCTTCATCATCTTCTTCATTGAAGTAAACCCGGAATTGAGGAAAATCACTCGCTTTAAACCAGATATCTTTACTGATCTGGTATATCCACGTGTCTTCGGCTACTCGTTCATCCTGCACCCAAGCTTCCAGAGTACCAAAATCCACAGGACCATATACAACGTTGTCTACGGCCCAGACCTTATAATCTACAGAATCGCTTCGTTCAGGCATACCGGTGCAATATACCCGCTTTAAGTCTAAAAGTAAAATGATAAATCGCCTTCTGCTGTTTTTTGCGCATTGCCTCAAAAATAGACGCACCAAAAATAGACATCTCTCTGAATATGAGAATGTAAGCTAAAAGAGAACGGGTAAAACTGAAAGCAAAGCGCCATTGTCATTTCAGGGATAAATAGGATAAGGGCCGACTCCTTATGTAGTCGTTGAGACAAAGGGCACGCAATCTCATACATGCCATTCGTCCTTTTTTATTTCCATCTTCCTTGCAGAGAAAGCATTCAAGAGAATCAGTGATGCTTATAGAAAGAAGTAATCTTCTCCCATGAACAATGGAAGTGTAGCTCTCCAAGGCCCAGTTTTATTAATTCAAAACCTTAGACGACAGCGTAAGGATTTAGTGCGTTTTTTCTCCCGGAGGCGGATAGTGTTTATCCTCATCATCTAAAACAAGAATCCAATCCAAGTTTTCTCCCGGCTCAGGTGAAATAAATTCAATCTGATCTTGTTTATCGATTGTCCCGATTTCCGTCGCTTTTCCATCTCGCGGATTATACCACCAGGCTTTTATCTTAGCTCCACTTATGAGTGAGGTTCGGATCATGAACTTTCGCCCGGTCGGGACATAGATCATTGCGTAAGTGCCACTTTTATCTCGAGTAGCAACAAAGCGATACTGGCCGGCTCCGGGGACAGAGGATTCGATTTCAGCTTTTACAAGGAGGTCTGGATCTGGAATACGAGTCAGATAAGGCCGGCTTTCCATCAACTTCTTTCCGTAGACCATTTGCTTGGCCCCGGGTTGGTTGATCGCCTCTTTCCAGGTCATTAGAGGACGATTTTTCGGGTCTCTCCCTTTATCATACATTTGCCAGACAGAGTGATGTCCATAAGTGTGTCCGCATGCTCCATTAAAGATATCCCAATATAATGCCCTACGAACATCTGCCGAGGTTGAATGCCCGAATTGATCGGGGTTAAAGTCTATAGGGTGATCTTCATAGACAGGTTCCGCATCTATGACGGGTTTAACCGGTGTGCGATTGTAGTCATCAAGAGTCTTACTATAACGACCTGGGTAATTAATAGCATGACCATTTTGACGCATATTAAAACTCAACCAGGGCTCGTTATGTAGCCATTGGGCTGAGCCAGATGCCCCGCTGGGATGATAACTCATCAACTGTTTTGCGCCTCCTTCTCTGATCCCCTTGGCCATTGCTCTGATAACCTCTATTTTTTGCTCAGAATCAGCAGGACGGTCTCCACCTAATATCCAGATAATTCCTTTATCTTTATAGCGACCTCCAATAAAACGTCCGTATGCCTCTGCATTCTTGGAGTTGAATAAGTGCTTATCACCATCATTCCAATATCTTCCCCAGGTGGGAAGTAATCCCACGTAGAGCCCTAACTCATTTGCGCGATCGACGATATAATCCACATGATCCCAGTAGTCATTTTGAGGCCCCTCTTTTAGAGCCGGCTTCTCTGGATTAAAGTCTACAAATGGTAACAATCCATAAGCATTGGGGGTGTTCAAACCATCCATCTCAGCCAAAGCCACTGCCTGGATTACCGTATACCCCTGTTTGGCACGTGTTGTTAAATAGAGATCGGCTTCCTCTCGATTCAATCTGTGGAAAAGCTCCCAGGCAGTATCGCCCAGATAGAAGAAGGGGACTTCATCCTGAAGCACTAGAAAACGGTTATTTTCGGATACCCGAACCGGATTCTGCGAGGGATCGAAGTTTTGGCATAGGCCGATTGCCCCCGATACAAGAACGAACAAAACTGATAAGATAATTTTCTTCATAGAGTTATTAACGCATAGTACATCAAAAACATAATCTTAGTTCCGTGACTAAATCACTATAACCTCTTCAACACCTTGTCACAAAGCCCAAGTTAAACTGTTTGGGAGCGAGATTGCAATCTCTTTACGTGAAAAACTCTCTGTTCAGTTGGTCTACAAAGTTTTGGCAACCCTTGTTTTTTACTACAAGCCTCTCACCTCGGTGCACTCTAATTTTGTTCCAATATGGTTCTTTGCTCTTGTCGCTTCAAAAAGGCTCAAGTAGCATAGCCCTCTAGTCGGGCGCTGATAAAACCGTCTGAAGATCAAACAGTGACAAAGAATCACAAGATACTGGAAAACTCTTCCACTCCAACCGTTCTCGGAATTGAAGGAGGCGGTACTCATACCGTAGCTCTCTGGGCTGATGAAACAGGCAATCACCTTCGAAGAATGGAATTTGGTTGCGGAAATGTCCGTCTTCTGGACGACCAAGCCCTTCTACAGCTTTTCCGGGAGATACAGGAAGCCGGCAGCGACCTGCCCTCGCCTCAAAAAATCTGTGCTGCCATGGCTGGAGCGGTCAATGATGACGATAAAAAGCGGGTTCTCAATCTGGGCCGGACAATCTTTGGCACCGCCTTTTCTGAAGTTTACAGCGACCTTCAATCTCCCCTTTTTGCGGCAGAACTTCCCGCCAATCATTTCCCGGTTCTCGTACTTTGCGGAACGGGTAGTTGCTGCTATGCCGAAACCTCATCCCGGGAACTATCCTACAAATCCGGAGGCTGGGGCCACCTCTTGGGTGATCGAGGAAGCGCTTATCAGATTGGCCTCCAAGCTCTCAGATCATGCCTGACACTCTGGGATCAAACACAAAAATTTCCCGCTCTGGGAGAGAAAATCCTTTCCTTCCAACTTCTGAACTCTCCTGCCGATTGGATTCAATGGTCTCTCCATGCCTCCAAGCGGGAAATCGCACGGCTAGCACAGGTCGTTTGCCAAAGCGCTGAAAATGGGTGCCCTCTCTCTGAAGGGATATTAAGAGAGGCAGCAAGCAATCTGGCATCAGATGCCCTTGTTTGTGCTTCTCAGCTTTCAACCTCGGGGGAGTCCCCTTTCTTCATTCTTTCAGGGGGATTGTTGAAAAAAAGTGCTCTTTACCGAAAATGGGTTTCAGAAAATATTCGCCAAAAACACCCTCACTCCCCCATTGAGCTGCTACAAGTCGAAAGCGTTTGGGGCGCTGTGAAGAAAGCCCTCCGATCGTTACCTCAAGGATCACCCGTCCCGCTTCCCAGTGCCACAAAAACCTCGGAAGCCGTCCCCACTTCCCCGGCAGCGAGCTCTCTCACTGAGCAACGCAACCCGCGATCCATGCATCTGGATGAGCTCGAAATCGAAGACGCTATCCAGCTCATGATCGATGAGGAGCAATACACTCAGCAAGCCATCCAATCTCAGAAGCCGCTCATAGCAAAACTCATTCGAAAAGTCTCAGAAGCCTTTCAGAAAGAGGGACGCCTCTTCTATGCGGGTGCCGGAACCAGCGGACGCCTGGGAGTGCTCGATGCCAGCGAGTGCCCTCCCACTTTTGGTGTAAGCTACGATTTAGTTCAGGGAATTATAGCCGGAGGACAGGAAGCTCTCTGGCGCGCAGCAGAAGGAGCCGAAGATTCCTTCCACGAAGGCACCCGCACCGCCCTTTTCAGAGGAATTCGCCCCCGGGATGTCGTTATCGGTATTGCCGCCAGCGGCACGACTCCCTTTGTCCTGGGAGTTCTCTTGGAATCCAAAAAAATAGGCGCTTTCACTGCATTGCTCTGTTTCAATCCCAATCGCAAACCTGATCCGAATCCACAAAACGAACCCGATATCGTCCTGGCTGTTCCTACCGGGCCGGAGATATTGACCGGCTCAACCCGCCTGAAATCCGGTACCGCCACCAAACTGATCTTGAACATGGTCACCACCATTAGCATGGTGCAAACCGGCAAGGTCATCAGCAACCTCATGGTGGATGTCAGGGCCAGTAACGATAAGCTGCGAGATCGCGCTATCCGCATCCTCTCTCAACTGACAGGCTGGTCCCGCCAGCGCTCACAAGATGCGCTGGAACAAAACCAGTGGAATATCCGCAAGGCGATGGTACAAAAAAACACGCAGCAGCAGCTCTCGTAGCCTTGAGCGTGTCGCCAAAAAATATTTTGCAAACTTCGTTTTACATTTGACGCACCGCCTTTTTTGGACTACAGTACCCCCGAAGTTAGATTTCGGGTGGGGATACTCTTTTACGAATTATCCCCGCCCCATTTCTCCTGATTATGGAGAATGAGAGCGGTGCAAGAGCTCTCTATTTCCCATTTTTCCTGGAGGGGGTGGTTGTCGTCAAAAAAGGTTGATTTTGCGCAAGTTTTAGAATACCTTTCTGCTCGTTGATGAATTTCGGCCCTTCATTGGCCTTCATAGACGATTGATGAGAGAGACCTTTAGTATCGCAAAAAATAGCTTCATGGAGCTTCTCAGGCAGCCTATTTTTCTGATCCTGATGAGCACCTCCAGCGTTTTTATCGTCTTCCTTTCCATTACCCCATACTTTGGTCTGGGAGAGGATTTAAAGTTGGTTAAGACCGGCACGATGGCAGTTCTCCTGCTGTCCGGACTTTTTGCGGCCGTCTTGGCGGCGACCTCCTCCCTCACTGATGAATTGAAAGGTGGAACCGCCCTGGCCGTTCTTTCAAAACCGGTCGGCAGAGTCTCCTTCCTGCTGGGCAAGCTCATAGGTGTCTGTTCGGGCCTTACCGTGATGGTGTACATCAATCTTCTTTCCATCCTCCTGGCCAGCCGCATGGGTTATGACTCCTATGGCGATGCGGATAATGTAGCTTCAAACATCTTTTATGGCAGCATGGCGCTCGCTTTTGGCGTGGCTGCTTTCATGAATTATTTTTTAGAGAAAAACTTTGTTTCCAACGCCGTCGGCTCTCTGACAATCATTCTCTCGATGGCTTTCGTTGTAATCAACTTTTTCGATAAGGATTTTCATCTCCAGCAGTTCGCAGCCGGAGTAGATTGGAGCCTTTTGCCTGCGGTAGTCTGCATCCTTTTCATGCTATGGCTGATCGCCTCTTTGGCCGTCACCTGCTCAACCCGCATGGATATGTTGGCAACTCTGACCATCTGCATTCTTGTTCTGATGCTCGGGCTCATGTCCGATTATTTGTTTGGCAGAATGGCTGAGGCCGGCTCCTGGATAGGTTCTTTGCTTTATACAATCATCCCTAATTGGCAAAATTTCTGGCTGGCAGATGCCATTGAAAATGAAAACGGAATCCCCTGGGCTTACGTGGCTCACGCTTTCAGCTACATGCTCTGCTTTATGGCCGCTGTGGTTTCTTTGGGATTCTGCATGTTCGATAATCGTGAGCTCAATTAAAAGCTCCCTCGGAATCAGGATATCAGGATAAATAGTTTACTTTAAGAATTATGGAAAAAAGTGTTGAGAGAATCGGCCTGATCAATCTGGCAACCCTCTTTCTGGTGGGTGGTTGTTTTGGTTGGATGGCGGTTTACAGTGGCTCACTCACCGTTCTTGTCGGTGG
>LSQX01401260.1_pt1 | contig 11146 bp, 11 predicted proteins | sample 654561 | NCBI WGS metagenome assembly LSQX01 (sample SAMN04489861, study PRJNA283612) | anaerobic digester metagenome | isolation source: 4 biogas reactors fed with cattle manure at either 37C or 55C with and... | place: Denmark: Kongens Lyngby | collected 2014 | reverse complement strand
GGGGGAAAACGGCTTCCGCCTGGACGGCGGGCCGGATGTCCGGCCCCTCCAACGGCAGGAGAGCGGGCGAGACGCCCGCACCACGCGGAGAGGAGACATCCTTCCCGTAGTGCCCCAGCACCCTCGCGAACCGACGGAAGAAGTTCGCGATGTTCGCGCCGAAGAGGCCACTGTAGGTGTGGATCTCGTCTATCACTACCAGTTCGAGGTTCTCGAGGAACTCCGCCCAGCGCGTGTGCTGGGGCATCAGGCCGGCGTGGAGCATGTCGGGATTGGTGAGGATCACACGACCCTCATCGCGCAGCTTGCGCCGCATCGTAGCTGGGGTGTCACCGTCGTAGCACCCGCAGAGGATGTCCTCACGGCCCGCTAATCTCAGCAGGCGCTGGAGGCTCAGGAGCTGGTCCTGCGCGAGAGCCTTGAGAGGGAACATCATCAGCACACGGGCGTTGGGGTTGCGCTCCAGCAATTCGAGAATGGCGAGTTGGTAGACGAGGGACTTGCCGCTGGCGGTGCCGGTGGCGAGGAGGACGTCCTCGCCACGGCGGACGGCCTGAAGGCCCTCCGCCTGGTGGCAGTACAGCTGCTCGATGCCCAGGCCCGACAATACGCACTGGCAGGGAAGCGTCAGCGGCGGCTCGACGTCCTGATAGCGGGCGGGGCGAGGCTCCTGCCGGGCATAGTGGACGATCTGCCCGCGGTAGCCGGGCGAGGAGCGGATTTCATCGAGGAATGCAGCAAAGTCCATGGTGATGGGGCTATTATACGGGAAATGGAACGGATGTTCCAGAGGAGATCGTGCGAGGAACGCAGGAGCGCAGGACCGTGGGAGCGTGGGACGACGGCGAGAGGGATGAGGCGGGCCCGTTCTTTCTCGCCGTTGTCCTACGCTCCTGCGTTCGCGCGCTCCTCCTTAGCCGCCTAAGTTCACGTAATAGCGCACCGAAATCGTTGGATCGATGAAGTAGTTGATGATGATGCGCCAGATCACGCCACCAACGATCATGTGCCCCAGCGTCAGGCCCAAGAAGAGCGGGACCAGCTTGCGGTAGGCCGGGAGGCTGCCGTAACGCAGTGTCAGGCGCTGGGCCAGCCACGCTATCAGGAAGGGCCACCAGTACGGGCTCCAATCACCGTAGAGCGTGGCCATTACGAAGCCGAGCGGGTGGAATGGGAAGCTTGTGAGGCGGGTTCTGGCGATCGTCACGGCCCCGGTGAAGAGGAAGCCGGCGACGTAGAAGGCGATTCGGGTGAAGTCGGGCCCGGTCGCACCAGTGAAAGCCTTCTCCAGCATACTATAGTTGGCCTTCGACCAACTCATGCCCCAGCCGGTGCCCGCGCGACCGACCTTCGCGCCGATGAGACCCTGACCGTATCGGTAGCCGACATCAAGATGGAACCAGAACGTGAGGGCCAGTGCCACCACGCAGATCAGGACCATCATAGTGTTGATCGAGCGGCGGCTGACATGACCGTGATCGGCGAGTCGCAGGCCATCGGTGAAGGCCTGCGCGGTCGTGTGCGCGAAGACCGTGCGGCCGATGTAGAACATGGCGTAGAAGAGGACCGTTCCCTGCGGCCCGGCCATGCGCATGATGTTCTTCGTTCCCAGCCAGTGAACCGGCATCGTCTGGTCGAAACCATAGGGATGGGTCCAGACAACGGGAGGGCCAACCTCGGCCCGGACGCGGGCGGCCACGAGCACAAACATATACAGTATTGTGAAATACAGCAGCAATAATGACAAAGGCTGCCCGGCGTAGTTGAGCATGGCTATCATGCCGATGGTACTGGCGCCCAGGCCAATGGCCAAGTACCGGTATGGCATCGCCTCATTGCTGTCGTCGGCGTTGGGTCCTTTGACGATATCTTCCCAGACCTTGCGGAAGTGCGGGCGCGCCACCCAGAGCATGAAGGCAGCCATGGCGATACACCCGCCGGCGCTCATCTCCTGCGCAAAGGGGAAACCGGCAGCGCGATAGCCGCCGGAGAGGCCGATCAGCTTGACGATCTTGATGAGGAAATAGAAGACCCAAGTCGAGAACAGGACCTCGCCAGAGACCAGATAGGCCAATCCCCAGACCTCAAGCGCCATGCTGATATTCAGCGGCATCAGGTAGCGCAGTGGCGGGTCCTTGAACTTGTCATCCAGAGGGATGCTCATGCGGATCCCGGGGACGGCCGGAAAGAAGGCGTGGAGGATGTTGAGCAGATTGAAGGCCGTCGCGAGGCCGAAGCCAACCCACATCAGCGGATTGCTGAAGAAGGCGGCCATCGTGGACTTCTTCTCAAGTCCGCCGGTGATTTCCACGGGCAGGTATAGCAGCGGGTAAGTGAGCCGCTCGGATTCGGCCCACTGGCGGCGGAAGAACCCGGCGATGCACATGACCGCAACGACCAGCAGGAGGCTGAAGCTGCCCCAGTAGCCGAGGAACGGCATCCAGGCGGCCCAGGGGATGCGACCGTCAGGAGCGCCTTCGAACCACTGGTTGATCAGCCGGGCGTCCTTGGGGATGTAGTAGTCCGGATAGTGGTTGAAAAAGCCTTCCCAGCCGTTGACCGGGGTGGCGAAGTACTTGGGTACCAGCAGATAGTGGATGATATACCCGCCGCGCTCCATGCACAGCGACACAGCGAGCCCGGCGTAGATGAGGATCAACTCACCGCGTGAGAGGGGCTGCAGCCAGCTCGGCAGCTTGTCCTTGAAGCCACTGCGAGCGACGAGCAGGTTCAGGCCGTGCAGGATCATCAGGAACAGGATGGCAGGCACCGGCGGCACCACGTACGGCACCCAGTTGATCTGGATGAACCCCAGGCGGGTGATGCCCAGATAGGTGGCGATCGTGAGCAGGATGGTAAGAACGACGGCGCGGGGCGTGAGACCGACCAGCTTGCCCTCCGGAGCCTTCGTCGTGGTGGTTTGGGAAACAGACGCTAAACTCATCAGACACCTTTCATCCTGAAAACGGACAACCATTGCGTGCCACAGGTTCCGCCCAAGCGGCAGCCACGGCAAGACAATTTAGGGTGGCGAGGCCGATTAGGGCCGGGGGGCTTGTGCTTCCAATCGGCGGCTGAGGGCCGCTCCCGCTTCACTTCTGCTCCGCAATCCACACTCGGGACGAAGCAGGTTCGACGTCGACAGGGGCTACACCTGCTCCAGAACCAGATTGCTCTGAGCAACTCTTGAGCCGCGCGAGGTTTGACCGTCGTGCCGGGGGGCGATGCTATGATCCGAACGGGTGCAGCGCCCCGCCAGGCAAGGGAAGGTGTTGTTTTGATGATTCGGGAATTGTGGACCGAAGAAGATGGCTTGACCACAGTTGAGTATGCGATGATCATGATGCTACTCGTGGTCGCCTCAGTGACCGCCTGGGCCTCGCTGGGCGTTCGCACCGCCGACAGCGCCGGAGCCAGTGCCGAGAGGCTGCTGAACTAACGAGCTTGGGAGAGCGACAACGCCTATCGCACCGTCTCTGCCGATCCCGCACGCTTTACACTTGCTGCGGGCCGCGGTCGCTAACAACCCGCGGCTTTTGCGCGAGTCCCTAAGCGCGGCCCTTGGCGCCGGGGAGGACCCGGTGCAGGCAGCAACTGAGCACGGTCTGGCCCCCCTGCTGTACCTCCGCCTCCACGAGCACTCCCTGCTTGACAAACTTGCCCCACAGCAGCGGGAACGCCTGCACAAGCTCCACCGGCGCACGCTGATACTCCACAGCGGCGTTTTTGGGGTGACGCATCAGACGCTGGATACCTTGCGTCAGGCGGGGATTGAGGAGGCGCTACCACTCAAGGGCGTGGCTCTGGCGGCAGCGAGTTGGCCTGATCCCTTGTTGCGCAGTCTGGTGGACCTGGACCTGCTGGTCAGGCCGGTGCAGGTGCGGGCCGCGCGCGACGTGCTGGTGGAAGCAGGCTATGTCGCGCCGCCTATCCCCTGGGCGCCGACGCGCTGGGAATACCACCTGCCACGACTGGAATGCCACGGGCTGGGGGTCGAGTTGCACTGGCGGCTGTGGCCGCGATCGCCGCTGCAGCCGTTCCGGCTGCCCGCCGCCGAGGCACTGTTTGAACGTAGCGTCAGCGGCGTTCTGAATGATCGGAAACTGCGAATTCCGTCGGAACCGGATCAACTGCTGATCATGGCCGCGGCACTCGCTCAGGATGGGTTTGCAGTGGGGCTGCGGGCGTGGGCAGACGTGTACTGGCTCGTACAGCGAATGGCGGCGGCAGAGATTGAGCAGACCTGGCGGCTGGCGGGGGAGCTCGGCTGTGGGAGCTACCTGTCGCTGGTGCTGCGCGGGGTCGAAGCGATCATCGGGCCGTCGCAGGTGGCCGCCGGCGATGATCCAGTGGCGGCAGAAGCCTATCGAAAGCTGCAGCCGGTGATCTGGCACCGCCTGCTGACCCCGGAGCCACGGCGAAGCTCGCTATGGGTCTTGCGGGCGCTGTGCCGAGGGCAGATGGAGGATGCTGAGGAAGAGACGCTTCCGGCGGGGCTTGTGGATGGGGCGCGGGGGGCGGCCCGTAGCGCTATCATCCATTCCGGTGGCGTGCTGCTTGCCTCGGCGAAGATGGCGACTCGTGTCGGACGATGGATGATCAGCGGCGAGGAAAGGCTGGCTTTGCGAGAGGATCTGCTGCTGTGCCGGGGCCTGATGGGGCTTGCGAAGCCTCGGTAGGAGCGCTCCCCTGAGCGCCATCCCCTCCTGGTCGCGCCTCAGGGGAGCGCTCCTACCGAAAGCGGGGCCGCAACCTCAGTGCGACAGGAGCCGTCGCAGGGCGCGCTTGAGGTAGCGGGCGCGGATCTTCCACACCGGCCGCGAGGCTACCGGTCGCTCCGATTCATCCTCGACAATGGCGATCACGGTGCCGATGACGCTTGAAACTGGCACCGCTATGTCGGGCTCGGGGCAAATATCGCCCCACGTCTGTATCCACGTCTGATTCTCCGCTCGATACACGCGCACGGCGCGATGGCAAAGCAGTCTCTCGCTCGAATCCCGAATGGCAATGACTTCTCCCACCCGCAATGCTCTCTCAGATAGTGGCTGAAGGCGCACTACCGCTCCGTTGTCTATGGCGGGCAGCATGCTGCTGCCACAGACGCGCATCGTGACCGCTGTACCCTCGGCTGTGAGGTCCTCCAGCAGAGCGAGATACTCCACGGTGGCGGCCTTCACAGGACCTCCTCCAGCGCTTGCACGGCAGTGCCATTGGGCAGGAAGCCGAAGTCGTATAGGGGGGTCTGTGCGGCCAGCGCGTCGATAAGCTCCATCGCTGCGGGGGCGGTCTCTGGCTTCCAGCGGAAGAGGCGATTGTTGCGGATCAGGCGCAGGGCGGCGGAGCGGTGGTCAAGCTGCTGGAGCTGGTTCGCAGAAGCATGGCGGAGGAAGAAAATCGCCGTTAGCGGCCCCGAGAGCATTCCTGGCTGGCCCTGCACGCCGGGCCAGGGGGAGGCATGGGCGGCAAAGCCCCCGGCATCCCGCGTCACCAACGGATATTCATCCGTAAGACAGGCGCCACCGGAGGCGAGCAGCAGGCGGCTCAGGGTGCTCTTGCCGACCTGAGGTTCGCCCAGCAAGAGGATCAGTTTGCCAACGTGCTCGCACAGCGCGCCGTGCAGGAAGAGGCCCTGGTGGCTCGCGAGATAGCCCCATAGCGTTAGCATCAGCCATGGCTGGCTGGCGAAGGGAGCGGCGTCGGACGGATCAACAAGCGCGTGGCAGCGGGAGAAATCCGGGCTTGCAGTCAGCTTGCCGTTGCGGCGGATGAACTCGAAACCTGCTTCGGCGCAGTGGGTGACCGGCGCAGACAGGGAGGCATGCTCGTCCCGCCAACCGGGCGCTACGGAGAGGCTCAGGATGAGGTCGGGAGCAGCCTGAGCGGGGTCAATGAAGGGAGTGAGGTTGTCGGCGAAAACAAACTCGCCGCAATCCGGCTCAAGTTGGCAGCGGAATCCGGCGAGGCGAAGTTGCGTCACGGCGGTCTTCACGGCAGGGGCGGCTGGACGGCTCATGGATAGGTTGCGCAGCGGCCGTTTCGACAGTTTTGAACGGGGCTGTTGCCACGGGAGCCCATGGAGGCGGTGTAGCACAGCGCGAGAACGTCTTCTTCGGCTTCGAGCGCCACTACTTCAACTACTGGTTCGATCCACTGTTTCTTGTTGTGCATGCGACTTCTGCCACTCTTGTGGCACCTTTCCCTGAGCTACAGAAAACTATTACACTTGCCGCTCCGACAGTTCGCACCGGTAGAGGTTCGTTTGCTCATGGAAGCGGTATAGCACGTCGCTAAGACTTCGTCTTCAGCCTCCAAAGGCACTTCCTCAATCTGCGGCTCTACCCACGGCTTCTTGTCCTGCATGGCGCTCAGCCGGCCTCTTGGCCTCTGACGATCAGGCCTGGTACGTGGCGCTTCAGATGAAGCGTTTCTACAGCCTGATTATAGATTTGGCTCCACTGTTGTCAATATGTCATTGATCGGGAGTCCGAGGAATCGTGCCCGCAGGTGCGCCATTTCGCACCGTTCGGGGAGCGGCCAGCCCGGCGGCTGGCCCTCCAACAAGGCGTCGGCCGAGCACTGCCGGCAAATAGGCGGTAGCTCGCAACTCTGACACGGCCCAGGCTCCCCCACAATCTGTAGCAGCGCCTCCGGCAACGCCTCCCAAGCCTTATGGATGCCCGGGAGGGCCTCTACGCGGACGGACTCGAGCCCCAGACAGGGATGCATCCCACCATAGGGGTCGAGATGGAACTCGTCCCGCAGAACGCCGCAGCGGAAGGGGTAATTCGGCTGCGGGGGCGCCGGCTGCCACTCCGCTGCCATCTTCCGCCACTCCTCCGAGCGGACTGGGTCACGGGATTCAAGGTCGAATAGCTCGCGGGGACTAAGGCGCACGGCCTGCGGCTGGCCCGCGCCGGTCGCATATGATCCGATCAGTTCGGCGTCCCACTTGAACAGATCCTGGTAGGCAGCGGATTGCTCTCGCAGGGCATCGAACTCATGAATGTTGGCGCGAGTGATGATGGAGCGTACTTCCACCATGACACCACGCTCACGCAGCAGGTCCGCCGCCCGCAGCGCTTGCTCATGCATCCCCGTGCGACCAGTGACATGCCGATAGGTCTCTTCAGTGGCGCCGTACAACGATATCGAGACCTGTCGCGGAGTCCAGTGGGCCAGGAAGTCTGCCTGCTGCTCGTCGATCAGGGCGCCATTGGTGAATAATATGCTGATCAGGCCCTGCTGGCGTCCGAACTGCCACAACTGGCGGAAATCCGGCCGCAGGAGCGGCTCGCCGCCTGTGAAAAGCGCGAACAGCACGCCTTCCTCGACCGCCTGCGCGATCAACCGCTGCCACTGCTCCGTGGTGAGTTCCGGTTGAGGCGTCGGGCCTTGCCGCGGAAGGCGGCAATAGCAGTGCGGGCAGCCAAAGTTGCAGCGATGCGTCAGCTCCATCGACATCGCGTTCGGGACGCGCTTGCCAGCAGGGTAAAGGCGCGCAAAGAGGCCCTGCAGCGAGTTGCGGACGCAGACGCTGGCCATCAAGCCTGCTCCACGGTGACCATGGAGCGTTGCAGGAGTTCCTCAACGATGGCAATGACGCCGCGCTCCACCACAGCAGCGTTGGCCTCGTATTCCTCGAGCAGTCTCTCCACTATCGCGGGGACGTCTCGGGGCTCCTCAAGTAGCTGCCAGATAGCAGCCGCGGTCTCGTTGAGCAGGTAGACCTTTTGCAGGTCCACGCCCACCTGAGTGACCGGAATCAGCAGGGTCTCGCCTGCGATGGTGCGGCTGATGATATTATCCGCTCGCCTGTAGATCATAGTCATTACTAACAACTAACAACCGCTAACCACGGCCTGTTTCCGAAGACAGCCAAAGTTCACTGATTTTGTTCAATATTTGCTTCAAATCTCAACTCTCGATCAAGCAGGGCGAGGACATTGGTTCAAGTCGTCGCCCAGCAGCTATCGGGGCTGAACCGTACGGCCTTTAGCTGCGTCGGCAGAGCGACGAGGGAATTAGGAGGAACAATGGCCACGAAAACAGTCAATTTGCGCATCGAGGGGATGAGCTGCCCGCACTGCGCTGAGACAATCGAACGCGCGCTGCTGGCGGCTGATGGTGTTCAGGCTGCGACGGTAGACCTCGACGAGCAGGAGGCGGTCGTTCAGTACGATCCGGCTGTGCTGCAGCCGCCGGGTCTGGTGACCGCAGTCTTGCAGGCGGGCTACCAGGCCAAGGTCATGTCAGAAGCAATGGCTTAGGGCACGTTCCAAAGGGGAAATGGTGGAGCAGGCGTGTCCTGTGTCGTGCAAGACAGGCAGGCGAGACGCCTGCCCCACCGGGGATTCGTGGTCGGGCGCCTCTTACGGCTGATCCGGCTCCAACGGCAGTGACGTCTGGCCCTCTTTGAAGGCATCGCCCATCGCCGCCATCGCGCCCATGACGCCGGTGGCTTCGAGCGGCAGGAAAATTTTCGTCGCCTTGCCGTTGGCCACGCGACTGAGGGTCTCGAGGTACTTGACCGCGAGCAGATCAGGCGTCGGATTGCCGGCGTGAATGGCATCAAAGACCGTGCGGATGGCCTGGCCTTCACCTTCGGCCACGGTGCGCTGGCGGAACTGCTCGGCTTCGGCGACCTTGCGGATAGCCTCGGCCTCACCCTCGGCGCGGTTGATGCGGCCCTGCCGCTCACCTTCGGCGGCGAGGATCTGTGACTGCTTCACCCCTTCGGCCTCGAGGATGGCGGCGCGCTTGTCACGCTCGGCCTTCATCTGCCGGCTCATGGCCTCGATGATGTCTCGCGGCGGCTCGATGGTCTGCAGTTCGACGCGGGTGACGCGCACGCCCCACTTATCGGTGGCATCATCCATGATCTGCCGCAGTTGAGCGTTGATCCGCTCGCGGGAGACCAACGCCTCGTCGAGGTTCATCTCACCGATGATGTTACGCAGGTTGGTCTGGGCGAGCTTGGTCGCGGCCAGACGGAAGTCCGTCACGTTGTAGATGTTGCGGAAGGGATCGGTCACTTCGAAATAGATGACGGCGTCCACGGTGAGCGTCGCATTGTCGGCGGTGATAACCACCTGTGGCGTCACATCAAGCACCGTCTCGCGCATGTCCACGTAAATGATGGACTGCACGAAGGGAAAGACCAGCGTGAGGCCGGGATCGGCGACACGGGTGAATTTCCCGAACGTGGCCACCACGCCGCGTTGGTACTGCCGGATGATGAACACAGACTTGCCAATGATGACCATCGCGAAGATGGCGAGTACGAAGACAGCGAAGACTACACCCTGTGCCATGCCTGACCCCTCCTGCTGATTTACTGGCTTGACCCGCTCGGCTCGGCGGGGACTTCTTTGACCATCAAGGTCGTTCCTTCAATCCTCTCGATCACCACGTGCGCGCCCTGCTTGATCGGGCTGGCACTGCGCGCCCGCCACTGCTCCGACCGAATACGAACCTGGCCGGTATTTGCCAGCGGGTCAATCGTCTCGAGGACGACCCCCTGCATGCCGACCAGACTGTCCACATTGGACGGCGTGGTGACCCGTCCATGAATGCTGCGGGCGAGGGGACGGCTGGCGAGGAGCAAGGTGACTGACGTCACCGCAAACACCAGCCACAGCACCCATTCCGTGGCAACAAAGAGCGCCACCAGCGCGGTGAGGAGCGCGCCGGCGCCGATCCACATGAGGAACATGGTGCCCATGAAAAGTTCAGCGATCAGCAATACGACACCGGCGATAAACCATACAAGCGAGGGGTGCATAGATGCCTCCCTGAAGGCAGAATAACCAAACATCTGTTTTCAACGGCGCTTGGCAGAAACCTTCATTCAGTGTGCATATTCTGCCAGAACCTTTTCGCGAACGGTTTCGAAGGCAGTTTCGCCCTCGAGCATGATGCGGCGGACGGCGGCCAGACGAACTTCATAGTCAGCAGGCGTCCGCGCACGCAGGATCGCCTTCCCCGCTTCGTTATCCCATTCGAAGACAGGCCGATGGGCCTCGCCCTCCACCTCATGCAGCGCCACCACCCGGCGACCCTGTGGCAGAACATGGATGAACAAAATGAGATCGAAGACCCGCACCTCTTCAGACGCGCACGAAAGGGGCGGGGTGCAGAGAATTTGGGTGAGTTCATCAAGGGTGTCGGCGTGCAGGCAGGCGGCGAGGCGATGGCCGTGGGACTTGAGACTAAGGAACTCACGCACCTGCTCGCCCCAAAGGTAGCCGTACCAGTGACCGGAGCCGATTTCGTGCGCGAGGGAGCATTGTGGGGCAGGGGCTACGTCTCGCGCAGAGGTGAAGGTGGTGATCTTCTCGCCCGGCGGCAGGAGCGCGAGGAGGTTGGCGAGGACCGTGCTCTTGCCGGCGCCGCCGGGCCGGGCGGCGGTGAGGAAGGACGCGCCACCCGCGATAGCGGACCAACAGTACGCGACCATCTCCTCCGTCATGGTGCCGGCGCCGATGAGGTCGACGAAGCTAAGCGTCCGCCCACCGCGCTGGTTGAGGCTTTCGATTTCGGAGAGGTTGTGCTGGTCGATTGCGTTCATCTGAGGCTCCAAAGTCGGGGAAGGGAAAATGTTGCCTGTAGGAGCGTGTCATCAGAGACTGCCAACATCCACCCACCGCCGCTCGTCGGCGCTTAGCAGCACCGCATCCATCACCTGCTGGGTCGCATGACCAGCGGCGAAGTCTGGCGCGGGTGTCGTGTCGTCCGCGATGCTGTCGAGGAAGGCGCGGACGAGGCTTGAGTATTGGAAGAGAAAGGCCTGACGCGCCGCGTCGCGCTCTTCGGGGGTGCCTACAGAGCGCGGAATGGCTCCCTGACAGTCGCCTGGCACCGTCAGGGGCTCCAGGGCCGGATCGCCCGAGCGGACGCCTGACAGGCCATTCCTCCAGACATCATGGTAGAGGCTCAGCGACAACATACCGTCGCGACCCGCCAACTCGTGGCGCATGATGCGGTCGCCGGGGGCAGTCCAACTGATGTGGAAGAGGCCCTCGGTGCCATTGGCGAACTGCGCCAGGAAGGCGATGGTATCGTTGCAGACTGTGGGGCGCATTTCGCCGTCCAGCGGGCGCTGGGGGACGGTGTTCTTCCAGGTGGCGCAGACGCTGTCAATCGG
>LSQX01344018.1_pt1 | contig 11146 bp, 7 predicted proteins | sample 654561 | NCBI WGS metagenome assembly LSQX01 (sample SAMN04489861, study PRJNA283612) | anaerobic digester metagenome | isolation source: 4 biogas reactors fed with cattle manure at either 37C or 55C with and... | place: Denmark: Kongens Lyngby | collected 2014 | reverse complement strand
AGTAGCCGTCGAGGGTGAAGAAGTCGTTGAAGGCGAAGACGTCATCGAAGGTGAAGTGATTCCCGAAGGTGAACCCATCGAAGGCGAACCTATTGAAGGTGAAGAAATCATCGAAGGCGAAGAAGTCATCGAGGGTGAAGTAGTCGTCGAAGGTGAAGAAATCGTCGAAGGCGAAGAAGTCGTCGAGGGCGAAGACGTCATCGAAGGTGAAGAAATCATCGAAGGCGAAGAAGTCATCGAGGGTGAAGTAGTCGTCGAAGGTGAAGAAATCGTCGAAGGCGAAGAAGTCGTCGAGGGCGAAGACGTCATCGAAGGTGAAGTGATTCCCGAAGGTGAACCCGTTCTCGAAGGCGAACCCGTCGTTGAAGGTGAACCGTTCCTCGAAGGCGAAGCTGTCGTCGAAGGTGAACCCGTCGTTGAAGGTGAACCCGTACTCGAAGGTGAACCCGTTCTCGAAGGCGAAGAGATTCCCGAAGGCGAAGCGCCTGCGGATGATGAAGGCTTTGGCTGCAGCAACTTCGAACTCGGCTTAAGCTCTGTGTTCCTGGGCGGACTCACGCTGCTTGCCCTGTGGATTGCAAGTCTGTTTACACAAGAACCGACCGGGCCTCCGCCCGGATCTGAGACTGTTCCACGCTAATCAGTACTTGCGGCCAGTCGTTTTCATGCGGCTGGCCGCTCTTTTTTTTTCAGAAGTTAAGTTCCGGGTCTGATATGGTATGATGACAGGCGGATCATCGCCCAGGATCCTGGTGCAGAACTGTTTTTTCACCGCTGATTTATCCGGAGTCACTTATCATTCAGGAGGATCGATTATGAGCTTCGCAATGACCTTGCTTCTTTCTTCTGTTTTCACGCAGACGCCTTGGGAAGCGACTTGGGAAAGCATTGACAGTCGTCCCAGTCCACAATGGTTTGAAGATGCCAAATTCGGTATATTTATTCATTGGGGCCTCTATTCCGTTCCAGCTTGGGGACCCAAAAACCGTTATTCGGAATGGTACTGGCATGATATGGTGGACAAGAAAGGGGAGACCTGGCAGTTCCATGAAAAGACTTATGGCGAGAAATTTCAGTATCAGGATTTTGCTCCTCTTTTCAAAGCGGAACTTTATGACCCGGCTCATTGGGCGAAAACCTTTCAGCGTTCCGGCGCCAGATACGTGGTGCTCACATCAAAGCATCATGAAGGGTACAGCCTGTGGCCGGACCCCACGAACTGGAACTGGAATGTGATGGATGTGGGACCTCATCGCGATCTTGCAGGTGAGTTTGTGTCGGCCATGCGCGCGGAAGGACTGCGCACGGGCTTCTATTATTCCTTTTATGAGTGGTTCAATCCTCTGTATAAAAGCGATGTGGACCGCTATGTGGATCAGTACATGCTTCCCCAGCTCAAAGATCTTGTGGAACGTTATCAGCCAGACATTGTGTGGCCCGATGGTGAATGGGAGCATCCCAGTTCCACCTGGCGGAGTCCGGAATTTCTCGCCTGGCTGTTCAACGAATCTTCAGCCCCCGACGATGTGGCGATCAACGACCGCTGGGGCAAAGACTGTCGCAGCATCCATGGCGGCTTCGCCACCCCTGAATATCAGCATCGTTCTCAGGGCCCTCTCATGGAGAATCTTCGTTTTGAAGAATGTCAGGGCATGGGCAAGTCTTTCGGCTACAACCGTAACGAAAATGCGGAAGACTATCGCAGTGCCACAGAGCTGATTCATCTTCTCATTGACACGGTGAGTCGGGGCGGCAATCTCCTTCTGGATGTGGGTCCCCGCGCTGATGGAACCCTCCCGTCCATTATGGAGGAACGTCTGCTCGACATGGGCAAATGGCTGGAGATCAACGGCGAGGCCATTTACGGTACAGCCCCCTGGGATTCCGGAGTCACCGATGAAAACCTGCGCTTCATCCGCAAAGACAAGACTTTATATGTTCACTGTCTTCAGTGGCCCGGACGCGAGGTGATCCTTCCCGGAGCAGCCTCTCTGGCTGAAAGACAGGCGAGTCTGCTGGGAAGTCCGGCGGAGCTGACCCTGACGACGAGAGACAAAGATCTGCGTATTCTCCTGCCACGTCTGGGCATTGACGCCGGGCTGAGTCATGCCTTTGTCATCAAACTGGAGCCATAGGCGCCTTTCTTGTTTTTTGAAAATATCGGGGTTTATCATGCCCCTGTTATTGTCTTCTTATAGAAGATGGCAATAGATTGCCGCCCTTTTCTGAAGTTCGATGCCTATTCTATCCGGAATAAAGTGTTAAAGGATCGCTCATGCCCCGCTTCCTGAAAATCCTGCTCAAAGTCCTGTCCGCTCTTCTTTTTTTTCTTCTGGTATTCCTTTATTTCTACTGTGTTTTGCCTTTCTGGGGCATGCCCTTCAATGCCCAGCGCCGAGGTGATCATCCCCTCACACCAGCCTGGGCACTGGAACCCTGGCTGTGGGAAGATGACACGGTAACGGCCGCCTCCACTCTGGAACTTCTCGACGGATATCTGGAGCATGATTTTCCTGTGGGTACCGTGCTCATCGACAGTCCCTGGTCTCTTCGCTACAACGATTTTAAGGTGGACGAAGAACGCTTTCCCGATCCGGACAACTTCTTTCAGACACTGAAATCCCGGGGAGTGCGCATATGCCTCTGGATGACGCCCAATGTGAACAGCATGAGCAAGGATACGGCCATCAGAGACTCGGCGGACTGGTATGCCGAAGCGGCCGCCAAGGGCTACCTCGTCGGTGATGGCGAACAGTACAAATGGTGGAAAGGCCGTGGCGGATTGATCGACTACACCAATCCCGAGGCCATGCGCTGGTGGCGCGGTCTTCAACAGCAGGTCTTTGACTGGGGCATCGATGCCTGGAAGCTGGACGATACGGCCAGTTATTTTTCCAGACCCGTTTTTGGGATCATACCGATCTTTTACCAGAAGACCCATCAGGGATGGATGACTACGCGCGGCTACATGGATCATTATTATCGTGATGAGTACATGCATGGCCTCAGACAGAATCCGGAGTTCGTGACCATGAGCCGCTCCATTGACAGTGTTCTGCCCTGGATCCATCCGGAAGGCTTTTCGCCTCAGGATGCCTCGCCTCTCAACTGGGTGGGTGACAACAAACACAGCTGGGCGTATTCCGATCGCGGATTGGAGCGGGCTCTCTGGTGTATTTTGCGCAGTGCGAAACTCGGTTACAACCTGCCCGGCTCGGATATTGGCGGCTATCATGGCGAGAAAATCATCCCGCCCGAAGTGTATATCCGCTGGACACAATTTTCGACCTTCTGCGGTTTCTTCCTCAACGGAGGTCATGGTGAGCGTCGCATGTGGCTGCGCAGTGAAGAGGAATATGACATCATCCGCAACTATTGCTGGCTTCGCAGCGAACTGGTTCCCTATATCTACAGCCAGGTTGTGGAGACACACGGGGGTGCGCCGGTGCTCATGCGCCCTGTAAAAGGGAAATATCAATATCTTTTTGGCGACAGTTTTTTTGTGGCACCCATCTACGAAGATTCTCTGCAACGACGGGTAGTGCTGCCTTCGGGACAATGGCGCTACTGGTTTGATGACAGCAAAGTGATCTCCGGGGGTACTGTGCTGGACCGGGAATTTCCCATGAAAGAATTCCCTGTCTTTGTCCGTGACGGTGCCATTATCCCCATGAATATCAGGCGCGGCTATACGGGTATAGGAGATGAAAGCTGGGCCGATCATGTGACTCTGAATATCTATCCCGCCGACACACTGGAGTATACCCTTCACCATCCCGACAAGAGCGGATTTCTCAGGGTTCAGGTGGAGCAGGAGAAAAGCCTCACTGTCACGCTGGAAGGAGCGGCAAAGCCCCATATTCTCCGCATTCTGCATCCGGAAGCAGTGACGGAGATCCGCTTCAATGACCGGCCTCTTGCTGAAGAAAACTGGCGCTGGAATCCTGAAGAGCAGCGGCTCATTGTTCAATGCCACGACGCCCTCACAGGGCGCTATGAAATCCGGTGAGACTCGCAGGGACACAACATGTCTGACGGCTTCCCGCTTTCCCCCGGTTTTGAGGGCTTTCAACAGAAACACCTCAACTTTTTGCGGAAAAGAGAGAAATGAGGTATACTATATGTTGTAATGTACCCGGGGTGTTTTCCTTGTAAAACCACCATGGGTAGTAAAACCACAGTTTTGAATGGAAACCTGATCATCCCTTATGGAAATCAAAATCAGTAAATGCAGCGCATCCTGTCAGGTCTGCGAAAGAGCCTTTGTCCACGAGGAAAAAATACATTCCGTCGCACAAAGTGTCGAGACCGGTTTGGAGCGTTTTGATTTTTGTAAAAGCTGCTATGAAAACAATAAAAGCGATGAGATCTTCTGCGCCTGGGAGTGTCAGTACAGCGATCCTCGGGTTGCGGAAGCGGAACGTCAGGAATCTTTTTCACCTCTCCGTCGGCTTTTTTATGATCTGGCCGCTTCGGAGGAACGGGAAGCGCTGGCCCAGGCTTTTCTCGCTGCGCAGCTCCTGAGGCGGCAACGTGTTTTTCGCCATATCAGAGAAACAGAGGAAGAACAGGGCATACTCCGTGTCAGCCTCTATCTGGATCGAGCCGGCAACCGTCTCATTGAAACCAAAGACCTGAATTTCAGTTATAGCGAATTGGATGAAGCGCGTGTTCTGCTGCTGGAAGCACTCCGCGAACTTGAGTCCCCGGAAAGGGGGGAGACCGAAGAGGCTGACGAAGCCGGCGAGTCTTCTCCCAAAAAAGAAGCCGGAGAAGAAAGCTCCGAGATCCGGTCGGTGGAACATGCTGCAGGTATAAAGACCTCAGACGACGGCCAGGAGCAGAATCATGTCTAACTACAAATTTTCTGTGGGCAACCAGAACGGGCCCGGATACGATATTGTGTTTACAAAGCCGCAGATCATAGGTGCTGTCTCCATTTTTCTGGCTGTGCTCGGCGGTGTTGCCTTTGGCGGCTACCAATGGTTTCAGAAATATCAGGAGGATAAGATCGCTCAGAAACAGGAAGCATCCGCCCCTGAAGAAGTGGAAAAAGAAACCTATGCCATTCCACTTTCCGAGGTTCAGAAACCGGCTGTTCCCGTTGCAATAACACCCAATGCCGCAATGCCGGTTGCACAAACATCCCCTGTCGGACAGTCGCCCCTCACGGTATTGCCTCCCGTGCCTCTTCCGGCCCCAACTGTCCAGGAAACTGCTCCTGTAGAGGAAGCGGCGGAAATCCGGAAAGAAGCTCCGGGAAGCGGAGAAGCAGTAAAAGAAAAGACTGCTCAAGTTTCGGCCGCGTCGGCCCAACGGACAGCGGAATTGGTGTCGCCGCGCAGTCCCTTTTCCGAGAATAAACCTATTCATACCAGTTTGCCGCCTTTACCCGCCCCCGGTCGCAGCGATACCCCTGTTGAAGCGCCATCCCGCAAAAACCCACCGGCCCCGACTGTTTCTGACGCCACACCAGCCGCACCTGCGTCCACAATTGCGGAGCCTCCAGTGGCTCCGGCAACGCCGGCTGCAACCGTTCCCGCACAAACGCCTTTGTTGACGCCGGTTGATCCTGAAGAAGAGCCGGTGGATGTCGTGGTCGCATCCGCTCCTGCAACACCAGCCGCCCCTGTTGCTCAGCCGGTCCCTGAGAAGAAGCCCGCCTCTACAGCTCCTTCAACGCCGGCGCCGGCCCCTGCAGCCTCGGGCCGCGGGAAATATGGTGTGCAGCTTGCCGCATTCAGCGGAAATGAACGGCAAAGCAAAGCCGAGACGCTCCAGCGTAATGTCCGTGAAAAAGCGGGGCTGACCGCTGAGATCGAATCGACGGCCAGCAAAGATATCTATAAAGTTGTTGTCGTCGGTTTTCAGGATCGTGACGCAGCCGCCAAGGCCATCCCGACTCTGAAACAGAAACTCGGTCTCTCTGAAGCTTTTGTGAAACCCTTATAATTTCAACGGGAGTGATAAAGGAGCCTTATGAGTCAGGTGGCGGTTATCGGACCTGGTGCGCTGGGTTGCCTTTTTACGCTTCGCCTCATGAAAGCAGGGACGGAGGTCTTTCTTGTTGACCATCGCCCGGAGCGGCGTGCGCTGTTGCAGGAACAAGGCATTTCTCTGGAGACAGGTGATATGCTCGAAAGTGCCCGTCCCCGAATGACAGATACAGTGCCTCCGGGGATGGATCTTGTTCTGGTCCTCACCAAAGCCCGGGCTATTGAAGAGCTTGTGCTGCCCCCTCACAGTCCTGTACTCACGCTGCAGAACGGCCTGGGGATTGTGGAAAGACTGACCGCCCTCAGCGGATCAAGATGGCTTCTTGCAGGCATTACTACAGAAGCGGCCACCCTCCTGGGGCCCGGTCGTGCCCGACACAGTGCTCCCGGCATTACCGCTTTCGGTCCTGTTGACGTCTGTCCCGCTGATGGAGCGCTGGATCTGTTGACCCGGGCGGGATTCGAAACTGTTCTGCTTCAGAATCCGGAAGAACAACTGTGGCAAAAGGCTGTATTGAGTGCCGCCATAAACCCTCTGACAGCCCTTCTCCGGGTTCCCAACGGAAAACTTCTCGTCGGTCGGGAAAGCCGCCGCTTCTTTCACCATCTGCTGGAAGAAGCGCTGTCCGTTGCGCAGGCTTCGGGCTTTTGCAAAGAGTTTGACGCTCTGGCCGAAGGGGAAGCTCTTTGCCGCAGGAGTGAGAGAAACCTCTCGTCCATGTATCAGGATATACTGCATGAAAGGGAAACGGAAATAGAAGTGCTCAGCGGAGCAATCCTGGAAAAAGGACGCGCTTTATCTTTGCCCCTTCCCGTCACAACGATGGTTTACAGGTTGATCCGCTCTCTGGAAGAAAGGTGGTCATGACTGAGAAAAAAAGAACACCGCGAAAACCCTTCACCTTTTCTCAACGCCTGCAACTGGCTGTCTTTCCCATTATGCTGGCTGATATTTTCAAACTGCTTTATAAAAGCTGCCCCCTGGAAGTGCGTGGTGCCCGATACAAAGAAGAAGTTCTTGCTGAACATGGCCGCTGTCATATGGCCATCTGGCATGAGGCCATGGCTGTGGCCGGTTGTTATTACGGAGGTCATGACTACACCACCATGACCAGCCAGAGCTATGATGGCGAGTTTGCCGCCCGGGTCATCAAACGCTGGCGTATCGGCGCAGCCCGCGGCTCCTCTTCCCGGGGCGGCAGCGATGCTCTCAGCACCATGTATGAGGCTGCGCAGCATGCCAGAATCACCGGCTTCACACTGGACGGCCCTCAGGGTCCCCGCTATGTGGCCAAGCCGGGCATGTCCGTACTCTCGGCTCGTACAGGTCTGCCGGTGGTACCCAATATTTTTGCCTTTGAAAAAGCCTGGCGACTCAATTCCTGGGATCGTTTTCCCATTCAAAAACCTTTCAGCCGCATCTATTGTGTATATGGCGAAGCGGTTCCTCCTCCTGCGGACGATTCACCTGAGGCCATAGAAGTTGCGCGCCTGGCTCTGGAATCGCGGATGAACGAGATTCTCGCCGATCTGCACAGGGAAATGAAACTCGCCTGATCTTCATTCGCTTTACAGGGAGCCATCATCTTAAAATAAGACTATGAAACACGCAGCCTGGAAAAGAATCGCACATCCGGCCATCCTCTTGGGAATGATCCTCCTTCTGGCCTTCGCGCTGAGGATTGTCCACATCGACAGGGAATCACTCTGGTGGGATGAATACGCCACCCATGTGCATCTGAACGCGCCGACACTCAAAAGTTTTCTCGCTCAGAGCCGTACTCTGGACCCTCTGGCGCTGCCCCTTTATTACAGTCTTGAATACGGGGTTCATCATTATCTCTGTGATCATTTCCTTTGCCTTCGCGCCCTGAGTATCAGTCTGGGGATGATCATGATCCCTCTTCTTTATCTGCTGGGGAAAAAACTCTTCGGAACCCGGGCCGGGCTCATCGCCGCCATGCTCGCAGCCCTGTCGCCCGTCCATATCTATCATGCCCAGGGCATACGCATGTACGGGCTCTTCGCTCTTCTGGCTCTCCTGACTCTGGGCTCTTTCATGACGCTTCTGGAAAAGCGGAAGCTCAGGCACTGGGGTGTCCATCTGCTCTGTGCAGCCGCCCTCTACTGGACCCATGCTTTTGCGCCGCTGATCACAGTACTTGCAGGTATTTTCCTTCTCATCCAGGGACGGAAGCAATTCCTTCTGCTGATCAGATGGTCCGTGGCCCATCTTCTTCTGCTCCTGCCCGTAGCTGTCTGGGTGTCCAGTGTCTCTTTCTGGTCCAAAGAAACAACGGAGCATTGGCTGGCATTTCCCTCTGTGGGCGGCATTCTGTCGGACATCTTTTTTGATGACATTGTCGGCTTTCAGTGGCAATTCCGCCTGGGTTCCCTGGCGCAGGCATTGGGCTGGTTCCGCTGGATTCCCGATCTGCTTCTGGCGGCACTCATCCTTTTTCTGCTCGGCCGATGGTACCGTCAATGGCGACAGCATTTCGAGCCCGATTCCCCGGTCTTCCTTCTCTTTCTGTGGCTTGTGCTGCCGCCCCTGCTCCTGCTTTTGCTCTCCGCAGCTGTACGCCCCTGCATGTTCCCCCGCTACACCCTGCATTGCAGCCTGGCGCTCTATCTTCTTCTGGGCGGTGCAATCAGGCTTGTTGGTCATAAAAGAAAAGAATGGGTTTACATTTTCCTTCTTCTGCTCCTCTCCGGGTGTCAGTGGCTGTGGCTTTATCCCGGCCCGCAGCGTACCGACTGGTTTTCCGTGGCCCGTCTTTTGCAGGAAAAGAGTGGGGAAAATGACCTTGCTCTCATACGGGATCCCCTTCAGGGAGAGGTGCTCCTGCACAACTCCCGGATGCTGTTTCAAAAATCATTTGCAGGCGGATTCGCCTCAGCGGAAACTTCCTGGGTTCTGGCCGCACAAAGCGCTCTGGCTCTGGGCATGCAAAGGGCTGAGGTGAAGGAAGATATCAAAACCTGTGAGCGGGAAAGCGGCGCTGTCCGAACGGTACTGTCCATGGATTTTTTTGTGCCCGGCCCGCCTCTGGATTATGAATATGCCATCAATGTCTGGGGGATCAATTATGAGCGCTGGTTTTTCCCCGCATCCTGCGAACTCTATGTATATGAATTGCAAGCACGCAATATCCGCAAGCTGCCCCGCAGTCTCGGGGAGATCCTGCAACGGTGGGAGCGCGAAGGCTTGAACTACAGAGAAGACCGGCCCTTGAGTGTACAGGCCTTCGGTTCTCTCGCTCTGACGCTCATTGAAAAAGACCGAATCCGGGAAGGTGCGACACTGCTTCAAGACCTGCTCAACGAATTCCCTCTGGAAGCGCGGCTCTTTGCTTCTCTCCACAGAAAGCTTGACAACAACCAGCCGCCTGAGCCAGCCATAAAAGCCATCCGCAGCTTATACAAGGGCTATGGATACAGACAAAACGGAAATAATGATTTTGCTTGCCGGGCATTTCAAGCGGCCACGGCCCACGATCCGGAAAATGGCCAGGCTTTTTATGAACTGGCCTGCGAATATTTTGCAGCCGGGAAGAGCACGGAGGCCTTGCAAGCCCTCTCCTTGGCGGCTCCTTGGGAAGAGGAATACAAAGCCAGGGAAGAGAATATGTTTCGTGCCCTGGAAAAAGATGTCCCGCCCCTCTTGGCCTGGAAAGCGGAAGAGGCCTACAGAGCGGGTCTTCTTGCCATGAATCAGGGTGAAATGGAAAAAGCCTCTGAACTTCTGGCGCACTGTCTCAGCCTTTATCCCGGCCATCAGGGCGCAAAGCCGGAACGTGCCTATCTCTTCATGCTTGAAGAAGAGCTGGAAAAAAGTGCAGCCCTGTTGGAAGCCTATGTGGAAGAGTGTGAGTCGCCCGACGCCCGTGCCCTGGGAAATCTGGCACTGATCTCAGCGGTGACCGGCCAGTTCGAAAAAGCCCGGGATCACAGCCGTCGCGCCAGAGAAGAGGATGCTTCCTTTGAAGAGTATTTCGGCCGCTTGTGCGATCTCTTTTTTGAAGAACAGAACTTTGAAGAAAGTCTGCAGGAGTTGCTGCGGCTGAAAGAAGCCGGCCAGCCTTTCCCTGATTTTATTGAGGACTTCCTGCGCCGCCAGATTCAGTAGAGGCCAGGGCATAGGAATGTTGCGCCACTCAGTTCATTCAGTCCACTTTGTCCATAGACTCTGCAGGAATTCCCCGAGCTTAATCCCGACCCTTCCAGATCCGACCGACAGCTCAAGCGGCCAGACCTGTATCCAGATCTGGCCGCAGGTACTGATTATCGTGGAACAGTCTCAGATCCGGGCGGAGGCCCGGTCGGTTCTTGCGTAAACAGACTTGCAATCCACAGGGCAAGCAGAGTGAGCCCGCCCAGGAAAACAGAGCTTAAGCCAAGTTCGAAGTTGCTGCAGCCAAAGCCTTCATCCTTCGCAGGTCCTTCACCTTCGGGAATCTCTTCGCCTTCTATAGCTTCACCTTCTATGGCTTCACCTTCAACGGGCTCCCCTTCAACGGGCTCGCCTTCGACAGGCTCGCCTTCAATGGGTTCACCTTCCACAGGTTCGCCTTCTATGGGTTCACCTTCGACAGGCTCACCTTCGACAGGCTCGCCTTCTATGGGTTCACCTTCAACGGGCTCGCCTTCTATAGGCTCGCCTTCAATGGGCTCGCCTTCGACAGGCTCCCCTTCAACGGGTTCGCCTTCAACAGGCTCGCCTTCAATGACTTCGCCTTCAATGGGCTCGCCTTCAATGGGCTCGCCTTCAACGGGTTCACCTTCAAGGGGCTCGCCTTCAACGGGCTCGCCTTCAATGGGCTCGCCTTCGACAGGCTCGCCTTCAACGGGCTCGCCTTCCACAGGCTCACCTTCCACAGGCTCACCTTCGATGGGCTCGCCTTCTATGGGCTCGCCTTCAACGGGCTCGCCTTCGATAGGCTCCCCTTCAATGGTTTCACCTTCGACAGGTTCGCCTTCGACAGGCTCGCCTTCAACGGGCTCCCCTTCGACAGGTTCGCCTTCAACGGGCTCCCCTTCAATGGGCTCGCCTTCAACAGGCTCGCCTTCAACGGGCTCCCCTTCCACAGGCTCCCCTTCAACGGGTTCACCTTCGACAGCTTCACCTTCAACGGGCTCACCTTCAATGG
>LSQX01218705.1_pt1 | contig 11146 bp, 18 predicted proteins | sample 654561 | NCBI WGS metagenome assembly LSQX01 (sample SAMN04489861, study PRJNA283612) | anaerobic digester metagenome | isolation source: 4 biogas reactors fed with cattle manure at either 37C or 55C with and... | place: Denmark: Kongens Lyngby | collected 2014 | reverse complement strand
AGATGATAATTTCGATCCTAATCCTAATGATCCAAATTCAACACCGCTTCAAGACGTTTATAAATTTTTATTTATTAAAGAAGAGGGCAAACTTAAAACATCACCAGCTGTGTATTTTCCTGGTTCTAATAAGTTTAAATTAGTAGGTATAGAAATTAGTGTTTATCAAAAAAAGGATGATAAAAATTATCCTGTTTATTTATTTGCCGGAGATCTAGTTGGAAAAAAGACAATGGATTTAAAAGACGGTGTTAGTAAAGAATGGAAGTTTGTTGGTCTAGAAAAACGTTATACAACTTATGAGTTTCAAGGTACTAATAATTCTTTACTAATTGACATACCTATAGAAGTAACCGACATTACATATATTATTTACTATCAAAAGATAAATATTGTTGAGGGTGAAAACTTAACACCTTTTGCCTTCAATCTTACTGATAATGAGGGCAACTTTGGTGTAAGAGGTGAAACTCCTTTAGATGATGATCCAAATAAGAGAAAAAGCTTTTGGGAATGGTTTAAAGATTTGTTTTCATTTGATAAAGATGTCGGTATTTTTGGATCACTTAAAAACATCTTAGGAACATTGCTAATTTCTCTTATCGTTTTAGCGGTTTTTGTCCTTGTTGTTCGTCTAATTAGATACAGACCACGGAGATAGTATCGTGGAGTTTAAAATACCTAAAAAGCAAGTGTTTCTTAAGCTAGCACTTGCTACTTTAATCACACTCGTAGGCGTCTATTTATTGTCGGCCTTATTTCTTGTTAGCAACCGTGTTAATTACGAGCTAGTAAATACTACCTGGGTGAGTCGTGGCGGTGGAGCAATAAGCTTCATCAGCGACACATACGGCGAATATCTTGACGCTGAGTTCGACTTATTTGAATTTACTTACGAACAAAGTCGAGGTTACATCATTTGTGATCAAGAAGATGGTCGATTATTTGAACTTATCGGACTACCAGAGGAACGTTTATACGCTGTTAATATGAACATCATGTTTTACGATTTAGCAACTTTAAAATAAGGAGGAAATGATATGAAAAATAAAATAAAACAACGCTTTAATCATATTATTACTCATTTAAAAAAGTTCTTTAGTAGTATTATCCCTTATTTAAAAAAAGTTAATCATAGAACTTATATTTTACTAGGTCTTTTATTGCTTTCTACAGCTCTTAGCATCATCTTCTTTACATCTAGCTATCCTAGGACCTTAGAGTCAATTAAAAGCTTCTTTAAGGCCTTTCTTTTTCTATTTAAAAATCCAGATGAGGCACCTTTACCACCATTACCTAATGATCCTCTTCAAAGTAACATAACTGTACCTCTTTCAGTTAAAGAATTTGTTTATAACTTTAAATCTTGGGCCGTAATTTCATTTAATGGTGATTTTTTTGTTTTTAAATCATTTGAAATGCTTGTTTTTATAATGAATAGCTTAAAATTTATGGTCTTTATACCTTACATCTTGATTTTCGTGATTCTTATTAAAGAAAACATCGTAATAGAGGAAGAAGATCCAATTTATCGAGAAAGCAAAGCTCTGACTAAGTATAAAAAATTTGAAAATAAATATTTACAACCTATTTTTGACTACTTTGAGTCTTGGAGAGTATACCTTAAATATGATGCACCAGATCTTTACGGCTATCTTTTCATCTTTGTCTTTTTGTTTAGCTACCGTTTCGTTGCGATGGGCATCGATTTCTTAAGTTTTTACCTGGTCTTTACTAAAACATTTAGTTTAAGTCAGTTGCCGGCCTTATTAGGCTCGTATTTAATTGATTTAATAAGCATAATTATGGAATATCCTAAAATAACAATCGCGATACCTATTTTTATCTTTATTTTAATTAGAAGACATAAGACAGCTAGAGAAAAACTTAAAAAGATGCTTGAGTACGACAAAAAAGAACAAGCATCTCATGGTGTTTCAAATATGATCTCTGGACCACCAGGCACAGGTAAGACTGAACTAATGACCGCACTTGTCTTTTTAGCTAATGAGTCACTAATCGAAAGAGCTTTTGAAAAAGTAAAGAAATTTGCTAAGATGTTTCCGGATTTTCCGTTTCCTAGACTAGAGGCTTACATTCGCGACGGCATTAAAAGCCGCCTGTTCGTTAATCGAGCACAATTAAGTGAAAACATCCATAAATTATATAAAGACGACCAGGACGAGTTTATAAGGCTTTTTGATTATAATCCTAAAATAAAAAAGAGCGTGCACTTTGATGGCATTAAGTATTTTAGAATAGATGAAGCACTATCGATTTATGCTCAAGCTTTCTTTTTATACGACGCTAGAAAGCCACTTTCTTTTGCTAACTATTCGATCGGTTTTGACTACATTGTCGATGGACACTTTCCGATCTATGATTTTGATACTATCTCGGCCGATAAAGAAAGAAACAAGAGAAAAACAACTAATATTTCATCATTTGACGCATATCGTATTTATAACAAAGTGGGTGATTTAATCTTAAATCATGAGGATGATAGCTATATAATGGACGGCCATGTCGAAGCAATCACTGAAATTGATAAAGAAAGAGGCAATAAAATTTCACAGGCCGGCCAACGTAAGGAAGAAATTACAGCTAATCAATTAAACGATGGTTTTAATGACTATATTAAGACGATGCGGCATCAATACACAATCGATGGCACAGCGTTTATTATCAATTACTCAGATACACAACGACAATATTCTGTTAATGCTGATTTAAGAGAAACAAATGAGGGCCGGTTAGAAATCCTTAAAAGAAGCGATATTAAAGTTACTTTACCGTTGTTCGAGCTAGATTACTTAATCTTGGGCTTTATAACTAAAACTTTTGATAAATATATCTATGAATTTAGAAAATTACGTAATGATGCAACGCTTTATAATTACTTATTAAACAAGCTTGCGGCCAAAGCAGGAAATTACCTCCAAGAACTTTATAATTTATATAGTTATAGTGTTCTTTCATACACTTATAGAAGAAATGTAACTACTGATTATCAAGGAGAGGCTAGCAACAGGAATTTCTATATGATCAATCAAATTACTCGTGCAAATAACTACGCTACTGATGCATATAGTGAGTACTTTAAAGGCGAACGTTTAAAGGCCACTAAGGGCTTTTATGATGCAGTACAATATAAGACACATCGAGCAAGCGTGCAAGAGCTAGATGCTCAACATTCCTATTGGATTGATAAGCTTAAAAACATGACAAAAACAGTCATTGAAGACGAAGAAGACACTAAATAATACTCTTTTATTGGTCTATTTGAATAACAAAAACGACCATCATTTTATCGTTAATCCACATGATTGGTTCTAGTGCGTTCTGTCTTGGGCCACCAAGATGGCTTCCACTAGAACCGCTTTGTTTCGGTTCTTTTTTTGTATTTTCTTGCAGTTCGTCTAACATTTCAAAGTGAGTTATAGGCTCTGCATCATCAAAATTTAGATAAACTACAGCTTTATCATCAAACACAAACACCGAGTTAATAAAGTAGTTTACAGCTTTAGCTTTGTATAAGTTGTTTTCTTCCTGCATAATGCCTCCTTTCATCTAGTTATATTTACGCTTTAATAATATAACAATGCATACGAATATACAAGGTTTTACACAAATAATTATGATTTAGCATATATTTTTGCTTGACTTACTCTTCAATAGCATATAGCATATATATTGAGGGTATAAAATATGCAAATGCATAGGAGGAGGAATGAATGATTTACAGAATTTTAAAAGCTGAAATGGCATTAAAAGGAGTAAATGTTAAAGACATTGCCGAACTTTTAAACTTAACGGCAGTTTCTATTTACTCAAAATTTGCAGGTCGCCAAACAATCACTTTAGATGAAGCAATAAAAATCCGTGCTTATTTAAAAACTGATAAAGACTTAGATGAATTATTTGAAAAGAGTCTTTAAACAATGACCAAACCTGTAGCAATTAAGAGAAGAAAACGACTTAAAAACAGAGAAAAATTTGTTTTAGGTAGATTTACTAACTTAATGCTAACGGACTTACTCATCGAATCAAGGAGGAATAAACGATGAAATTCAATAAATACGATCTAACTTATGGGCCATCACCTTGTTTTGATTGTCCGGAAAGAGAACTTGGATGTCATGGTAGGTGTCGTAATTACAAGCTATACAAAAAAAGAATTAGAAATACAAAAGAGAAAATAAAAAAAGAAAAGGAGGGTTTATATGCAAATTAAAAAAGTTCTTTTTGTTACTTTATTCGCCGCTAGCTTGTTAGTTAGCTGCAATCCTAACGATACCGGAGTTTTAACTAAAGCGGATGTCCTAGAAAAAGCTAGTAATTTTGGTGCTTTACTAATAAACGGTACAAACGGAATAGCTTACGCAGATCGAAATCAAACTATTAAGTTATCAGGCCGGCAATATTTAATTGGTGCTCGAATACTAACACTTGAAAACATCCTCTTAGAAAAAGACGGTGAAGAAACAGATGTTGAGGTTACCGTTTCTTTTAGTGTTGACAAAAACTCTTCTTCTTTATGGAAAATTACTGAACAAAAACCTGATGAATATCATGTTCGTTTAACTCCTACTTATCCTAAAAAAAATGAAGAGGATTATCACTCAATTATTACAGCTACTTTAAAACTCATGGATGACGAAGAATTACAAGTTTCATGGAACGTTGTTCTTCGTGCTCCGAAAGCATAAAAACAAAGGAGGGATTATTTTATGAAGAAATTACACGAAAGACGAGCCGATGCCTTACTCGATTATTTATCTGCATTACCAGATGATCATTGGGCCAGTGAAGAAGAGATAATTGCAGCACTACCAGAGTACTTTATTTCTAAGCCAAGACCTAATGCAACATCACTAGACGGTAACATTTATGCCGCTATGAATCTCATCAATAAAAGGGGTGGTGTTATTGTTGTAAATAATAACAGAAGAGCATACAAACTTGCAACTAAGGAAGATGCAGAAGCTTTTAAAAAAAAATACATCGATAAAGGAATTAGGGCCTTTGTACGAGCGGCAAACATCGGTAACATCGCAAAGAAACATAACACTTTTGACTTAATTACTGAGTCGTTTCACAAAATATTTTCTGATCAAGATGAAGAACAATAAAATACTAGGCGTTCGGCCAACGAGATTCTAGCTTAAATAGGTATAATGCACCGACAAAAGAGTAATAATTTTCGCCGACAAAATCACAAAACACGTTTCAAAAGTGGACGCTTAAAACAAACAAAAAAGGAGCAAGCATGACTAAATTAAAACTATCTGGAGGCGACATTGTCCTCTTAAAAAACGGAAAAATCGTTAAGATTGCAGACATGAAACCGACTCACATCATGGTCGCTTTTGATGAATGGTATCCAATAAGCGATGTCGTTCAAATTATCACAAATGAAGAGATAAGAAAAGAGAAAGGAAATAAGGGGGTTTAAGGGGTTTATGGTTAGAGATAAGTTGAGAGTAGTATTCGTTCAAAATATTCTTATTTATAATATTTCTCACTCATCCTCCTCCTCCTCCTATCCTTATTCTTTCATTCGTAATTACTCATTACAGAATAATTGTTATTGCTATTACTTAAGTTGCTAAGGGGGAGGGAAAGGGAATGATTGGAACATTACAAAAAAAATTAATAAATTGCAAATTCATTACTAATAACAATATTGATCATGTAGCTAGATTTAAAATAAATACTTACTTAAAAGAATTGTTAGATAAACATGATGTTGATGATGTATTTAACGCTGTTGCTACATTCACTAATTACTTTAGTAGGCGGTCCGGCGGCGAAATTCAAAACAAAGAAGCTTACTTTAAAAAAATTGTAAACAACGCACTTATAAATAAAACACTACCAGATGTTACTTTTAAAACCGAACCTCATCCGTCACCGGCCGGCGAACTAAAAATCAATAGCGACCTAATGTTACGAGCTAAAGAAATTTTTGTTGATTATGACGGCAACAACAGAAATGAAATTTTTGAATTAAGGAAGCTGTGGGAACCTAAATGTTCGAAATGTAAAAGTGTAATGGAATTTTGGAAATTCACTGAAGAGTTCGAAATAGGGCATCCTCCAGCATCTATTTTTAAATGTCCTAACTGTGTAAATTTTTATCACGTTGAAGTAAGTAGAAAACAAGAAGTTAACGGAGTAATAAGGCCAAAGACGGTGACCTGGGCTTATGGTGAGGATCCAGAAGAATGGAGCGATGAGGTTTTAGCTAAAATATTAGCATCTATTTTTGGAGAGAAACAATAATGGCTAAGGCCGGCGGCTTCTGGATTAAGTGGCTTAACGAGAACAAGTATTCAAGCTGTAGTTTTAACAAAGACGGTAATTTGTATTTTGTCGAAAGACTTAAAGTTCAGCGAGGTATGGGTAATCAGCTAGCGGATGAAATATTAATTGTTGGAATGAACAAAAAGCAAGTACTAGCATTTCTTAAAAGAAATAATGCGGTAATTGTATATAGAGATATTGCTCCGGAAGAAAGCCAAATCAAAATTACAAAATAATTAAAAAAGGAGGTAAAACAATGGCAATATTAAATGACGGTTGGAATTCAATCGGTTTAACACAAAAAGAACTAAAACTAATTATTAAAGGCTTAGAAACACTTAACAGCTATCATTACGATAATAAGCAACACCATGTAGATTTAACTAACTTACTTAAAAAAATAATTGAATTTTCAAAGCACAAAAAACTTAAGGAAATGAGAAAAAACTTAAGGAAGCAACAAAATGAAAAAACTAGCTAAACAATTAGTGGATGACACTATTAACAACACTCTACGTGGAGTAAATTTTTTTAGCTCAAATAATGATACTTTTAAAGATTTCAACATAGATAAATGGCTTTACTTATTTTACATAATCAAAGAAGATCAAAGAGTTAAACGTGTTGAACTTTATTTTGGTACCACAAAGGATAAATTTGGTTTAGAAATAAGAACCTGGAAGTAAAAATAAAAAATGAATCAACAAATCACTAGCTTAGCAGACTACTCAAGGATCTATTTTAAAACAATCCTCCATGATGACTCTACTCGAAAATATTTTGATATGTACAAAGATAGTGATATTTGCAACGGTGAACTTAAAGAATTAAACGTCCGGCTTGCAGTATTTAGTATAAATCATGAAGAGTTTTATGACATTCTTTATGATACTTTCATCCTCTCCTCCTCCGTCAGTGAACAAATGGAGAAATACAAATATTCAAAGAGATCAGTTTTAAGGAGAAGAAGAGCGGCTCTTGAGCTGTTTTATAACTATCTACCGGCAGAATTTAGGTAAAGAGGTGCCAACTTTCATGGAAGAAAGGGTGCGAAGCCATATAATAATATAAATAAAAAGCCAATTTTAACGTATAAAAAAAATATAAATACCGATATATTTTATATCGGTATATTTTTGTTAAAATTGGTATTATTCGGAAAACCAAAAACCAAAAACCAAAAATTTTGGCACTTTTTGGTAAAAATTAGGGGTTGCATTTTTAAAATATACCCTTACAATGAGGGCATGAAAGAGAACTTGGACCTTAAGACGTACACTGAAGAGCAACTAGCTGTTTTACCTAAAGTTAGAGTCACTTACATCTATGATCGTGACGAAAAAAGGTGGATAGCGATCATGCATCTTGATGAAAAACTTAAGATCGAGTTTTATTTAAAAGAAATAGAGATAACACTTTTGATGCAACATCACAAAATTAGTAATTTCGGATCCAGGCAAACCTTTGACAAAGAATACCTCCTTTTTAAAGGAATTGCCGCTAAAGGAACAAAGGCCGAACGTGTCTGGTATCGAATCGACTTATTAGTTGTGCCTAAATATGTTGTTAAAAAGTTTCTTAGTGTAGGTGAAAGACTCTATGTTCAAAATGATAAAAGACTCAATGATCTCTTTCAAAGCCTTGCTTAACCTGGTTGATTATGAAAGACGAGAAAGCGAGAAAACTACGGCTCAGCGGCAAATGGACCTATATCGGTATAGGAATAGCAATTCTTCTAGCTGTATGGATTGTCTTCACCTGGTTAAACATCGCCTTTGGTTGGTTTGAAATATTACCTTTCTAATTGGTATCTTTAAAAACTTAACCTGCTTGTGAGTTTCTATGCACCTTAAGTCTTAACTCCTTTCCTTAAGTGCAAAGTTTAGATCGAGCAGCACATTTTTCAAGAGGAGAATAAAATTATGAGAAAATTGAAGAAAAAACAAAAAAGAGTATTACTTGTTTCTTTACTCTTTTTACTTGGCATCGGCTTAACAGCTTTAATCAGCTATGGCTCTAGTGGCTTTAGCAAGTGGGATAAAGAGTCCTGGAAAGAACGCTTTGTCATTTCACAAGTTGAAGAAGAAGATGATGATGAAGCTGATGACACAGCTAGCACAACTGACACGACTCCGGAACCATCCGGATCAGAGTCAGAATAGGGAGGTAGTTTATGGCTAGAAGAAGCGGAAGACTCCTTTTAGGATTACTCATTGGCGGTCTTTTGATTGGAGGCCTAGGTTTTTTAACTGCAGGTTTTACTAGTTTTGATCCAACTGAATGGGCCAATCGTTTTAAACCTGTAATACCTGAACCTGATGATGATGATGATGATGACACCACAACGGATCCAGACGACACTACTGATCCAGATGAAGAAGAACAACCTTTAGATCCGCAACCTGAAATTTACAGAATTGTTTGGACCGCTAATGTCAATTTAACAATCAATGATTTAGAAGCAGAATATTATGAGATTATTGATGGTGATCAAGAGGATATTAAAATAATTGATATAATAAAATCTGATTATTATCATTATCATGACAGTGTAACAGCAAGACTTTCATTCGTTTCTCAATTCACAGTGCCAGTGTATTTAATTCAGGACAGTTCCTGTGATCAACTTGTATTTCATGCTTCTTACGTTGACTTAAATGTAGATTTTGACATATTATTAGACTATGGAGTTAATGTTTTAGCTTTGGGTTTATGTGAAGATTATTATATTCCAGAATTCAAACTAATAAGTCACCGACCTTTTAAAGCAAGTGATTTTGAAACACCAGAAGAACCAGCACCACAAGCTCGACATATTGGCGTTCAAATGGCGTTCGGTATTGATGGAAGACAAGAACTTAATGTTGTTTTAACACCAGCTAATGCTGATGTTAATTTATCTTTTAGTGTTGATAAAACAGAAGTTATCGTTGAAAAAACAGGGTATAAATCCGCGGATGTGTATGTTACTAATTATTTTGCAGGTTATGCGACTATAACAGTCACTGATTCTATTAGTGGAAAAACCGGAACAGGTAAAGTTTATTCTTACGGTAAAACTATCTTAGTTTCATCTTCGAATTTAGTTCAAGGGTATCATGGAGGTTTTATCGTTTCTAATAGTAGTGATCCAACAGAATCCGGAGGACCACACAACGTCGTTGCAGCAGGAACGGTTGATTATGGGTTAAGTTATTATAATTCTACCGGTGAATTTCTTCCATTAGTACACGACTCATCTGATTCTTTCTATTCGGGAGATTGGATTCACCTTATTGATACGGTATATTTTCATGTTGCTTATAATGGAAGTTTTGCTCCAAAAATTAAAAACACCTCTGATAATAATGCAATTTATTCTAAGTCAAACGACGTAGCAAAAGCTCCTGGTGTAGCACAAACTATTATCGAAGTTGAGTTAGTTGAGGGATACAATGATATTTTAATTATCGGTGGAGAAACCGGAGGTAGTGTTTTAGCAGCTTTAACATTGGTATATGCACAAGCAGTTTCTAATATGTCTGTACCGGACCTAACATTTATAAGTTAAGGCATTCAAACAATGAGTAAATCGAAAAAAAAAACTTAAAAGTAACTAATGGAATCCTTATTGGATTACTACTTTTAATTACAAGCGTATTTATTGGCCTGAATGTTGTTGAGTTTCAAAAACCAAGTCCACCTGAAGTAACTCCGTTTCAAGTTTATATTGACGATAAGATTCAAAACGATGGGGATGTTGTGTTTTTGACTGAAATAGGTGATATTAAAACAATCAAATTATTAAGTTACGGAGCCACATATTATTATGGAGCAAGAGTTGAATTAGATACAAATATCGATAGTTATATAAAAATCACCGACAAATCAGAAGAACAACTTAACACCTTACTAGAACTAGAGTTACTTAATAAGGCCACAGAGGACTTATATATTAAATTTATTGAGCCTACAGAAAATTATTCTATTACTTTAAAAATAAAGACAAGCGTGGTAGAAGTTACAAATTTAGTAATACCTGATCTTGTCTTTTTATCTTAGGAGGACATATTATGAACAAATTACTAATTGCATTTATGGTCTTTGGTAGCTTGTTTTCAAGCAACTTAAATAAAGGACCGGCACAAACACCTTTACAAGCAAATGACGATCCTATTGTTGAACCTAGTAACTACTTAAACTTAGGTGCAGCAGATACAGATGCAGCATGGATTACAAAACAAAATCCTGAACGACCAAAAGACAGTCCACAAGTAAGAAATCCAATTATATTTTTTAATGCTAATCCTAAGTATCAAATTGACCATATTAAGCATATTAATTATCGAGTTAAAGATGTTGAAAAAAATAAAGCTTATCATGGAACGGTTAGCTATGATGAAACTTTTACAAGCATATTTTATACGGAACGTAGATGGTTGCCATCGCCTGTTCCTAGTCGTTGGCCAATAACAACAATAAAGTATGAATATCATGATAATTCTTTTGTAAAAACATCTGAAGTGGATAGCATTAGCGATGCAGCTTATGCCGCATATACAAAAAACATTCATGTTTCATATCCTGAAATGGGCAAAACAAGCGTTGAAATTAAAGCTTTATTTTCTTTATTAGGACAAATCGATGAAAACATACCTAAGAGGGTTCTTTGGGAACACAAAACATCTAAAGAGGGATATAAGAATTACAATGCTTTTAATGTTGATAAAGGATCGCCAAATTTTAAGTATTATCTAATTTTACCTTTAGAGTCAACAAATGGTGTTGTGGTGGATTATTTATCATTAGAAGCTTATGACGTTAACGGCAATCTTATTACTGATGTAATTGACATTGAACA
>LSQX01217330.1_pt1 | contig 11146 bp, 9 predicted proteins | sample 654561 | NCBI WGS metagenome assembly LSQX01 (sample SAMN04489861, study PRJNA283612) | anaerobic digester metagenome | isolation source: 4 biogas reactors fed with cattle manure at either 37C or 55C with and... | place: Denmark: Kongens Lyngby | collected 2014 | reverse complement strand
CTAATCTGGACTTGATCCTTTTTTGGCACTTGGCAATATGATTCGGTCTAAGACCTCACACATATCGGTGAAGGTCTCCTCCATGCCCTGGGATGCATCGACGGGATAAAGCAGCCCCCGTTCTTGGTAGAAATCCTTAATGGGCTGAATCTCTGCCTCGTAAACCTCCATCCGGTGACGAATAGTCTTGGGATTATCGTCCTCCCGCTGAATCAGACGTCCTCCGCAGGAGCAGCGGTCCAGGCGATAGAACTGCACGTGATAAGTCTTGCTGCACCGGTCACAGATACGTCTCCCGGACAAACGCATAATAATGGTTTCTACAGGCAGCTCCAATAAGAACACCACATCCAGCTCTGGTGGATGTTCTCTTAAGTATTTATCCAAATGCTGTGCCTGCTGTAAATTCCTGGGATAACCATCTAGAATAACACTTTCATAACGCTGCAACTGGTTTTCTATGATCATGTTCACTATCGCGTCCTCTACCATGTCACCTTTGCTGAGAGTCCCGCGGATAGAACGGCCGATCTCACTTTGCTCAGAAACTTCCTTTCTGAGAAGATTTCCCATAGATAGGTGGACCGCACCGTACTTTGTAGTCAACAATCTCGCCTGGGTGCCCTTACCTGCACCGGGCGCGCCTAAGATAACAATACGCATATGTTAACACCTGCTCTCATTTTGTATACCATTGCAGTGATTGTTGCCTCTGCTTTATTTATTAACCTCTACAGCGCTAACATGTACATATTCTCTAGAAACCTAGATATCCCTTGGGGAAATGTTATGCAGGACAGTCATTTTTACGTAATGTTTTCTTCTGCGGCCCCTGGGCAGCGACTATTCAGTCCAGCACCACCTGCTTAGCCCCGCTGATGCCGTCGATCTCCTCGATGGTCTTTAAGACATGGGGCGGCAGGGGCGCATCGCAGCTTAGCACCATTACAGCTTGACCGCCCTGCTCCTTACGGCCAACCTGCATAGCAGCAATGTTAATTCCAGCCTTACCCATAATGGTACCTACCTGGCCGATAATACCCGGCCGATCCTGATGGGGTGCCACCAACAGATAACCAGAGGGAACCAAATCAAGCCGATAACCATTGATCTCAACCATCCGGGGAGAATCGGGCTGGAAGACACTGCCGGCAACGGTAAAGGTTCCTTCTGCCGTCTCTACTTGAACCCCGATCCGATTATGATAATCCTCGCCGTTGCCCCGATGAATGGTTTCTACCTTGATCCCCCGCCGCTTGGCAAGGTATTCAGCATTGACTAAATTCACATGATCATCGACGATCCGCTCAAGCATGCCCTTGAGGATAGAGGTGGTGATGGGCCCTGTCTGGCAGCCAACTAGAGCCCCGCTGTAGGTGACCTGCAAGCGGCTTATGCCGCGGACGGTTTGGGCAAGAAAGCTCCCCAGCTTTTCTCCCAGCTGAAGATACGGAGCTAGTTTCTCCATTATTTCCGGTGCTATAGCTATCATATTCACTGCATTGCGGGGTAGACCTCCATCCAAAACTTGGGCAATGGCCTCGGCTACGTCTATGGCCACATTCAACTGAGCTTCCTCTGTCGAAGCGCCCAAATGGGGTGTAAGAACAACATTGGGACAGTCCAAGAGGGGGCTGGATGTCAGCGGTTCCTCTTCGAACACATCCAAAGCAGCACCGGCAACTTTGCCGGTCTTCAAAGCATCTGCCAGTGCAGCCTCATCCACAATTCCGCCCCTCGCTACGTTAATGAGCCTTACCCCTGACTTCATTTGGGCAATGGCATCGGCATCCAAAAGGTACCTGGTTTCATCGGTTAGAGGCATATGGATAGTGATAAAATCCGACTGCTCTAGGAGGGTGTCTAGAGGAACTAACTCAACGCCTATTCGTTTAGCCTCTTCCGGCGAGATATATGGATCATAACCTATGCAGCGCATTTCAAAGGTCTGAGCCCGGCGGGCAACAGCGGAACCGATCCGACCTAAGCCCAAAATACCCAAGGTCTTTTGCCTCAACTCTACCCCTACCAAATGCTTGCGGTCCCAGCGGCCCTGTTTCAGGCTGGTATCAGCCTGGGGGACATTGCGGGCTAACGCCAGCATCAAAGCTAAGGCGTGTTCTGCCGCTGCAATGGTGTTGCCGTCGGGGGCATTGACAACAATGATCCCATGCTCGGTGGCAGCATTGAGGTCAATATTGTCTACCCCGACACCGGCCCTGCCGATGACCTTAAGGCGCTGGCCGGCTTCAATAACCGGGGCAGTTACCTTTGTGGCACTGCGGACAATCAAGGCATCATAAGCGCCTATCCGCTCAATTAGCTCTGCCTCTGTGAAACGCTCAGAGACTATATCAACCTGCCAGCCTGGACGCTGCAGCGCCTTAACGCCAGCTTCGTTAACTCCATCCAGAACTAGAATCCTCAAATCGTTCGACCTCCCTTTCACCTGCACACAATCCGACCAGAACCGGCTATACGGGTGGCGAGATGAGCAGCATATCCCCTTCCCTTGAAGGCAGTCTCATTTACACGAGAGCCTGCTGGGCAGCTTTCACCCCTGCCCCCAATTCAACAGGAGCACCCATCTTAAACAACGCCATCTCCAGGGCAGCAACAGCCATGACAACATCGAGTTCGGTGCAGTACCCCATATGCCCGAGCCGTAGAAGTTTGCCCTTGAGCTTCCCTTGACCTCCAGCGAAACTCACGCCCATCTCTTGTTTCAACATCTTTGAGAGATCGCCGGCTGAGATCTCCGCCCCGGGCAGAAACGCTGTGACGGTATGGGAGGCTATCCCATCATCTTCAGCAAGAAGCTGGAGCCCTAGAGCTCTAACCCCTGCCCGGGCGGCTGCGGCCATCCGGGCATGTCGTTGGAAAACCTGGGACAGTCCTTCACCCAAGATAAGATCAAGGGCTGCATCTAGTCCGTAGAAAAGGGATACAGCCGGTGTCCAGGGAGTGTTGTTGTTGGCAAAGCTCTTGCGGGCCTCCAGCAAGCTGAAATAAAAGCTCACCCCGCTGTTTCTTTCAATAATCTGCCATGCTTTGGGACTGACACTGATCAAAGCCAAGCCGGGAGGCAGCATCAAGGCTTTCTGGGAACCGGTCACCATGAGATCCACATGCCACTCATCGGTGCGGATATCCATGGCTCCCATACTGCTGATGGCATCCACCAAGAGCAGCGCATCGGTATCGGCCAAGAAGCTGCCGAGGGCTGCTATATCGTTGGTGACTCCCGTAGAGGTCTCGTTGTGGGTTGCTAAGACCACTTTAAAGGGGCCTTCCTTTTCCCAGACCTGGGCTACCTCTTCCATATCCACGGCGGTTCCCCACGGAAACTCCAGCTTAGTAACCTCGGCTCCGTAGGCAGCGGCTATTTTAGCGAAGCGCTCGCCGAAATTACCGGTGATCAGGGCCAAGACACGATCGCCGGGACTGACGGTGTTGGCAATGGCGGTTTCCAGTCCGCCTGTTCCCGAAGAAGTAAGTACAAACAAGTCATTGGTGGTTTGGAAAACCTGTTTAGCCTTCTCTACGATTTGAGCATGGAGATCTGCAAATTCCCGGCTGCGGTGACCCATCATGGGCTGACTCATGGCTGCGGCTACCTGGGGCGGTATGGGAGTCGGTCCCGGAGTATAAAGGTAGTTCTTGTCCAACATGGCAGATACAACCTCCTCATAATAAGATGACAGGTCAAGCGTTACGCTTGACCTGGCTAAATGACAATAGAGAAAGAGCTTCTCACTATCCCCTGTCCTTTTGCCTGAGAGATTGACCATCAATAACGGATGGTTTGCTCCTTCGGCGCCTGATAACCAGGTCTCTCCAGAGGTCTGTCCCGCTACAGTTTACGTGCCGAAGCACACCTGAGAGTTTGAGGCCACCAGCCCTTGCCCCTTCGGTAGGATAGAATCCTTTTTCTGCAGCGTTCATCCAGCCTTATTAGGTTTTCATTTTATGTACCTAATTATAGAAACCGGCAGTAACCAATGTCAAGGTTATTCGTGTTGCTTATATGTAAAATCACCGGGAAATCGCCATCGGCACAGGGCAGGATATACCTAGTTTTGCCCCGAAATCGTTTAATAGTGTTATTGACGCTTACTACTTACCATGGATGAGGGTGTTAATATGGGCAGTGTATCGGCAGAATACATACTGGGAATCGACTCCAGCACCAGCGGCACCAAGGCATGCCTTTGGACTTTGGAAGGTGAGCTGGCCGCCAGCGGCTCATCACCGCACTCAGTGCAGCGGCCCCATCCGGGCTGGGCTGAACAAGAAGCAAGCTGGGATAAAGCACTGACTGAGGCTTTGGATCAGCTGTTTAGTCAAACCAGTATCCGGCCAACAGAGATAGCCGCGGTGGGTATTACCCATCAGCGCCACAGCTTTGTACCGGTGGACTCCAGCTGCCGCCCCCTGGCACCTGCCATCTTGTGGAACGATGTCCGCTGTCAAGCTGAAATTGACTTTCTAGCGGAGACCATCGGCAAAGAGAGTTTGTATCAGACTACCGGGATTCCCCCTGGTCCCTGGTCCCTGGCCAAGATTCTCTGGCTCAAGGGTAATCGGCCGGATCTTTTTGCCCGGACGGATAAGTTCCTCTTGGTCCATGATTACTTGGTGTATCATCTGACTGGGAAGCTTTGCACTACCGAAAGCTCTGCCTCCGCCATGGGCTGCCTCGATATCCTGGACCGCCGGCGGTGGGCAGATTCCTTACTCGCGGCTCTAGAGATTCCTCTGAATAAGTTCGTGCCCTCCATCTATCCAGCAGGCACCCTGCTTGGGAGGATAACCCCGGTGGCGGCCAAGGCTACAGGGCTAAAGGAAGGAACACCGGTTATCGCTACAGCGGGAGATCAGGTATGCGGCTGTCTAGCTGCAGGCTTATTAAGGCCCGATCAAGTGGGTGTCAACAGCGGTACTTCTCTCACTTTCCAAACCGTAACACCTGAGCCCACCTTCGACCCAGACTGCCATTATATTCTAGAAATCAGCCCTCTGGGATGCTATGCCGCGGAAACAGTGGTTTTCAGCGGGGTATCGGACCTATGTGAATGGTACCGGAGGGTCTTCGCCGGCCTTGAGGAGCAGCAGGCTGAGCTAACAGGAGTGTCTGTCTGGGAGATTATTTTCGACGAAACCGCTGCTGTGCCGCCGGGCTCTGATGGACTAATGGTCTTCCCCTTTTTCCAAGGGGTACAGGCTCCTTACTGGTCCAACGATGCCCGGGGCATGGTGATCGGGCTGAGCACTGCCCATACCCGGCACCACGTAGCCAGGGCCATCTTAGAGGGACTAGCCTATGAGGCCCGACGGCAGATTCAGCTTCTGGAATCGGGAACCGGCAACCGCATTGAGGAAATTCTCCTATACGGAGGCGGTGCCCGCAACCAGTTGTGGTGTCAGCTCCTGGCCAGTGTCACCGGCCGCAAAGTAAAGGCCTCTGATCAGACAGAGGCCACAGCCCTGGGAGCAGCCATGTGTGCCGCCTGGGGTATAAAGCGTTTCCCCACCCTAGAGGAAGCGGTGACATCTATGGGAGCTCCCTATGAGCTTTTCTTGCCGGATCCGGCTCTATTCGCTTTCTATAACCGGCTGTATAATGAAGTGTATAAAGTCTTCTATGACCGGGTTCAGGACCTGGATGCCCTGCGCACTAGACTGTCATCAAGCCTGTGAACTAGGTCTCCACCACCCCCAGCGCCGCCCGCCCCAGTTGAGCAAGAAGTACATCAACACCAGCAGCAGACCGCTCCGGGGCCATGGCCAGGCAATGGGGGTGATGGCTTGGGCCTGAACCAATACGTCAAAGAGAGCGCCAACCCCCCAAAAGAAGGGATATATGATGAGGACGCTTCTTGCCAGTCGGTAGGCAGTCCCGTACATGATGCCCACTAGAAACAGTTTGAAGAACTCCGTCTGAAACCCCATGTGGTGCAGGGAGTAGAAGGCAGCAGCCAGCACAATGCCCAGGACCGTCCCAAAGGCCTTTTCAAAGAGATGGAGCTGAAAGCCGTAGAAGAACACCACTTCGAAAATGCCCGCCAACATGATATACAACCCACAGCCCAGAGTGTAGGCATCGAGGGCAACCTCCCACGGTCCCCGGCTTACCCACAGGATACCCCCAAGCAGACCTCCAAGGACTAGGTTTATCGCCAAGTAGAATTTCCAGTTCCTTAGGTGGAAGCCAAAATCTTCCCACTCCCAGCGGCGGTGGTGGATATACCAAAGGGGAAAGAAGAGACCTGCGAAAACCAGCATTCCTACATCTCTAGCAAGTATAGCGGCCAAGGGGTTGGTGCCGGAAAGCCTCCCCATCAGAGCAGAAAGGGCCAAAATTACCAGGCCAGATAAGGCGACCGCCAGGGTATCCAAGGTGGGCCGCCAAGCAAATAGAGCGGCAGCTGGCTGCTGAAAGGTTCTCATTTATATCACTCCTGGGCTTTCGCTCCGGCTGCCCCTCCCTTCAACTCCTTGGGGCCACCGGGGAAAACATGATGCTTCGACAGTCTCGCCCACCTCCCAAGGGCGCCCCGCCAATCCCTCGGCTCACTCCAGTCCCATCACCTCTCTAGGGTCAGGTCGCTATCCAAAATCCGGCGAATCTGTCTCGTCAGCTCCGTTGGGTGATCGGCTTGGAAGATATAGCGGCCGATGGCGACACCCTTAGCCCCCGCGGTCACTGCCCCCTCAACTACGGCCAGCAGCTCATCCGCGGTATCCATCTTGGGCCCGCCGGCAATAATCACGGGAATCCTGACAGCTTCCACCACCTGCCGGAAGCTATCTGGACTGCCGGTATAGTTCACTTTGACAATATCTGCTCCCAGTTCTTCTGCTACCCTGGCAGCGTGGGCGATTTTCACCGGGTTATATTCATTTTCCTTGATGCCGTCCCGCACATACATCATAGCCACCAGGGGCATTCCCCAGTTGTCACATGCCTCAGCCACTTGCCCCAGCCCCTTTAACATATTTGCTTCCTGGGGGCTACCTAAATTGACGTGAACTGAAACAGCCGTTGCTCCCAGCTTGACGGCATGCTCGGCTGTACTCACCAGCTCCTTGCTGTTGGGGTCGGGAGCCAGATCCGTTGATGCAGAAAGATGCACGATCAGCTCCCAATCCCCTTCCCCGGCCTCAATTAAGTGCCTCGCTTGCCCTTTGTGGACCAAGACGGCATCGGCTCCACCCGCGGCAACCTGTCTTGCTACAGCTAAGATATCCCCCAGTCCCGGCACTGGTCCCACAGACACCCCATGATCCATAGGCACAATCATGGTCCTCGGGGAATGCCGGAACAGCCTTTGCATGCGGAGCTGTTTTCCTCTCACAATCCTCTCCCCTATCTTTCTAGAATTGTCTCTCTTACCTTAAGACCCACGTGGCGCCCCGGCTGGTCCAGATAACCCATGAGCTCATCACCGGGGGATACCAGTGTAGCATTCTTGGGCTTGCCATCAGCCCCCATCACCCGGATGTGCCAATCATCTTGAAGGATAACATTGATGGGCTGACCTTCAATGTGGCCTTTAATCAAGAGCAATGGACGCACTTCTGTCTTGACCCGGCCAACCACCACTTCCCGCACTTCCCCTGATGTGCTCACAGCCATTGCCCGGCTGCCCGCCTCTAAGTCCGTGATATACTCCACCTTGTCATCGAACATCCATACATAGGAATGGACTGCACCGGCATTGACCCGGAAAGGCCGGAGGTTCATATAGGGCAGAAAGTGGGTTTCTGAACATACCAGAACTCCGCCGGTGGAGGTTGACCCCACCAGCATCCCTTCATCTTGACCGAGAAGGTTGGTGGTGTCTATGCAGCCCCGAAACCCCATCCCGATGTGCCGAACTTCCTCCACCACCAGCGGCATCAGCCGTATTTTCCTCCGATCGGTCTCCAGCAGATAGCTGTTGACCTTCATGATCTCCCCTATATCCGTTGTTGAAAGCAGCACCCCATCACTACCCCGTTCCATGACACCAAAGGCCACCAGCATATCCTCTAAAGTTGCCTCCCGCTTTAGCAAGATGGTGTCGCTGTCCTGCAGCCTGGCAATGATCAGTTCCAAGGGTATATTTGTGGGAAGGTCGAACTCCACCACTGCATAATCGGCCTTTCTTGCCGTAACCCAAGCTGCCTCCAAGGCTTCACGGTCATCAATACTAAGGAAAATACAGGTTGGGTGTCCCAGGTCCTTGGCCTTGGCCAAGAGCTCCGGCTGGGTGGACATGACGATATCTCCACGGTCTAGGCCCTCTAACTCTGCCGCCCCATCTACCTCTACCACCCAACGGGTTCCCAAGGGCAAATTCAATTGATGCCTTTGTTTACGCTCAACCACCACTGTCCGCAAGGCTGAACTAGCCAGCACGCTCCAGAAATCATGGTTCTCTGAACTGATACCTCTGCCATCTAACCAGACTACTTGCTTTTTTCCTTGTTCAAGTACTTCCATGTTTTCTCCCCCCTACTCCCTGTCAGTTACCTTCACCCTACAAACGCAGGCTCTTCTGGTACGCCTTCAACTTCAATTCTTCCGCCGAAAAGATATACCGGGGTTTGCCTACTTCACCGATGCTCAGCAGCTCCTCAGGATCATAAAAGGTTCCCGGAGGAACAAGGGTGAACTGCAGGGGAATTTGATAAAGCTCCTCCAGTGCCCCAATCCTCTTCCCCAAGTCGTTGTGGTCCAGCTGATCGCTTTCCACAACGAAGTGGAGTCCCCACGGTTCCAGGGGGCCGGCTGCCCACAGACCCCTGGCCGAGATCCCATCCACCATCTCCTCTAAGTCCCAGAGATCGAATAGTCTATCTCCCACCTGCAGGCAGCTTTCTCGCCTCCCCCGCACTTCTAACCGATAGCCGGCACCGCAAGGGCAGCTTTCTTGAAACAGCCTCACCCTATCCCCCGTCCAGTAGCGGATGATAGGTGTTGCCCGGCGTTTTAGAGTTGTAATTACCAAGTAACCTAATTCCCCCAGCTCTACTGGAGTGGTGCGGTCCTCATCTAGGACTTCAAAAGCAAAATGATCAACTAGAGGGTGGAGCTTCCCGAAGGGACACTCCATGGCTGCTGCCCCTACCTCCGTCATTCCGTAGTTATCGAAGACAGGTACCTGCCAAAGCTCTTGAATCACTTCCCGGCGCCGGGGAGTTAAGGTTTCCCCTGCAGTACAGATGGCCCGCAGGTGGGGAAAGTCTTCTCCACGAGACAAGCCCACAAGCTCAGCGGTCCGGGCCAAGAGCAGGGCCTGCAGGGGCAGAGCCGCCAGCACTGTTACTTCCAGACTCCGCATCATACTCACCACTCTTGGGAAAGGGCTGATGGTAGAGCGGGAACTGGCTGCTATGACGCAGGCACCCTTCTGCCGGGCCGCGAAGTGGAAAGTATGGGCGATTTGGGATATTGCATAGGGATACCGGATCAGTACTGTATCTTTCTCCGTTAGGTTCACACCGCCGGTATTGATCTCATCGGCATTATCGTCCAGGTCTTCTTCAGTCAGCCAGATGGAAACCGGTTTCCCTGTCGTTCCGAAGGATTCAAAGTAAACAGCCGTCTCGCTCTTAGGCACTGCCAGAAGGCCAAAGGGTGAGTAGTCTCTGAGATCCGCCTTTGTCGTCAAAGGGATCGAGGTCAGCTCCGATACGGAAGTCAGCGATCTAGCCGGCAGCCTTCCCTGATAAAAAGGAGCCTTCCTGGCGTATTCTAATATCCCGTTGATTGATTGAACATCACCGCCAATGACCATTTTTCCACGCCCCTTTGACGGCTAAGATTTGACCAGTTCCAAGATGTTCCCGCCGAGGATACGCTCCCGTGCATCATCCGAGATATTTAGTGCCAGAATCTTGGCCAGCTCTGCCTTCGGATGGGATAGGGGAAACTCGCCGCCGAAGATCACCTTGCCGGCCCCCGCCCTCTCCACCGCCTGTTTGATGGTAAGATAGCTGCCGGTGGAGGTTTCCAAGAAGAAGTTGTCAAGCTCAACTGCAGCCTGGAGCGCATCCTGATCAGCTGGGCCAAACCCCATATGACCCAAGATGAAAGTGGTCTGGGGAAACTTTCGGGCCAAGGACACAAAGCGTTCAGTTGATGCGCCGGGATTGTATAACACATGGCTGTATAGGGGCAGACCGTAATCCCCACAGATGGCTGCCAGCTCTGCCACTGCTTTGCTGGCAAAGGAAAACTGATGGCTCATGGGGGATAGCTTCAATCCCCGAAAGCCGCTCCTAAAGGCTTCCTCCAGCATTTGAGGTGCCCCTTCGGTGTAGGGATTGAAGCAGCAGAACCCCATCAGTTTGCCGTTCGCTCCCTCTACAGCCAACTTGATATATTGGTTATCCGGCGGGTCGGTACTGGGCTGTGCCCGCCCGATGATATAGTCAGTCATGCGGCGAACATCGACAGTCCCGCCGGGAACCGCGATGCCCATATCAATTCCTGCTTCCTGCAGTACCGCTAGATATTGCTCTGCGCTGCCGATATCCGAATGGAAAATATGGGAATGACCATCGGCTATCATCTGCGCCGCCTCCTATTCCCTCACAACCCGAATGGTCTTGCTTTGGGGGCGGGGGATTCGATCAACCAACTCAAACTCGCAGGGCACGCCGATAGAGAATTCCAGCTGGCTGGCCAGCCGCTCTGCCAATTCCTGAGTCTTCTCAACACCCGGAGCTACTTCGGTCCGCACCCGGAGCTTATCTGCCCCAGGGGGAACTACAAACTGATACCAATTTCCTACCTCAGGCAGTTTCATCAAGAACTCTTCCAAATAGAAGGGTGAAAACTCAATGCCTCCTATTTCAACCTGCTCCACCCGGCGGCCCCGCAGAAAAATCCGCGGCAGAGCAATTCCGCAGGTACAGACATCGGGATCGATATATCCCAAATCCTGGGTCCGATACCTGATCAGCGGCGTATCCCACCGGAGCAGGCATGTCACAACGATCTCACCTATTTCACCAGGCTCAAGCACCCTATCTGTCTCTGGATCAACGATTTCCACCAAGGCATGGGACATGGGGATGTGGTAACCCCGGTGTTCATCACACTCTACGCCAAGTCCGCCGCCTTCCAGAGAGCCGTAGTAGAAATTGGCCTTGG
>LSQX01162017.1_pt1 | contig 11146 bp, 13 predicted proteins | sample 654561 | NCBI WGS metagenome assembly LSQX01 (sample SAMN04489861, study PRJNA283612) | anaerobic digester metagenome | isolation source: 4 biogas reactors fed with cattle manure at either 37C or 55C with and... | place: Denmark: Kongens Lyngby | collected 2014 | reverse complement strand
AAAATCATCGAAAGCAACTTGCATTATGGCGATTTCGCTGGTTATTTTTCCGCAGCCTATGGAAGCCAGAAGGCAGATGAAACACTCAACTTAGAAAACATCAACAATTGGCTGGATTTTCAAAGAATGCTGTCTACAACAGCTTATCTAGAAAAAGCGATGGAAGTACAACAGGACCTTCGCCAGATTCCGGTGACGGTATATGAGTTCAAAGACAGCTATTATCCTGAAGATAGGCAGGATGTTGAAAACCCGACGCTTATCGCAGGTCTTGTCTTTGACAAAGAAAAAACCAATGTGCTAAGTTTGGGATTCAACGGCTTTGCCACGCGAGATAATGACCAGAAATACTATATGTACTCCATACCGAAGAAATCCGAGACGCCTTATATTGATGACCATCATTACCTGATCATAGTAGGCGAGGATACGAGCTCCCTTAGCATAGAAACGCAGAGTTCTGGCGGATGGGACGCCTATGAGGAAGGAAATGAAGCCAAGCGCAATGACTTAGAGGGCGCCGGCGCTAAGATAGAACGCTTGGAGATGTCTCTGGAGGAAGCCCTGGACTTAGCTCTGCAGCATCTTTATGAACTCTATAGACAGGATATTCAATCGACGGTATCTGATTACAGATCGTGGCAGCCAAGTTCTTGGGAAGAGTCAGACAAGAGCGTGATATCTTATGAAGACTTTAAAGAGCTTTATGTAAGAGATATTTTACAGTTTGGCGTCTTAAGTGAAAACCCGATCATGCGCTACGAAGATGGCAGCTTGGAGAGCTTTGACACAAGAAACGCTCAACGGATCTTCTTCGCAGAGTTTGAGCTTGAATTAGAAGCTTCAAAAGAAATTAATCTCAGTATTGAAACCTATAAAAAGGGAAGCATGGACTTCTACGGGAAGAAGAACAGCGCCGGTGTGTATGGCTATGACCTGTTAAATCACGTGATGAATGCCTTAGAAATAAACTCAACGGAAGCCGAGATCAAAGATTATGGAGAAGTGGAAATCATCAGGCAAAATTTCGGATTTGACTTAAAGAACGATATTAGAACCGTTCAATTATCTGATGATATTTCGCACTACTATATGGAAGTCATGGCGAAGTAAGGAAGATCGATCAGCGTGCCGTACACTGAGAGACCATGCTGATAGCAATAAGGAAGAAATGAAGACATGACCACTCTAAAAAGGGTGTTCATGTTGCTTATACCTATTGAGAAAATTACGAGCACCTATTTCTTTTCATGCAAAAAGATATCTTCTTCGCTCCCCTGTGTGACAATCGTCCGATAGTTGGTATAAGTGACTTTGCCTAGGGAGCTTCCCCGAATCTTCTTGACGTACTTCAGTTGTGTCACATCGACTTCGATCTTGTTTTTTGGCTCTTTTGAAAAATACGCCGCCAGTTTGGCGCCAAATAGAAGTTGATCGTCAGTCACTTTATCTTCTGTCTCCTGCAACACGACATGAGAGCCGGGAATACCCTTTGCATGAAACCACAAAAAGTCTCTCTGAGGCTGTCGGAAGGTGATGTCATTGTTCTGTGAGGCATTTTTTCCTACAAGATAGGTGACACCATCGTAGAGGAACTTGCGGGGTTTTGACGGCGCCTGTGATGACTTCTTTCCCGTTCCTGGCAAATACCCCTCCGCAACAAGTGCTTGTTCTATCTCTCGAATATCGGAAAATCCTTCCGTAATTGACAGTTCATAGCGCAACTGCTCTAGTCTTTCATGCTCTTCCTGGCTCTTTTTCAACTGTGATTCGATGATTTTGTTGGCTCGCTGCGCTTTTTCATAGTTTTTGTAATATCGCTGAGCATTTTGCGATATCGTGAATTTTTCATTCAGTTCAATGACGCGCATCCGGTCGTGATAGAAGTCATGCACTTCGACGCTCGCAGCCCGCTTAGGAAGGGAATAGAGATGGGCAAAGAGGATGTCTCCCGCTTCCTTTAGATGGTGGGCGTCTTTTGCCTGGTCAAGCTCCTGACGCTGTTTTTGAAGCTTTCTTTCCACCCGCTCAAGTCGTGTGTTGATTATTTGTTCAAATCGACGTTTGTATGCTCCAGAAGATTCTCTTCTTGAGAGTGCTTGATAATAGGCTTCAATCAGTGAAGAGATAGTAGGGTAAGATATATATTGGATCGAATCATTCGAGAAACGATGGAAATCATAGGCTTTTTCATCCTCGTCGACATACAGAGCATAGTCGTGTTGTGTGAGAAGCCAGTTGGTGATCTCACTCAAAGACTGTTCTTTTATTCTCTCAGGCAACAAGCGCATCAGTTTCGGGGTGAAGCCTCCGACTTCTTTATAGCGCGATGACGGCAGCTCGGAAGTTAAAGGGTTTTCTTTTCCGGTAGGCATATCGATGTACTGCCTTCCGATTCGAACAATGTGAGGCGACTCACTCAGATGGGGAGTATACCGAAGAGCCTGAAGAATCATATCCTGTGCGTCTGTAACGATAATGTTACTGTGTCGCCCCATCAATTCGATGATTAACTTCAGCTCTACTCGATCCATTGTCGGGGTGGAGGCCAGAAAGTGAAGTTCCATCACACGGTCAAGGGCGCGTTGACGAACCCCAAGAAGTCGAGCACCTTGAAAGTTCTTTTTTAAGTACTGTGAAAAGGGAGTGGGGGAATCGCTTTCTTTTTGCTCTGAAGAGATCATCGTCGCATAACATCTCGAAGGATCGAGACTGAAAAAAATCTGAAGATCTTTTCGGAAGCGAAGGATCAGGCTCATAGGCCCGGGGGAGATGATTCTCTGAAGACGATAGGACAAAACGTTCTTATTTATCTCATCAATTAAGGCATGCAGAACAAAGGTATCAAACATTTTTCACCTTTTAATATATAATGTGTAGTAAATCATGTATAATAATGATAACGCATCGACAAGGAGGTCGCAAATGGAAAAGAAATGGACTGCGAAAGAACTGTTCAAGGGAATTGTAGAGTTTGAAAACAGAATAGGTCAGCTATATGACAATATCGCCGAAGATGTGAAAGAGCAATTCGGAGTTTTCTTTGAGAATATGGCAAAAGATGAATATCGTCATGCAAAGATCTATGAAGCCCTCGGTCAGAGAGTAGAAGAAGAGGGGCTGGTGATTCCTGAAGAAGACCAAGTGTATCTCAGCACATTGTTCGACAATTCCAGCCTCAAAGACCCCAAAATTCTTGAAGATGCCAAGAAAATCAAGAACAAATGGCAGATTCTTGATCTGGCTGAAAAGGTGGAACGCGAAGCCATCGGATATGTTCGAGAGCTCGCTGAACTTTTTCCTGACCTAGCAGAAGATCAGGTCAAAGTGCTACTGCAGGAAGAGAAAAAGCATCTGCAGATGGTGCTCGATCGCAAGAGAGACGCTCAGACACAATTTTTAGGACTTTGATGAACTAATACATTCACCACAAAATTTAAGAGAGTCATTATGCGGAATCCGGTGAAAATCCGGGACGGTCCGGCCACTGTATAGCCCCTTGGCAAAGTCAGATACGCAGATGAATCATTGGACTCACCAGGATGAGATGTCAGCTTTCTTTCCAAGTGAGAGAAAGCTTTTTTTATCTAAGAAAGGAAATCAAATGAAACGCAATTACCTGCTCATTTTGTTGATCTTGGCAATGCTGGTAGCGTCTTGCGCTGCACCGGCTTCTAAGACAGAACAGACGAGTGAAACGTATCCGCTGACACTGAAGAATGCTCTGGGAGAAGAGTTTGTATTAGAAAAAGAGCCGGAGCGCATCATATCCCTTGAACCCTCAGCCACAGAGATTCTCTTTGCCATCGGAGCTGGAGATAAGGTTGTAGCCAGAAACGACTATGACGAATTCCCACCAGAAGCAATGGAACTTCCGTCGGTTGGTTCGATGATGGATCCGAGTCTTGAGGCGATCGTCGCAGCTGAGCCCGATCTTGTGGTGGCATCTAATTTCCTTTCCCCGGAAATGGTTCAAAAAGTTCTAGACACAGGGATTGCGATTGTCAATTCAGATGAGACGACGAGTGTGCAGGCGACGCTGGATAATATTCTTCATCTAGGTAAGATCGTCAACAGAGAAGACGGCGCCAAAAAAGTGGTTGATGACATGAAGAGCACGCTGGAAGAAGTGCAAAAAGCGGTGGAAGGCGTCGAAAAAGTAAGTGTCTATTATGTCGTCGGTTTTGGTGAAGGCGGAGACTATACGGCCACAGGAGACACATTCATTCATGACATGCTGACTCTCGCCGGGGGAGACAATGTCGCCGGAGATACTGAAGGATGGAGCTACAACTTAGAAACCCTTTTGCAAAAAGACCCACAGGTTGTGATCGTGGCAACGGAATGGGATACGAAGTCCTTGTTCTTAGCAGAGGAAGGATATCAGGAACTCTCCGCTGTCAAGAATCAACAAGTCTACGAAATAGATACAGACCTTTTGCAGATTCAAGGGCCTCGTGTCGCACAAGGAGTGCTTGAGATCGCCAAGATCTTGCATCCGGACAAATTTACTCCATGAATCTAAAGAGTTATCAGCACACAAAACTGAAATACACCTTGCTAGTGATGTTTTTTGTCGGGATGTTTCTGCTTTCTCTTTTCGTTGGCGCAGAAAAAATCCCCTTCAATAATGTTATCCGACTATTGGGGTCACGTATTCCAATCATTGGTGCTCATATCTCTCTTGAGAATATTACCGCAACCGAGGAGACGATTCTTCTCGTGTTGCGGCTTCCTCGCGCTATAGGAGCTCTACTCATCGGGATGAGTCTGGCCGGTTCTGGCGTCATCTATCAGGCGGTTCTGGAAAATCCGATGGCAGATCCTTATATTTTAGGAGTCAGTGCAGGGGCAGCATTCGGAGCTAGTTTGATCATCACGCTCGAATTGTCCCCGAAAGCCTTGTACGCTTTTTTGGGAGCCGCCGGAGCGATGCTGATCGTGACTCAATTAAGCGCACGAATCGTACCGGTTCGTAAAAACACGCTGCTTCTCACCGGTGTGGCTTTGAGTTTTTTACTGTCGAGTCTTGTGACCTTGATTATTTCTCTCAGACGCACGCACGCCGATCGGATCATTTTTTGGACGATGGGTTCTCTTTCGTCTCTTCGCCTGTCGGCTCTTGCTTGGGCCGCACCGATCATGATCGTATCTCTAGGCGCTTTTTTTTATCATCAAAGAGAACTCGATCTGCTGAGTTTGGGAGAAGAAGAAGCGCGCACAACAGGGCTGGAAGTAACCAAAGTTCGCCATAGACTGTTGTTTTTTGCCACGCTCGCAACGGCGACAGCCGTGGCCATCAGCGGCATCATCGGCTTTGTCGGTCTGATTGTTCCGCATGCGATGCGATTTGTCTTTGGTCATACCCACAAAAAACTCCTAGCGACCTCACTGGCATTTGGAGCCGCCTTTTTGCTTCTATGTGATACACTTGCAAGGACGATAATTGCACCGTCTACGCTTCCTCTTGGCGTGATCACAGCCATCCTCGGCGCTCCGTACTTTCTGTTCCTGCTTTCGCGCCGCTCGATGGGGGGAGGGGACAATGCTTAACGTATCTTCTCTCTGTGCACGCCACGCCGATGGGAACTTCGCGCTCAAAAACATTACATTTAATCTGAAAAAAGGGGAGATCCTTGCGGTCTTAGGGGCCAATGGAGCAGGAAAAAGCACGCTGATAAAGGCGCTGACGGCACTCCTACCAATCGAGCAAGGAGAAGTGGACCTTCTTGGAAAGCCCTTGAAAGACTACTCAAGAAAAGAACTTGCCCGAAAGATGGCTTATGTCCCGCAGTTTAGCTACTCATGGAGCGACTATAACGTAGAAGAACTCGTTCTCCTCGGTCGCTATGCGCATCGTGAGCGATTTCAAAAGATTTCACAGAAGGATCGGGACGCGGTAGAGCTAGCACTGATGGAGACAGGGACAGAGCATCTGAGGAAAAGACAGATTATGAGCTTGAGCGGAGGAGAGCGTCAGCGGGTCACCATCGCCAAATGTTTGGCGCAAGAACCGTCGCTTCTTATGATGGACGAGCCGATCAATCACCTGGATCTGATGCAACAGGTGGAGATAGCCTCGCTGATACATGATTTAGCCAATCATGGAAAGCGAAGCATTCTTATCGTATTGCACGACTTATCTCTTGCTTACCATCTGGCAGATCGCATTCTTCTATTAAAAGACGGTGAGCAGGTTGGATTAGGCCCTTCAAAGGACGTGTTAACGGAGGAGTCAATAAAAGAAGCCTTTGGCATCGATACCATTTTCTTGCAGGTGCCCGAGCAAGATCGTGTGATCATTGAAACGAATTTGACATTTTAGAGTAGCTAGAATATAATTTCCCGGCAAGGGGGTGCATGTGCTAGAGTTTTTCAAGAGACACCGCATCAAATTGACGGTTATCCCCTTGATCCTCGCCATCACTCTGCTCTATGCTGTTTATCAATTTTCCTTTACTAGTGGAGAGATTGTCGATGCAGACAGGTCTCTCCCTTTTCGCTCTCGAGCAGAGAATGTACAACAATTATTAGAAGAGATGCAGATCTCGCTGAATCCGGGAGATGTTGTCAATCCGGAACTTCAAAGTCCTTTAGAGAACAAGATGAGTATTGAAATCTCAAGGGCTGTTGATATTTCGGTTATCGATGGACATACGACAAGGGTGTTGCGAACCACGCAAAAAACCCCAGCTGCACTGTTAAAAGAAGCAGGGATTTCACCGGGGTCTTCAGATATCGTTACACCGGCGCTCGATAGCAAGATCCGTCAGGGCGACACAGTTGTCATCAAACGCGTAGAATATCAAGAGGTCTCCGTCTCAGAAACAATTCCTTTTTATCGCTTTTTGCGTGAAGTGCGAGAGGGGGAAGAGGAAGGGGAAATCCTCACGAAAGGTTCACCCGGAGAACTCCTTCTCACCTATCTGCAGAAGAAAGTCAACGGTGAAGTCGTTTCCGAACATCTTGTAAGCACTTCGACGCTAAAAACTCCGATTCACGAATTCTTCGCCGTGTCGATCCCGGAAGAAGAAATCTCTGTCGTCTCACGATCAGTAGAGACGAGAGAAGCAGAAGAGGAAGAGAAAGAAGTGCTAGAGGAGAGTCCGGCAGAAGAGGAAAATTCGCAAGAGGAAAGTCCGGCAGAGGTGGAGGAGTCGCATCCCACACCGCCAGAAGAAGAGCCTGAGACCGATCCGCAGGAATCAGAAGAAGATGATGATGATCCTCGAGCAGGTTGGGGCGAAGGCATGGTCTTTGAAGCGACAGCGTATAATCTCGAAGGGCTCACTGCTACGGGCGTCCCCTCAGGACCCGGAAAAGTCGCAACCGACCCGGATGTTGTCCCCATGGGAACCAGGCTATATGTAGAAAGCTTAGATGGATGGCCCGACTATGGGTACTGCGTGGCAGCCGATGTTGGCGGAGGGATCATAGGCGATAAGATCGATTTGTTCTACGAAAGCTACGATACATGTATTTCGTTTGGTCGTAGAAATGTCAGAGTGTATATTTTGCCATAGAAAGCTTTGGCATAAGCATAACAATGCTTGACAAATTTCGCTTATTCTCATAGAATTGTCACATCATTTGAAAGGTTGAAAGGAAACAATAAATGAAAAGATCAAAAGTAACTCTGTTACTGACACTATTACTTGTCCTCACTCTTGTTGCAGTATCCTGTGCACAAAAACCTGCAGAAACCCCTGCACCTGCACCTGAGACTCCTGCAGCAGAAGGCTATAAAGACGGCGTCTACAAAGCAGAACAAGCTGACTTCTCCGAAACCGGATGGAAAGACTTTGTTGAAGTAACTGTCGAAGGTGGCAAAATCACAGCGGTGAATTGGGATGCTACTAATAAAGATGACGAGACACTGATGAAAAAGAAAGCCTCTCAAGATGGCGTCTATGACATGAAAGTCGCCGGCGCACAATCTGACTGGCACGAGCAAGCCGCTCTGGTCGAACAGTACCTGATTGAACAGCAGGATCCGACGAAAATTGAATACAGCGATGAGGAAGGTCATGTCGACACCATCACCGGTGTATCCATCAATGTCAAAGGCTTTTTCGAGCTTGCCGCTCAGGCACTTGAACAGGCCAAATAAAACCTCTATAATTGAAGGAGCCTATCGATAGGCTCTTTCTTTTTTAGGAGGAATAATGAAAAAACGGATCGTTGCCGTTTTCCTTTTATGTCTCCTTCTGATGAGCGCATGCGTAGATTCGAACGCAACGGTCTCGATGAAGGAAGTGCAATTTGTGATGAGTACGGTCGTTTCATTGGATATAAGAGACCACGCCAGTGAAGAATTGATGAGCAAGATGATGGATCGCCTCGAGGAGATCGATGTCTTAATGAGCCTGCAGAAAAAGGGTTCGGATATTGATCGTGTCAATGAAGCAAAGGGCGAAATCACTGAAGTCAATCCGTCGACATATCACGTTATTGAAAAAGCCATTGAGTATTCCGAAATGACCGACAGGGCCTTTGATCCGTCCATTGGACTGCTTGTCAATCTCTGGGGAATAGGCACAGAAACAGCCCGTCTGCCTTCACCGGAAGAAATTGAAACAGCTAGAATGACAAGCGGGCTAGAAAATATAGAGCTACTGGGCAATAATCAGCTGCGTTTACACGGAGATACGCAGGTAGATATTGGAGCGATCGCTAAGGGATTTGCCGCTGACGAAATGGTGCGAATAGCCAAAGAAGCCGGCGTCAAGAGTGCAATCTTTAATCTCGGAGGCAATGTCTATGTCCTCGGAAGCAAAGGAACAAGTCCTTTTCGCGTCGGAATTCAAAATCCATTCTCCGATCGAGATGACTATCTAGGCATCATTGATGTCAAGGACACTTCTGTCGTCACCAGTGGAAATTATGAGCGATTCTTCTTCGATGATGCGGGAAAACGCTATCATCACATTCTTGACCCAAAGACCGGATATCCGGCAGAGAATGGACTGGCAGGAGTCACTGTGGTCTGCAGCAACTCCACCATGGCTGATGCATTGTCCACTGCCATCTATGTCATGGGACTTGAAAAAGGACTTGCTTTTATAGAGGCGACAGAAGAAGCGGAAGCACTTTTTGTGACAAACACACGTGATATCCATGTATCCTCTGGTCTTCGTTCTTTCTTTACTCTTGTAGACGATACCTTCCGGATAGTAGAATGAATGAAATGAAGCGGGCAGACGTGCTCCTGATGGTTGTTCTGGTGCTGTTGGCCGGCTTTTTTATTCTCAGGAACGTCATGAGCTCACAGGAAACAGCACAGATCATAGAGATCCGTCAGGGCAATGAGGAGCCGACATATGTTTCTCTTCATGAAGATGCCATCATCGATCTTTCCCGCGACGGCAAGATCAATGTGATTCAGATTATTGACGGAAGTGTCCACATGATTGAGGCCAACTGTCGTGATCATCTGTGCGTCAAGAAAGGCCATATTACAAAGGTAGGTGATTCGATTGTCTGCCTGCCTCATCGTCTGGCCATTTCCATTTTGGGAGAAGAGGAAGGGGAGATCGATGTCCTCAGTCAATAAAACGCGACGATTCACCCAGCTGGCTCTCTTCGTTTCTATGGCCATGGTTCTCAGCTACATGGAGCGATTTATTCCGATCCTTCCATCCTTTCCCGGAGTGAAATTGGGTCTCGCCAATATCATCACCTTGATGGTGCTCCTGATGTATAGCTGGAAAGAAGCGCTGATCGTTTTGGTGGCTCGCGTTACCTTGTTGAGCTTTTTCACAGGCAGCGGTGTCAGTTTTCTCTATAGCATGAGCGGAGGTCTTCTCAGTCTTTTGGGAATGAAGTTGGCTCTTCGATATACTTCCCGTGTGTTTTCCCTTATGGGCGTGAGTGTCATCGGTGCTTTTTTACACAACACAGCGCAAATGCTTGTACTGGCAGCCATTCTTGGAAGTTTTACTGTCGCTGTATATTATTATCCGGTGCTGATCATTGCTGCAGTGGCGACAGGATCCCTGACGGGATTTATCGCTTTACATCTTCACCGTCATTTACTGCGGTTGGGTAAGGTATAATTCCATTGCACTCATGAAGCTGTTTTACAACCTAATGCATTAAAAAAAGTGAGCTACTTGAGCTCACCTTTTTGATTAGCAGGTTACAGTGGTTTGATGGTTCCAGCTTCTAGCCCTTTTTTGGCTAGTATTCCTTTTTTCTTGTAGATTCTCAGAAGATTCTCTTCAAATTTGACGGTTCGAAAGACATAGACGGTGTATCCTTCGACTTCGTACTTTTCAAAGTGATGCGGGTTTTGCGGAGGACCCAGTTGCACCTTCGCCTCCGTAATGACAATGCATCCACCGAATAGTTCAATGTCTACCGTCAGCGTGTCCACTTCGTGTTTTTTTAGATACGCTTTGGCAGAATCTTCAATGACAATCCGCAGTTCGCTACTCACGGAGACGTTTGCTGGCGCGTGAGGCGAGGATGATAGCAAGAACCAGAAGCGCTGAAGCAATCACCATAAGGATCGGGTTTCCTGTCGTAGAAAGGGTGATCGCATTGTTGTAGATGAGAAGCAGTAGCGCCAGGATCGTGACAGTAAACATGAAGATCATCGGAAGGATAATCATCTTGTTATTCTTACCTTGTTTTTTCAACCAGACGGCGACTGCCAGAAGAGCTAGGGCCGCCAGGAGCTGATTGGCGCTTCCGAAGATGGGCCATACCTTCGCATAGCCTGTGAGTCCAAGGGCGCCACCAAAAGCAACAGTAATTGCTGTCGCAACATACATGTTAGAGATGGGTGTTCGTTTAATCTGTCCGGTCTTTTCATCAACTGAGGAGAAGAATTCCTGGAAGACAAAACGTCCGATACGTGTCGCCGTATCTAGTGACGTCAAAGCAAAGGCGCTGACGGCCAAGGCGACAAAGGTCTGTCCAATATCGTAGGGAAGACCAAAGGCGGTCATAAAGGTCGCTACACCGTTGGCAAAGACCAGGGTAGGCGAGGCAAATTCAGAAAATTCCGCTTGTGTAAGGAAAGCGGCTGTTATCAAAGCGACGACGGCCAGTGCACCTTCAATGAGCATGGAGCCGTAGCCGATAAGCTTAGCATCACGTTCGGTATTTAGCTGTTTTGAGGTCGTACCCGAAGAAACCAGGG
>LSQX01092624.1_pt3 | contig 11146 bp, 13 predicted proteins | sample 654561 | NCBI WGS metagenome assembly LSQX01 (sample SAMN04489861, study PRJNA283612) | anaerobic digester metagenome | isolation source: 4 biogas reactors fed with cattle manure at either 37C or 55C with and... | place: Denmark: Kongens Lyngby | collected 2014 | reverse complement strand
TAAATGCTCTTGATGGTCTCTCTGACAGTCGCTATGGCATCGTCACTCACCCTGACCGAATCGGTCCGGATGTAGGTAACCAAACCCTGCGTTCCCTCTTTGCCAAGTTCAACACCCTCGTATAAACCCTGCACAACCTGCATGGTTTTTGAGATGGTAAAGTTGATCTTTCGGGAGGCCTCCTGCTGCAAGGTTGAGGTAGTAAACGGGGGCGCCGGCTGTTTTGGCCGCACTTTGGTTTTTACCTGCAGCACGCTCAGCTTTGCTTTGTTGATTGCCTTTTCAGCTTTAAGCGCATCAGCCTCCACTTTGCAGCTTGCTTTTTTGCTGCCAAGTTTCGCTAGTTTGGTTTTCAAGACGATTGGTTTTCCCTGCACATTGCTGACTGTCACATTGGCATACACATCCCAATATTCTTCGGGTATAAAGGCTTCAATGTCTTCTTCACGATCGACGATCATGCGTGTTGCGACACTTTGGACGCGGCCGGCCGACAGGCCTTTTCGAACTTTAGCCCACAGTAAAGGGCTGATTTTATAACCCACCAGCCTGTCAAGCGCGCGCCGCGCCTGCTGTGCATCAACCAGGTCCATGTCAATATGGCGGGGGTTTTTGACAGCATCTGTCACAGCTTTTTTTGTGATTTCATGAAACTCAACCCGCTTGACTTTACTTGGATCAAGCTTGAGAGCCTGGGCCAAATGCCAGGAGATCGCCTCCCCTTCACGGTCAGGGTCAGTCGCCAGATATATATCTTTTGCGTTTTTAGCTTCTTTACGCAATTTGGCCATCAATTCACCCTTGCCATGAATGGTGATATAGTCCATTTTAAAATCTTCTTCAGGGGTAATACCGATGCGTGACTTGGGCAAGTCACGGACATGGCCTTGCGAAGCTTCAACCTTAAAGGTTTTACCTAAAAACTTTTCAATAGCATGCGCTTTGGCAGGTGATTCTACAATAACGAGTTTGCGTGATACGGCCACTCTGTTCCTCCATCCTTTGGTTTACCATTTTGGGATATTTCGCATCATAGCCTCTGCAGCAGACCCTTGTCAAATTATACCGAGTCATAAAGTGCTGACATACTGAAAATCACTTCTATATAATGACCGAAAAGCGGACGCTGCCCGCAGCAGAACACTTCATGCAGGCTTTAAACCTAAACAACATCAGACAGTTAATGGCCCAAAAGTTCTCATATTGAAATAAATACACACAGGGCTTGACAAACAAAAGTTCCTGTTTATAATTAGATAGTCTAACTAACTAAAGGAGGCGTGTCGATGGATGCTTTTTCAAGGGAACTCAACGATTTGCTGGTGACCACCTTCTGGTCTGTTCTAAAGGTTGAAGAACAGATGCTGAAGGCGGACCACAGCCTCAACTTGTCTATCAATGAGCTTCACTTGATTGAATCCGTTGGGAAGGAAGATGAGCGCGGAAAAACCATCAGTGATATTGCGCTGGATCTGGGCATTGCCAGGCCTTCAGCTACCGTTTCCATCAACAAGCTTGTTGAAAAAGGATATGTAAGCAAGCGCAAAGATCCAACTGATGGACGCCTTGTTTACGTCATGCTGACAGAGTCCGGAAAGAAAGTAGACCACGTACACAGTTATTTTCACATTCAAATGGTACGCGAAATCTCAAAAACACTCAATGAAAAAGAAAAGGACGTGCTGATGAAAAGTTTGACCAAGCTAAACGCTTTCTTTCAGGTAAAAGTTGACAGAGGCGTGGGTGCATGAGCTTTAGTATAGCAGGAACCGGCAGCGCGCTGCCCCGTGAAATTGTCACCAACGAAAAACTAGGCACCTTTTTGGATACCTCAGACGAATGGATAAAAAGCCGGACCGGGATAGAAACGCGGCATGTTTGTACAGATGAAACGCTCAAAGGCCTCTCAGTCAGTGCAGGTTTAGATGCTATGAAGGAAGCCGGCATTGATGCCTCACAGCTGGATCTCATCATCTGTTCTACCATCTCATCTGACCACATCGTCCCTTCTCTTGCGTGTGAGGTTCAAAATGCCCTTGGTGCTGTATGCCCGGCGTTTGACATCAACGCGGCCTGTTCAGGCTTTCTCTATGCGCTGGATATTGCAGAAGGTTATTTCAAAAAAAAGAAAGACAGCAAAATCCTGATCATCGCAGCAGATGCTATGTCTCGGCTGGTAGACTGGCGGGATCGCAGCATTTGCGTACTTTTCGCAGACGGCGCAGGCGCCGTGGTGCTTACGCAGGGCAATGATTTATGTGCCATCAAACTGACAGCCACAGGTGATGACAAAGTCATCGTAGCAAATGGTCTCCAGGGTAATTCTCCCTTTTTTGAGAAAGAACCCTATGACCCTTTTGTCAGTATGAATGGCCAGGAGGTCTATCGTTTTGCAGTATCCTCCAGTGTCCGGGACTTAAAACAGGTGCTGGAGATGGCAAACCTGCAGGAAGAAGACATTGATCTTGTCCTGCTGCATCAGGCAAATGCACGCATCCTCGAAGCCGTATCGACGCGTATGAAGATTGCCGAAGACAAGTTTCCGTCCAACATTTCCCATTGCGGGAATACTTCCTCGGCCAGCATCCCTATCCTGCTTGACGAACTCAACCGCGAGGGCAAGCTAAAACCCGGCATGATGCTGGCGATGTCTGCCTTTGGCGGCGGCCTGACCAGCGGTGCCTGCATCCTCAGGTGGCAGGGCACAAACTTAGCATAACAACTATCAAAAATTAAAATAAACGGAGGTCAACATGACAAATTTCGAAAAGGTACTTAACATCGTAGCAGACCACAGGGACGTTGATAAAAGCGCTGTAACCCCCGACACTACCTTTGCCGAACTTGGCCTGGATTCCTTGGATATGGTTGAACTGATCATGGCGATGGAAGAAGAATTTAACACCACCATAGAAATGAATAATGACATCAAAACACTTGGTCAAGCAGCTGCGCTGGTTGACGAGGCGTAAAAATAGATGATCACAACGAATCTTTGCCAGATGTTGGGCATCCGCTATCCTGTTTTTCAAGGCGGCATGGCTTGGGCTGCTGATGCCAATCTGGCAGCCGCTGTGAGCAATGCCGGAGGCCTTGGTATCATTGGCGCCATGAGCGCAAACGCAGCATGGCTTAAAAAGGAAATCGCAAAACTCAGAGAACTGACCGATAAGCCCTTCGCCGTCAATATCATGCTGATGAGCCCTTTCGCAGATGAAGTTGCGCTCACGGTCATCGAAGAAAATGTACCGATTGTGACCACAGGTGCCGGCAATCCCGCCAAGTATATGCCTGCCTGGATTAAAGCAGGCATCAAAGTTATACCTGTCGTCCCCTCAGTAGGGGTTGCCCGTTATGTCGAAAAGAGAGGCGCCACAGCCGTGATTACAGAGGGCGGTGAGGCAGGCGGCCACATCGGAGACTTGACGACAATGGTGCTCACTCCTCAGGTATGTGATGCTGTAAAAATTCCTGTTATCGCAGCCGGCGGCATTGCAGACGGACGCGGAGTTGCTGCCGCTTTTATGCTGGGCGCTTGCGGTGTTCAAATGGGCACCCGCTTTTTAGCGGCTACAGAATGCACCATACATGCCAATTACAAAAAAAAGGTCATCGACACAAATGACATCGACACAATCGCCACAGGCAGAAGGCTGGGCCATCCTGTACGATCAATCAAAACTACGTTTTCAATGAGTTTTGCCAAGATGGAATATGATGCAACATTGACCAATGCAGAGGTAGAGGCCAAAGGTGCCGGCGCCCTGAGGATTGCAGTCCAGGATGGGAATGATACCTTAGGCTGCTTTATGGCCGGCCAATGCGCAGCGCTTGTAAAATCAGAAATGCCGGCAGCACAAATCATTGAAGAAGTGTTTTCCCAGGCTGAAAGTCTCCTCAGCAGAGCGTGTCAATGGATCAATTAGCTTTTGTATTTTCAGGACAGGGCAGCCAGACGCCCGGCATGGGGAAAGAACTTTTTGACAGTATTCCCCTTGTTCATGATATTTTTGAACGCCATGAAATTATCCGTCCCGGCACACAAGCTCAATGCTTTTTTGGCGAGACACAAACTCTCAATCAGACCATTAATGCGCAGCCTTGCCTTTTCACACTGTCCCTTGCCGTCGCGAAAGCTCTCCAGCAGCAGGGTGTTTCTCCTGCAATGACGGCAGGCTTCTCCTTGGGAGAGATCAGCGCCCTCGCTTTTTCCGATGTTTTCTCAGGTGATGATGGTTTTCGCTTTGTTTGCCAGCGAGCAGAAATTATGCAACAAGAGTCTATTCGCTTTCCTGGCGGGATGGCTGCAGTTGTGAAACTTTCATCAGAACAGGTCGAGACCCTTTGCCGGGAGATAGGCAGCCTATATCCTGTCAACTACAATTGCCCCCAGCAATTGGTGGTTGCCGGGTCAATGGATGCCCTGGTTCAACTATCAAAGGCAGCAACCATTCTCGGCGGCCGCGCGCTGCCTTTGAAAGTAAGCGGAGCCTTCCACTCCCCTATGATGGATGAAGCAGCGCATTTGCTTGCGCAGCTCCTCGCAGATTATCATCTTTCCCCTGCGCGGCTGCCTGTGTTTGCCAACATGACTGCACAGCCTTATGGTGACAATCCACAGGATATGATAGCCGTTCAAGTGAACCATCCTGTTTTATGGCAGCAGACAATAGAAAATATGATCAAAAACGGTGCAAGAGATTTCATTGAAATAGGTACCGGCAGCACGCTGTGCGGTCTCATTGGCAAAATTGACAATAGCGTCAGCACCATGAATATCCACAATAAAGAGAGTTTTGACAGAGCAGTCAGCCGATATGCAAAGGAGCCATTATGCTGAGAGGTAAAAAAGTCCTGGTTACAGGCGGCTCCCGCGGAATTGGCCGAGCCATTGCGCTTGCTATGGCGAGTGAGGGGGCAGATATCGCGATAATTTATGCCGGCAATGAAAAAGCAGCAATGGAAGTCTGCCAAGAGGCACAGGGGATAGGAGTAAATGCATTTTGTTATCGCTGCGATGTCTCAAGTGAAGATGACGTTATCAATACAATTCCCCTGGTCATAAATGATTTGGGCGGCTTGGATATCATCGTCAACAATGCCGGAATTGTAAGGGATGCTTTGATCCCTATGATGAAAGAATCAGATTTCCTGAGTGTGATTGGAACAAACCTGGTAGGTGCCTATCATATTATCCGGCACACTTCCAGGCACTTTATAAAACAGCGCAGCGGCCGGATGATTAACATTTCATCAGTGGTGGGGCTGTCTGGTAACGCAGGGCAGGCCAATTACGCTGCCGCCAAGGCAGGCCTGATCGGCCTAACGAAGTCCTGCGCCAAAGAGTTCGCTTCACGCGGTATCACCTGCAATGCCATCGCACCAGGCTTTATTAAAACCGAAATGACCGATGCAATGGGGCAGGATGCAATGCAGGCAGTCCTTGACGCTATTCCCCTGAAGCGTGTTGGAAAGCCTGAAGATATTGCCAGCATGGCTGTCTTCCTGGCAAGTGACAAAGCAAACTATATTACCGGCGCTGTTTTCGCAGTGGATGGAGGAATGAGCATATGACACAGTTTAAAAAAATACTGAACGATTTTCTGCCTTTTCATATTGGTAACCTAACATTAAAGCTGCCCATTGTTCAAGGTGGGATGGGTGTAGGTATCTCTCTGTCGGGCCTGGCATCGTCTGTTGCCAACGAAGGCGGCATCGGCGTGATATCTGCAGCCTGCATTGGACGTACGCCACGCTATGAAAGCCAGAAAATCAGTGATGAACAGGCATTGACAGAAGATATAGGCCGCGCAAGAAAACTGTCAAGCGGCGTTATTGGAGTGAACATCATGGTGGCGTTAACTAACTTTGAGTCACTTTGCCGCGCAGCCTCAAAAGCTGGTGCTGATATCATCTTCGCAGGTGCAGGTTTGCCATTATCCTTGCCATCTTTTTTAGATAAACACAGCAAAACCAAGCTTGTTCCCATCGTATCCTCTGGCAAAGCTGCAACGATGATTGCAAGATGGTGGAGAGAAAAATACAATCGTCTGCCCGATGCCTTTGTTGCAGAAGGCCCCATGGCGGGCGGGCACCTCGGTTTTAAATCAAGCCAGATACATGATCCAGATTTTACACTCGAAAAAATTTTGCCGGATGTTTGCGCAGTAGCCCGCGATTTAAGCCAAACCGGCGGCGTACACATTCCCGTCATCGCAGCAGGGGGCATTTTTACCGGCGGCGACATCGATAAATATATGGAACTGGGCGCAGAAGCTGTGCAGATGGGGACACGTTTTGTAGCCACTACTGAATGTGACGCACCTGAAAGTTTCAAGCAAACCTACGTGGAAAGTAAACAGGAAGACATTTTGATTGTTCAAAGCCCTGTTGGCATGCCAGGACGTGCCTTGAAAAACAGCTTCATAAATAAGATGGAGCAAGGTGAAACATCTCCTGTCAGCTGCCGCTACCACTGCATTACCTCCTGTAAACGCAGCAAAAGCGCTTACTGCATTGCGGATGCGCTGCTGCGCTCTTTATCCGGGAATACGCAGGAAGGCCTGATATTTGTCGGGACAAACGCCTGGCGTATCCAAAAGGTGCAGTCAGTGCGGGAATTAATTAAAGAACTCAAAGAGGAATATATACAAGCAATGCGCTCGAAAGTAATTTCGCTTGAAAGTTTGGAGAGTCTATGAGAAAAGTAGTTATTACAGGAATGGGCGTGGTCTCCCCTGTTGGCAATAACGTGCCAGACTTCTGGGACAGCCTTGTCAGCGGCAAGTGCGGCATCGGTCCCATTACACGCTACGACACAAGCGACTTCAAAGTGAAAATAGCAGCCGAAGTGAAGGATTTTGACCCTTCGGGTGTGATGGATAAATCAGAAATCAGGCGTTCAGACCTTTTCACCCGATATGCGATGGTAGCCGCACATGAAGCTATGCAAGACAGCGGGCTGGATGATATGGACAAGGATCGACTTGGTGTGTACCTCGGTTCAGGCATTGGCGGCATCACAACACTGGTGGATGAATGCATCAAGCTTCACACGCAAGGCCCTCACAGGGTTTCTCCATTTATGGTTCCGATGATGATTGCTAACATCGCGGCAGGCCAAGTTGCCATTCGCTATGGCGCGCGCGGTCCCTGCCTTCCTGTGGTGACTGCCTGCGCTACCTCCTCACATGCTATCGGTGAAGCCTTTCGGGCAATTGCTCATGGCTACGCAGATGTCATCATTGCCGGCGGCGCAGAGGCACCGATTGTTCCGTTATCTGTGGCAGGATTTACATCCAGCATGGCACTATCTCTGCGAAATGATCCTCTCAACGGCTCTATTCCCTTTGACAAACGCCGGGATGGCTTTGTGATGGGTGAGGGTGCCGGCGTATTAATTTTGGAAGTTTATGAACATGCCAAAGCACGGGGCGCTAAAATATATGCAGAGATTTCCGGGTATGGCAATACCTGCGACGCCTATCATATCACTTCTCCCCGGCCGGACGCCTCCAGCGCTGCAAACGCAATCCGCGGTGCCCTCAAAGAAGCAGGTATTGAACCGGACGAAAAGCTTTACATCAATGCACACGGCACCAGTACACCCCTCAATGACAAAACTGAAACGCTGGCCATTAAAAAGGCTCTTGGAGAGGCAGCGCAAAAGGCTGTGATCAGCTCAACCAAATCAATGACGGGCCATATGCTGGGCGCTGCAGGCGCCGCTGAAGCCATCGCCTGCGTCCTTGCGATTAAAAATGGTATAGCCCCCCCGACGATAGGGTACAAAGAGCCAGATCCAGATTGTGATCTGGACTATACACCCAATCATGCTCGCCATCTCCCCCTTCATGCTGCCCTCTCGATATCTTTGGGGTTCGGCGGACACAACGCTTGCCTTGCTTTTTGTAAAGCCGAAACAAACTAAACGATGTCTATGGGAGATGAACGCATGAATATTGACAATATACGACAGCTTGCTGAAATCCTGACCAGCTCAGGCTTAAGCTGCATTGAAGTGACTGAAAACGATGTCAGGGTGCGCCTTGAAAGAGAGGTCACTGCCCAGCCAACTGCATATCAGCCTTTAGCGCAGCCTGCACCTGTCCTTCAAATCTCCCCATCACAGATTGAAAAGGAAAATGATCAGGTGGTTGATTTCAATAAGGTGCGCGAAATTAAATCCCCTATGGTCGGGTTGTTCTATCCTTCTCCGACACCCGGCAAACCTTCCTTTGTTTCAAAAGGTGACAAGATCCAAACGGGGGATGTCCTTTGTATCATCGAGGCGATGAAAATGATGAATGAAATTATCGCTGAAGAAGATGGGGTTTTGCTTGATATTTGCGCACAGGAAGGGCAACTGGTTGAGTTTTCGCAGGTTCTCTTCAAAATTATTTAGGAGGGTCGAGTTGGATAAATCTGAATTAAAAGAATTGATGCCTCACCGCGAGCCCATGCTGCTCATCGATGAAGCCTCCATTTTAAGTGATGGACATACAGAAGGGTTTGCCACAATAAGCGGCGATGAGTGGTTTTTACAAGGTCATTTCCCGGGCAACTCCATTGTGCCCGGCGTCATCTTATGTGAAATGGTCGCACAGACCTGCTGCATCAGTGTCCTGAAAAAAGGAAGCACGGCGATTCCTTATTTTGCCGGCATGAACAAGCTGCGCTTCCGGGGTGTTGTGAGACCGGGTGACACAGTCCGCTTTGACTGCCATCTGACATCCAGCCGCCCGCCATTTTATTTTGCGAAGGCCAAGGGCTATGTCGGCCAGACGGAGTGTATCTCCGGAGAGTTTTCCTTCGCTTTGAAAGAGCGCAGCTAAGGTGAGGTGTCAAACTTGTTTTCAAAAGTACTGATTGCAAGCCGCGGCGAAATCGCGGTGCGCGTCATCCGCGCTTGCAAGGAAATGGGCATTGCAACCGTCGCTGTTTTTTCAGAAGCGGATCGGGATTCGCTGTGGGTAAACCTGGCAGATGAAAGCATTTGCATAGGCCCGGCACCTGTGCAGCAGAGCTATTTGAATATGACAGCCGTTCTGTCAGCCGCCATTAACACCGGCGCACAGGCAATACATCCCGGTTATGGCCTGCTATCTGAAAACGCAAAATTCGCATCACTTTGCGAGCAATGCGGTCTGGTGTTTATCGGCCCCAGCTCCAAGCTTATCAGCAGGATGGGAGATAAAGATGAGGCACGCAGAACAATGGCAGCCCTTGGTGTGCCGATCATTCCCGGCAGCGGGGTGCTCAAAGACGCTCAAGAAGCAGAAAAAGCCGCTGAACAAATTGGTTATCCCCTGCTGATCAAGGCGAAAGCTGGCGGCGGTGGGCGGGGTATCCGCAAAGTGACTGAAGCCTCTGCCCTCAGCCATGAATTTGATGCTGCCGTCAGAGAAGCGGAAGCTTATTTTGGTGATGGCGCAGTCTATATGGAGAAATATTTAAACCCAGTTAATCATGTAGAAATGCAGGTTCTCTGCGATCAATTTGGAAAAGCCCTCTGTCTGGGAGACAGGGAATGCTCTATCCAGCGCAAAAACCAGAAAATGCTCGAAGAAAGCCCCTCTTTAACGCTCAATGACCTTATGAGGGAGGAAATATCCAAGCTTTGCATCAAAGCGATGGAAGGGCTTAATTACACAGGGTTGGGCACCATGGAGTTCTTGTGTACCCAGGACGGGCAATACTACTTCATGGAAATGAATACCAGGCTGCAGGTGGAGCATCCGGTCACCGAAATGGTCACCGGCATTGACCTGGTGAAGTGGCAGCTGCGGGTAGCCGCCGGCTTGCCTCTGAATTTTAACCAAGAAGACATCAAAGTGACGGGCTGTGCAATAGAATGCCGCCTGAATGCTGAAAATCCATCCCTATCATTTCGTCCCAGCAGCGGAAGAATCTCTCTTCTGCATATACCTGGCGGGCCCTGGGTGCGTTTTGACACAGCCATATTCCAGGATTATATCGTTCCGCCCTACTATGATTCTCTCATTGCCAAACTGATTGTACATGCTGCTACCAGAGAGGAAGCCATCCGTAAAATGAAGGCTGCCCTGTGCGAAATGGTGATTGAAGGGGTGGATCATAATGCAGATTTGCAGCTGGAGATCCTTTCTGATGATGACTTTTTAAGCGGAAGCTATCATACAAACTTTATGGAAAGTCGGGATAATTGATGCTAAAACGCTGGCTGTTTAAAAAACCAAAAAATGAATTGGAAGCATCAGGTGAAAACACCGTCACACAAGCACCTTCTGTACCGGATGCTCTTTTCTTAACATGCAAAGGTTGCAAAGCGCAGATTATAAGCGATGACCTGGATAAAAACCTGAATGTCTGTCCCCAGTGCGGCAAACACCTGCCCATGACCGCACGGTCAAGAATTTTTTTCATAGCAGATAAGGGAAGTTTTGTTGAAATAGATGCCGAATTGGTATCAAAAGACCTTATTGACTTTCCCGATTACTCACGCAAACTGAAAACAGCAATGGCGCAAAGCGGCGAAAATGAAGCGGTCATCTGCGGCACTGCCAGCATTGGCGGGCATCCTTGCTGCCTGTTCTCCATGGAGTCGCGTTTTATGATGGGCAGCATGGGAACCGTAGTCGGCGAGAAAATTACGCGCTTGTTTGAGGAAGCTTCAAAGCATAGCCTTCCGGTGATTGGTTTTACGCTTTCGGGCGGCGCAAGAATGCAGGAAGGCATCCTTTCCCTCATGCAGATGGCAAAAACCAGCGGTGCCGTCCAGCGTCACAGCGCGCTGGGCAACCTTTATATTTCTGTTTTGTGTGACCCGACGGCCGGGGGTGTAACCGCCAGCTTTGCCATGGAAAGCGATATCGCTTTGGCAGAACCCGGCGCGCTCATCTGCTTTGCCGGGCCGCGTGTGATTGAACAAACCATCCGGCAAACGCTTCCTGAAGGCTTCCAATCGGCAGAGTTTTTGCTCCAAAGAGGCTTTATCGATGCCGTGGTTCCAAGGTCCGCGCAAAAAGAGACCCTACAGCGTTTGCTGATGCTTCACCAAAGGAGGCTGGAATATGCAGGCATTTGACCGTGTACTGGCAGCCAGAGCCAATGACAGGCCCGGGGCGAGGCAATTTATCAGCAGCATTTTTACCGATTTCATTGAACT
>LSQX01191441.1_pt1 | contig 11147 bp, 10 predicted proteins | sample 654561 | NCBI WGS metagenome assembly LSQX01 (sample SAMN04489861, study PRJNA283612) | anaerobic digester metagenome | isolation source: 4 biogas reactors fed with cattle manure at either 37C or 55C with and... | place: Denmark: Kongens Lyngby | collected 2014 | reverse complement strand
CGATGAAACCGGTGCTTTTGTGATCAAACCTCAGTTTGATGTGGCGTGGAATTTTTCATCTAACGGGCTGGCTCTCGTCAGAGTTGATGACAAATACGGTTATATCGACAAGGCCGGTGTTTTTGTGATCGAACCGCAGTTTGATTTTGCGTATGAGTTTTCAGCTAACGGCCTTGCACCCGTCGAGGTTGATAGGAAATGGGGTTACATCGATGAAACAGGCACCTATGTAATCGAACTGCAGTATGGAGATGCGTTCCCTTTTTCACCTAACGGATCCGCACCCGTCGAATTTGGTGGCAAATGGGGATATATCGATGTGGCTGGTAATTTCGTGATCAAACCGAAGTTTGATTTTGCGCTTGCTTTTTCACCTAACGGTCTGGCTTCAGTTGCTCTTGGTGGCCAGTTGTGGGGTTATATCGATGAAACCGGTGCTTTTGTGATCGAGCCGCAGTTTTTTGGGGCAGGCAGTTTTGCAGCGAACGGTCTGGCATCCGTTGCGATTGATAGCGGGATGTACTATACGAACAGTTATATCGACAGGAACGGCACTTTTGTGATCGATCTGCCGCCACAGATTGCTACGGCAAGTGGATTTTCAGATAACGGACTCGCAGCTGTCAAAATTAGAGACTCAGGCTCCGGCAAATGGGGATACATCGACGAAACCGGTGCTTTTGTGATCGAACCGCAGTTTGATTTAGTACAGAGCTTTTTAGACAATGGTCTGGCTCTTGTCGAAGTTGATGGGAAATGGGGTTACATCGATGAAACCGGCGCTTTTGTGATTGAACCGTAATTTCGTTATGACCCGAAACCTTGTTCAGCAAACAATTAGGCTGCTGGATGCTGTCAAGATTGAAGACAAGTTTCTAAGATTGAAGATGATGGGGTATCTATCTATTGATGAGAAGGGTCGGTTCGTTGTAGTACTGCAAAGGATCTTTCGCGCCTTAAATTTGCCGGCAATCTGCGAAAGATCTTAACAGCGCTCCCTACTTCACATGGAATCTTTTCTTTAATTCGCGCAGGAATTCGCCTCGGAGCGTGATGATGCAGGCGAGGAGCAGGAGACCGGCAGTGGCGCCCATGATGATAAGCGGCCATCCGCTATTTTCGCGCCATATGCTTACGCCTACGATCGAACCTAAGATCGCGATGACAATTAAAAACAGCATCGGCAGCATATTCTGTTTTTGTCGGTCAAGATCAGTGAAGAACAGTATTCCCGTGATGACAAGTCCGCCAAAGCAAACGATTGGGACGACGTCAATAGCCCATCCGGGAGAAAGGAAAAAATCGATCATGGCCAGCAATGAGCAAGAGAAGGAGATCAGTTTGATCGACTGGCTAATGCGGTTGTATTCCACCAAGTCGGGCGATAAAACGAGCGACCACGCCATGTAAATGGACATCAAAACGATCAGACTCCACGCCTTGCCGCCAATGATGTAGTTGACGACAGGGGACATCACCACGGCAAACAGAACAGGCCACCGAATAATGCGAAGAAAGTGCCTTCGCTGCAACTTGCGTTTTTCAACAGGAGGATACGTGATCTTAAGCTTCATAAAAATCACTTCCTTCCACCGTCATGCTTATGTTGTCAGCTAAAAGCAAATCATACATTACTTCTTCAAACGTAGGGTCAAGGGTTGATTTCGTAATAGTAAAGGTTGCTATGTCGTTCATCGTCACAACGGAACAGGTGGCGCGATTAGTGAGCGGAGGACTAAGCACTACGTCCATGCTTTCGATATGCTCAGCCATTGCTTGAGGGACTTCAATCACACCAAGGTTAGAGAGCGTGTTTGAGAAAATTTTGTCGCCCAAAAAACCGTAGACAGCCTTGGCCACGCGTTGCTTAAGGATGAGCGGGATATACCTCAAGATCTTCACCAGTCTTACCGTCGCCATAAGCATAGCATCCATCGATTCCTTCGACGTTTTCTTTTTTAACTGCTCGTCAATTTTTGCGATAATCGACTGTACGTCGGTCGTCTCTTCGATCGGCAATCGAATACCGCAATACATGGAAAAGTTGCGAACGGTTTTCGACGGATAGAACTTTCTCATATTCACGGGCACTTGAATGCTTGCCTCGCCATGCAACTCATCGGTTGCCGCTCTTCCTGCCAGAAACATCAGGGCTAAGAGATAGACCGTAACAGATGCTTGGTGTTTTTTCGCGGCCGCTTTAAGCTCAGAAACATTCATTTTAAAATGAATGATGCGACTTGGTTTGTTTTCAGAAAGCTTTCCATTCATTTGAACGGCCAGTTTATCCATGAACCCTGAAGCGCTCCCGCTCCGCGGCACTTTGGCAAAGGTATTTTCGACTTCTTCTGCGACCGGAACGGCGTTGACATCCCATATTTTCGCATCGGGTGGTATTTCAACACCTATCAGCCGCAGATATTCTGATGTGAGCGCCATGAGGAAAGCATTGCCTCCGAAACCATCCGTAAGGACGTGGAAAAATTCTACACTGATGCGATTTTCATAATAAATCACACGGAAGGACTGCGAGCCGCTGAGAGCGACTTTTAAAGATTCGCAAGGGACGCGTTTTTCTTGTTCCACAGTAAAACGGCGTTTTGTCGTGTCAAGATAGTGCCAGAAAAATCCTTTTTTCAGCGTTGTCGCAAAACTCGGGAAACGCTTGATCGTGAAATTCAGCGCAATTTGCAAAAGTTCGGGGACGACCGGCTGCTTGAGATAGACCGACAAGCGGAAAATAGACATGATGCCGTGTTCCATCGACAGCGGATATATCTTCGCCGCATCGTCAAGCGGAAACCACAGAACGGGAGGCCTTGCATAAAAGCTGCCGAGATTTTTAACAGCCAGCAGATCTAAGGCTTTCTCTAAAGAAACTCCGGCATTTTCATAATGCAAAATCGCCCGCTCGAAATCTGCTCGGAGCTTCCTCTTTTCTTTCTTCGCAATTAAGCAATGAGCGGAAAAATCTGCAAAAAACTCTCTCAACTGCTCCGCTTTGTCGTCGGGCAAGCCTTCTTTATATTGTTTAAACGGGCTCGGCGGAGCAAGTCTCTTCTTTTTCTTTGCCTGCTTGATACGTCGGGCGAATCTAGCCAGTTTGGAATCAAGTGCGTAGTCCATTTATTTATCTATTCTTACTCCTGCTCAGTTTTATCCGGTAGATAACGCGGCAGATAATCGACTTAGCGGTAGATGTTGCGGCAGATAATCGACCGCGCGGCAGATAGAACGGTAGATCTCGGCTCCTTGTCAACCATACTTCCTGAGATGGAATCATAGCGTACTTGGTTGAGTTTGTAAAAAGTTGCGCCACTGAAAAGAATGTTCTTTGCAACTTCGTAAACAACCGCCCGATTTTGCGCTTCCGCTGATACACATAACGGTATCATGCTTTCGCTAATTTTTCATCTTCCCCTGTGATTCTTTTAGGCAAGCCGTTTCTTCACACGGAAGCGACTCCGGCAAGATACATCTCGGCGTAGTATCCGTTTTTTTCGAGCAGTTCTTGGTGCGTTCCGACTTCTACAATCGTTCCGCTATCCATCACGATAATTCTGTCGGCATCTTGGATCGTGGAAAGTCTATGTGCGATGATGAATCCGGTGGAATTGGATGCCAGCTCCTTCATCCCGTGTTGAATCAAAAGCTCTGTGCGGGTATCGACCGAAGAGGTGGCCTCGTCTAGGATAATGATCGGCGCTTTCTTGATCATGGCTCTTGCGATCGTCAACAGCTGGATTTCTCCTTGGCTAATATTGGAAGCACCTTCTGTTAAAACAGTGTCGTAACCTTGAGGAAGACTCTCGATAAAAGAATCTGCGCGCGCAAGCTCTGCCGCCTCTTTAATCCTTTCAAAATCGATATCGGACAAATCCTCTTCGCCCGAAAGATCTGCCCCATAGGCGATATTATCCCTGATGCTGCCCGAAAAGAGCCACGTATCCTGCAAGACCATCGAGAAGGCTTTCCTCAGCTCGTCGGTTCGGTAGTCTTTTGTGTCTTTTTCGTCGACACGGATCGTTCCGCCATCTATCTCGTAAAAGCGCATCAGCAGATTGACCAAGGTCGTCTTGCCGGCTCCGGTTCTTCCGACGATGGCAACCTGTTCTCCGGGCGTCACTTTTAGATCCACTCCTTCAAAGAGCAAGTCTTTTGTATATCCGAAATCGACTTGATCGAACGTAATCCCACCCTTGACAGCGTCCGCATCCATGCTTTCGTCTCCAAGCTCCACGATCTCCTCCGAATCAAGAAACTCAAAGACGCGCTCAGCGGAAGCCAAGGCTGACATGATGGTGTTAAAAATTCCCAAGACCTGATTGAACGGGCCTCTTAGCATTTGAGTATATTGTAAAAATGCCTGAAAACCTCCCAAAGACAGGACTCCGTTGATGACGTATCTGCCGCCCCATATGGCCAACAAAACGTAATTCGCGTTCAGGATTAAGTCGCCGGCAGGTCTTGTTACAAAAGAAACAAGGGACGATTTCCATTCGCTGTCGTACAATTCCTCGTTTAAGGAAGAAAGTTCGCTTTTTAACTCATCCCCGATATTGTAATGTTTGACGATATCTTCGCCCCTGTACGATTCCTCAATCTTTCCGTTAAACGCTCCTGTCAATTTCGCGTTTTTCTGGAAAATCGGCTTTGCCTTTTTTACCAAGAACTTGACCATGAAATAAGAGACCGGGATGACGATCATCGACAAGAGAGCCAGCACGAGATTGATGTTGATCATCATGATGATGACGCCCACCAGCAACACAATAGCCGAAAGAGAACTGGTCAAGCCGCTTTGCAATGTATTTGCGACATTATCCAAGTCGTTACTTAGCAGTGAAACCATGTCTCCTGCCGAAGAGCGATCAAAGTAACTCAAAGTGAGACGATTCAGTTTGGCTTGCATTTGATTTCTTAAAGATCTTACGACCTTCTGCGTGACCCTAACCATTAGAATGCCGGAGAAATAGTTGGCAAGGAAGTTCAAGACGTACAAGACAAGGAGGACGAGGCCTATTTTACCCAAGGCCGTCCAATCGAGCGCAACGTGATCCGTCAATAATGCAGTAAAGATATTGATGACTCGGCCAATCTGTCTCGGAATCAATATTTGTGCAAGGGACGCAGCCAACGTTAATAAGATCGCCGCCAAGAAAACCCACTTGAAAGAAGCTAAGTTTTTGAACAGCCTAAACAAGGTGCCTTTGGCATCTTTCGCGTTGCCCGATGTCAAGAGACCCGAAACGCGCCCTGCGCCTCCGACGCCCTTTGAAACGCCGGGAAGTCCCTCTTCTTTTTTATCTTCGCTTTGCGCAGGTTCCGTGTTCATCTAATCTCCCCTTCTTGGGACTTTAGCTGTGAAGCGAGAATTTCCTTATAAATCTCCGAGTATTCTGACAAATCTTCGTGGCTGCCTCTGTCTGCAATTTTCCCTTTATCTAGGACCAGTATTTCATTCGCGTGTCTCACCGTCGCCACACGTTGAGCGACGACCAGAACACCTCGATCCACCAATTTTTCTTGAATGGCTTCGCGGACTTTCTTTTCCGTTGAATAATCTAAAGCGGAGAAACAATCGTCGAAAACATAGAAATCCGAATCTCTGATGAGTCCGCGAGCGATCGAGAGCCTTTGCTTTTGTCCGCCCGAAAGGTTTACAGCGTTTTGAGCGATATATGTGTCGAGTCCGTCCTTAGATTCCCTGAAAAAATCGCCCATCTGAACCATATCCAAAACGTCCCAAATCTCGTCGTCGGAAGCATCTTTTTTCCCGGTTTGAATGTTCTCTCGGATACTGCCTGAAAACAAAAAGCTCGATTGAGGTACAAACGTTATGGCCTTACTGATTTCTTCACTTGAAAGGCTTTGGATTTCATTCCCATTGAGACGGATTTCTCCCCGATAGGCGTCATAATCGCGTAATAGCAACTTCAGGATGGTCGACTTTCCGCTTCCTGTCGAACCGATGATCGCCTTCGTCTCTCCTTTTTCTAAATGAAAATGGATGTCATTCAAGACTGCCCTGCGAGATTCCGGATAGTAAAAATCTACATTCCTAAAACAGATGCCGCCTTCCTCGCAACCTATCGTATCTTCTTTAATCGTCAGAAGTTCTTCTCGTGATAGAACTTCTGCGATTCGATCGATCGACACTTTAGATCTGGGGATAATGGTGATAATGGATGCGAATTGCTGAATGTTGTTTAGACTCATCGTCGCGTATTCAATGAGGCCGATGAGAACTCCGAGTTTGATCGTGCCGATCTCGGCTCGCCCGCCGCCAAGATACAAAATAACAAGAATGAGAAAATTGGTGAGGAGCAAAATGAGCGGGCTTAAGAGCATCATGGTCGATTCAGACTTGACGCTTGCCTCGCAAGCGACTTTAGTCGCCTTTTCAAACTCCTTCACCTCATAATCGGACTTGTTAAAAGCTCGAATAACTCGAATTCCTCTTATGTTTTCTCTGAAAAGCAGGTTGATCCGGTCGATCGCGACGCGTATGCGGGCGTATTGAGGCAGGGCTCTTGTTGTCAAAAACAGGCCTAAAATCAATATGGCCGGTATGATGATCAATATTATGGAGGCCAATTTTGCATCCAGAGAAAAAGATACAATGAGCGCCCCGATGATCGTAATGGTGAGGGTGTATATTTTCCTTAATGACAGGTCGATGAGATTCGATACCTGTTTGACGTCGTTGACCGTTCGCGTAATTAAAGTGGAATTGGAAAATCCAGTTCTTGTTTCCTTAGACCAGTCGATCACTTTTTCAAACAAATCTGCCCTTAAATCTCTTGATATGCCCGCGGTCACTCTCGTTAGAAAAGAAATGGAGGTCAACAAGGACGCGATGTTAATGACGGTTGCCAGCAGCATGAGAAGACCGCGATGAATAATGGCGTTCATGTCCTTCATCATGATTCCGGAGTCTACGATGTCGACCATTAAACGCGGGATAAATAGTTGCGCAACGACCCAAACTGTTGCGAAGAAAAGCTGACCGATAATGAACTTCGTGTATTTTTTCGCGTAGCCTATCAGCATGTCATTTTTTCGCCATTACAATTCCAAGATATTCGACGGATGCATGTTTTCTAAACCAAGGCTGGCTTTCATTACAAATTATCGTTACATATTCAAGCTATTAGCTTTGAGCAAAAAGTCAAATAGGATCCTCACTTCCTTACCTCTGCAATTTCAGCATTAATTTCATCTAGTGTCATTTCTGAAATCCCCTTCTCCTTTGCGATTTCACTCGCTCGTTTCATGGCGGAAACACCCTTGCTCATGTTGATATCTTCAAGTTTCATGCTGAAGGGTATTCCTTTTACTTTTACGAGTCTGGTCATACACATTCGAAGGTACGTGGGAAGATCAATGCCTAGATGACTGCATATTTGAGCTGCCTCAGCTCTTTCTGATTCATCTACCCTAAATTGCACTAATGTATTTGCCATAATGAGCACCTCCTTTGTGTTAATAATAACATCAGATGCAATCATGTGCAAACAAATGGTTGCATCTGCAAATCACTTATATCAAGGCACTTCAGGCTATTAAAAGTATTTTACTCCATCTCTCTTCAATCTAGTGACACGCTCGTCGTAGCTAATAAAAGATTTCCAGACGGCCTTTCTGCATGTCGATGACGGCAAGCTGGCAGGGTGCCATCATTAGAATTTCTCCGGTCAGGTCGCCTGCTAGGGTTTCTATGGCGGGGTTGTGGCCGATGAGGAGGAGGGAGTCAACGTCTTCCTGCCGGATGAGCATCTTGAGGGTAAGAACGGATGAAGCGTAGATTTCGTCTTTATATTCTATTTTCCCCCGGTAGTCATAAGACTCCAGAAGGAGATCCAAGGTCTGTCTGGTTCTTAACGCACCGGAACATAGTATTTTGTCTATTCGAAAGGCATTTTCTTGGAAATACCTGCCCATGGCTTCGGCTTGGCTCCTGCCGCGAGCATTGAGGGGTCTGTCATAGTCGCTGAGGAAACGAATGCCCTTTCTGCTCATGGCGTGTCTTAACAAGTATAGTTTCTTCATCGCATTACCACTCTAATGGACTTTCTTATCTCATACCCTCAACAATTTCCATATTGCTCTCAGTTGCGGTCGTCTTTAATTACCCAATCATCGCACTGTCATTCACTCTTCCTGCATTGGAAAAGAAAATGGTTTGTAGCTTTCAGCTTGTGAATATCCTCACAAGTAGCCATATGATACGCGAGATATTGACTATAGGCCGTATCACTCATTAAATTTATCTTTTCTGCCAAAAGCTCACTTAAACCATCCGTCGCTATTTCTTTCTCAATAATTAGATCTTTGGAAAGAATCATTTCCCTAGCCTCTTCTAAGGTAAAAAATACGAATGGAAAATTATCAATACGGAATGTAACGTGATCGTAGGTATTTCCGTCAAACCAATTCGGGTTATAGTCACTCTCGGTTAAATGAATGATGTCATGATTTATATAAGAAATAAAAAGAGTGCCTTCATCTTTCAGCAACCTTTTCGCTTCATTAATCGCCTGATCCCGATCTGCGCTTTTTTCTAAGTGATAAAGGGGACCGAATAACAAAACTACATCAAAAAACTTATCTTGCAAACATGAAAGATCGAGAGCGTTAGCTTGAATCAATTCAATTTTGTTTGTTTCATTCATTTTAGATTTGAATACTTCGATATTTTTATCGGCTAACTCAACAGCGGTGACCTCGTATCCCAATTCATCAAAATAGAAACTATATGCTCCTGTACCGGCTCCGATGTCTAGTATCCGATCACCTTTTTTTAGGACAGCATTTATATATTGAAGAGTCGTTAAAAATTCAACCCTTCCGGCTTTTGAACCTAAGAGTCTTTTCTCCTCATTAAATAATTCATAGAGCTTTGATACTCTTTCGCTTTCACTCTTTATTCTTTTTAAGTCTTCAAAAGTCATAGTGTATTTTCCTCGCAGAACAATTGATTCTGCTCACCTTTTCGTTCAAATTTTTTCTTTACTTCACTTTCATTAATGCTTTAGAACGTTGTAATTTCTATAAAAAACCTCCATGTATTCCGGTTCATTCTTTGTATGGATTACTTATTGTAGATCCATGCTATTAGGTTTAAGAAAAAAGTCAAATTTATCTTGCTATTTCTGTCACGATCCAGTCTTCTTCCGGCAGGTATGTGGCGCCGCAGTATGGGCAACGTTTTTCTTTCAAGGCGTTGAAAGAACCTCCGCAAGATTTGCAGTTGACGCGCTGTATCGAAAAACTAGGATCAATCTTGAAGGAAACGACGTGCTCCATCCTTACCAAAAATTTTTCTAGTCGTTCTTCTACCCCTTGGTCTGTGTCAACGGTGCTTTGCAAGAATATACTCAAACCTACTAAAATGCGTCCGCAACTTACCTCTGCGTATTCAAGACCCATGCCCCCACCGTAATCGATATTCAGGTAGCGCTCAAACTCAGGATCAAGCGTCCTGCCCGCATACTGACGAATATTCGTCGGATCGTCTGCAAATATGATGGTTCGCACTAAGGATAGAACTTTCCCTTGGAAATACTCATATGTAAAGGCAGGATCAAACCGCGATAGAAGCCTGTCTATCTTCTCGCGACCCTTTTTTGTCTCCTTGGTGATCCTGATATCTTGGGACGCGATCGAGCTCAGCCGTGCTATTTTATGCCCGAAATAAAGAAGATACCCAAAAATTGGGCCACCAAACAAGCCGCCTACCACCCCCCGAAGAATTAGATGCGGCAACGCGACACCCTTTTGCGTAATCAAAGCGTAAATGAATACAGCGGCAGCTATAACAAGAGACGTCCATGCAATCCACTTTTTCAATCCGGGATACATCTTCTCGGGAACAACCACGCTTTTATGAAACCAGAAGTTACTCACTTTAGGAAAAAGATCGCTCATGATGAAATGCCCGCCGCAATAGGGACATCCCTTTTCCTCCAAAACATGAACCTTTGATATGGCGCCGCATGTGGGACAAACGTAATCCATATTGGCGATAGAAGCGTGCTCATGCAGCGACGGCTCGATAATCGTCAGATGGACAACGTAATCATCTTTTTTTCTAAATATTTCCTGATGGTTGCGCTCATAAATGACGGTTTTTTCAACCGACTGGTAGTGCAGCGATTGAGAATACCGTGCATTGTTGAAAAGATCTATTCCAAGGGCGTCTGTATATTTTGAGACCTGAATAATGTCGCCGAAGGGTTTTATGTTTAACTTCACGGATATACCGCGCTTCTCCAAGCGTTTTTCTTCCTGATCCAAGTAATACCTGAGGTCTTGGTCGCCTGTTTTCGGCTCCGCTCCTGTTTCACTCCAATGCTGCAACTCTGAGAGAAACTCGGCAAACATATGGCTGTAATCTGATACATATGCGTTCATCATATGAATAAACTGATCCTATTCTTTCATTTGTGTCCCTTTTCGGGATTTGCAAGTCGTTGAAAAGTACGGTCTTAGAACATTTTCCACACGATGGTTTTTCCGTCTTTTAAACAGCGCTTGACTCAACGCCGCTCCTTTATTAATTGTATCGTTCAATCGCTTTGCTTTTGTTCTGTTCGACTCGCTCAAAAAAGAACGGCTATGGATGAATCTATCACAGCCGTCCTTTTTTTATCATTTTACTTTTTTATTCCCTTTATTTTTTGTCCTGCTCAGCTTTCTTTCTCATAATGATGAGCACAACAGTCATGATGACGAGCATGACACCCAACACGATGAATATCGTCGCCAAGGTGTTGGACGGAGGCGCTTCACCCGTTATTACGATGGTTTGCCCGGCCTTTTTGTAGGACGCTACAAAGTAATAACTTTGAGCTGTCGTATCACTCAACACGGTATCTGCAGACAATAAGGCAGGTGTCCATTTGTCAAATTCATAACCTGCATCATCAGGAGTAGCTGTCGGAACGGCCAAGCCGTTTGCGACGGCTTCCGCCCACGTTGTGCCTATACGAACGTCGAACGCGATAACGTCTCCCGTGTTGAATGTCGGATTGTACTTCAGCCAGCCGGCATTTGTCGGGGCGAAGTATATTCTGACATAGTTTTCGGGAATCGGACTGTTAATATCCGTACCGACCGGGATGACGATCGGATCTGCGTTAGGA
>LSQX01188615.1_pt1 | contig 11147 bp, 10 predicted proteins | sample 654561 | NCBI WGS metagenome assembly LSQX01 (sample SAMN04489861, study PRJNA283612) | anaerobic digester metagenome | isolation source: 4 biogas reactors fed with cattle manure at either 37C or 55C with and... | place: Denmark: Kongens Lyngby | collected 2014 | reverse complement strand
TCGGACGGCACTGGGCGACCTCAGCCCCGAGCAGGCGGCAGACGTGCACGACCTGACTGTCGTCCTGGCTGCACTGCGCACCGCTCGGGACTGAGGAATCATGGCTCGGGGCTCACGGTGATCCGCTGGAATCGACGAACCCGGCCGGCCCGCCCCCTTCGATCGCATCCCCGGCCGGACAGCCGATGAGATGGTCGTTGACCACGCCCATGGCCTGCATGAAGGCATAGACCGTCGTGGGGCCCACGAATCGGGCACCCGCTCCCTTCAGGGCCTTCGCCAACTCGGCGGACTCCGGTGAATGGGGCGGCACATCGGACATCTCCCGTGGGCGGGGATGTCGCTCGGGAGCGTACGCCCAGACGAAATCGGCAAACGAATCGTGCTGGTCGGCGAGCGCCACCACGACCCCTGCATTGGTGATCGCCGCCTCGATCTTGCGACGGTTGCGCACGATGCCTGCATTGGCCATGAGCCGCTCGACATCCGCTGGACCGAACCGGGCGACCGCTTCGGGGTCGAATCCTGCGAACGCCTCGCGGAAGGCCGATCGTTTGCGGAGGATGGTCAGCCAGGACAAGCCTGCCTGGAACCCCTCCAGCACCAACTTCTCGAACAGCTTGTGGTCGTCCCGGACGGGCCGGCCCCACTCGTCGTCGTGGTAGGCGCGATAGTCGGGATCGGTCCCGGGCCACGGGCACCCGGACGGGTTGGGCACGCCCCCGAGCGTACGCCGTTCAACCTCAGCTCGCGTCAACACTGCGCAACCCTGCGTCGTCGGCGATGCGGCGTACGCCACGACGGTGCGCGACGTAGCAGCCGAACAGGTCCAGACCGAGGCGGTCGAGCCGACTCCGCGCTGTGCGGGCCCACTCGACGTCGCTCATCCGGACCCGCGGCTGCCGGTGGCCGATGGCGACGACGACCCCTGCGACCACCGTGAAGGGGTCGTCCCGCAGGAGGTCACCGAGGATGTCGAACGATCGGTGTCGTGCGGGCTCGGGGCATCCCCACGTCACACCGGTCATCGTGATGGGTTGCACCATGCGGCCGAGATCGTCACACAGCAGCAGGGTCAAGGAGTTGCTCAGCCGGTCGCGGTGGCCGACCACGAGGTCGACGACGTCCGCGGCCAGCTCGTGGTTGCGCAGGGAGCGAGTGGGCCAATCCTGGGGCAGGTCTTCAAAACTCATGGGATCAAGGGTGGGCAATTCCAACCCCGCATGGGGCGCTGGAGAGGAGTTGTCCACAGCCCAATTCCGAGAGGCCCGTCACGTTCCCCGGTCTCAACCGGACCAGCGCACGAGCTTGCGCAGAGTCGTGTCCACCCCGAGCTCGGCAACCTGCGCGAGATAGAGCTCCGCGCAGGCCACGGCATCGGTCAACGCCTCGTGCGCCCGATAGGCCGGCAACCCATAGCGCTCCCGGGCACCCCACAGCCGTACGCTGCCGTGGTGAGCGTCGCTGTGGGCGAGCACTCGGTGCTGGAGCATCATCGTGTCGATCGACAACAGCGGGAGGCCGGCCCCGAAGAGCTTGCGACAGGCGCGGTCCAGGAAATTCTCCTCGATGTCCGCGAAGTGGGCGACCATCACCCTGCCCCGGAGGGCCTTGACCGTTGCGGTGATCGCCTCCCGCAACGTCACCCCACGCGCCACGTCGTCATCGGTGAGGCCGTGGACGGTGGCGCTCTGCCCAACCTCGGACGCTCCCCGGATCACGAACCGTCCGGCGGTGCTGAAGTTGATCTCCAGGCCGTCCAGGGCGACATAGCCGACGCTCAACAGCTCGTCGCACTCGGGATCCAGGCCGGTGGTCTCGAAGTCGACCGCGAGCAGTGGGAGCCGGGTCGCCGGGAGATCCCTGTCCGGCAGGGGAGTGGTCAGGCAGTCGAGCAGCGGTCCCTGGGCCTGCCGGGTCTCCTTCTGCCGTTGAGGACCGACACGGTCGCCGAGCAATCGTCGGATCATGTCAGGTGGGTCTTGTGCAGATAGGCCAAGGCCTGTTGCTGTTTGCGTACGACCTGAAAAGCCTCCCGCAGCAGGCGACGATCGAAAGAGCCCAGATCGGCCGGGGGAATGTAGTTGTCCGGTGGCTCCCCGCGCGCGACCTGTGCCGCCTGGTGCTGGAGCCGCGCATAGCTGATGAACTCCCAGGCGTCGAGCAGGTCCTGGGCGTTCTCCTCGTTGAGGGCGCCGGCCCCGCGGGCGGCGAGCAGACGCTCCTTGGTGTTGACCTGCGCCAAACCCCGCGACAGGGTCAGTACGCGGGCGATCTCGACGATCGGACCGATCCCGAACGCCTTGATGTCGAAGGTCGCGGCGTGCTGGCCCTCCTTCTCGACAACGAACTTGCGGAAGAACCCCAGCGGTGGCTGGCGGTCCACCGCGTGGGCGGCCAGGTGAGTGAGGAAACGCGGGTGGTGCCGGGCTTCGCGGGCGATCTGCTCGATGAGGGACTGGCCCAGCCGGAGGGCCCCGTGGATGGGACGAAGGTCGAAGAACGTCTGGGCGCTGAGCAGGGCCTCCGACTCCGGGGCGACGATCCAGTGCCGGAACTGTTGCCGCCACATCGCCAGCGGCCGGCGCCAACGCGGATTGGTGGCCATGACATCGCCGGGGCAGAGGGGATAGCCGGCGGCAGCCAGACCGTGCACCACATAGTCGGCGAGGCGCGCGAAATAGTCCGCGTGCTCCGGGCGGACCGAATCGTCCAGGATCAACCCGTTGTCCTGGTCGCTCGCCGGTCCCTGTTCCAGACGCCCCTGGGAGCCCAGCGCGATCCAGCAATAGGGGACCGGGGGTTCGCCGAGTTCGGCCTCCGCGAGCTGGAGCAGACGGCGGGTGATCTGGTCCCCGATGGCCGTGGCGACCCGGCCGATGTCGTCGGCGCTCGCGTCCTGGGCCACCAACTGCTCGACGACCTTGTTGCGGCGTCGGCTCACGTGGATGAGACCGTCGACGTCGCGCTGTTTGGCGATATCCCCGGCGAGATAGATGGGGTTGGTGTGTTCGAGCCGCATGAGGTCGCGGGAGGTGACCATGCCGATGGGTACGCCGTTGTTGGTGACCGGCAGATGGTCGATGTTCCGGCTGACCATCTCCAGCAGGGCCTCGAACGCGAGTGCCTCGTCGGTGACGAAGATCGGATTCTCGGTCATGAAGATCCGGACGGGCAGCGACAGCGAATGGCCGGAGGCAACGACGTGGACCCGCAGATCATGGTCGGTGAACACGCCCACGAGTTTGTTGTCCTCCACGATGAGCAGCCCGGAGACCGTGTGGTCCGCCATGATCTGCACGGCCTCCATCACCGAGGTGTCCGGCTCGGTGAAGACCATCGGTGAGGGCAGGATCTCCCGCACCCGGGTCTTCAGGATCGCGCCACCGCGTCCGGCGTGCAGGGCCTCCACGCCCTCGCGTACACGGTTCTTGCGGCGCAGATAGTACTGCTGGAAAACCGGCTCGTCCGCGCACAGGCGACGGAACAGTGCTGCGGGCATCAACAGCACGAGGGAGTCCTCCCGTGCCGTGAAGCTGTAGACGGACGGCTCCCGATCGAGCAGGGCCGTGATGCCCATGCTCTGGCCCTCCTCGCAGCGTTCGATCAGCGTGCCCTGGTTGTCGTGCAGATCCACGGCTCCGGATCGGAGGATGAAGAGGTGTTCGTTGCGTTCACCCAGCGCGCAGAGCACGGAGCCGCGGCGGAAATAGCGCGCGGTGAGCTGACTCGGCAGCGTCCGCAGCACTTCTCTGGGCAGGTCCGAGAACGGCTCGTGGGAGGCCAGGAAATCCAGAACCTCGGTCAGCTCGACATCCATGTCGGGGATGAGCCTATCCCCGTGGCGCGCGGGAGCGCAGGCGAACGATCGCGAAGTCCCGGGCAACAGGGCAGGACCCCGATGGCGATCGAGGTCCTGTCCTGGCACTCAGCCGAAGGTCACCGTGGCGATCGCGGCATAGTGACAGGCGGAGCCCAGGATGGTGGCGACGTGGAAGATCTCGTGGAAGCCGAACCAGCGTGGTGAAGGATCGGGACGCTTTCTCGCGTACACGATCGCACCCGCCGAATAGCACAGCCCGCCCGCCACGATCAGCGAGAAGACCACCGGGCCTCCGTTGTTCAGGAACTGGCCCAGCCAGCCCAGTGCGGCCCAGCCCATGACGAGATAGAGGGCCGTGTACAGCCAGCGCGGAGCCGACAGCCACAGGACCCGGAACAGCAGACCGCAGGCCGCCGCGGTCCAGATGACCGTGAGCAGGGCGATGCGGGAATTGCCGGTGAGCAGGAGCAGGGACAGCGGGGTGTAGGTCGCCGCGATGAACAGGAAAATGTTCGAGTGGTCGATCCGGCGCAGCGCGGCGTCGGCCTTCGGGCCCCAGGTGAAACGGTGATAGAGCGCGCTCGTGCCGAACAGCAGCAGGGAGCCCGCGAGGAACACCGCGCCGCCGATGCGACCCAGGGTGGTGGGCGCGCCGATGACGAGGACCAGTCCGCCGATGAGGGCGAGCGGGGTCCAGCCGGCATGGAGCCAGCCGCGGAGTTTGGGCTTGAGTGGCCGGAGGGTGTCCGCGATGCGCTGACCGACGTCCGCGGCGAGGCGGTCGTCCGCGGACGTGGTGTCGTCGGGGGTGCCGGGCGTACGCCCATCGGTCCGGTCGGGCGCTGCGCCCCGGGAGGGCTTGCGGGACATGGTTCGATCCTTCCTACGGTTGCGTAGGTTACGGTTGCGTAGGTTACGGTAAAACGTCGCCGGCCCTCCCCACAACCCTCGTGCTGACACAAATGTCAGTCTTTGGGGTTAATGTGCGCAAAGGACGGAGGTGAGGGCTGGTGGTCCGTCGTGGCATTCAATGGTTGCAAACGCTGCTCTTTCCGGCGCTCGCCCTGGTGGTCATCATCGCCGGGTGGGCGGCTCTGCGGCCGTCGGAGGCGCGGGTGGCGTACGCCGACTGGCTGCCCGCGGACGGGGCGGTCGGGTGGGCACGGCTGGATTCGGCCGCGGGTCTGGACCGGCGCTACAGCGTGCAACAGGGGCCACTGACGAACCGCGAACTCCTCACTGTGGCGCCCTCGGGGACCGCACTTGAAAGTGATGATGTGCCGTTGTGGCGGGTGGAGTTCAACCACGTGCCCACCCGGGACGTGCCGGCCGGCGAGGGCCCGGCACACTCCAACAACTCGCTGACCTTCGCGGTGTCCGACGGGCTCACCCTGCTGGCGATCGAATCGCCCGCCTTTCGGCACAGTTTCATCCCTGGAGTGCCCGTGCTCACCGATGGCCTGATCGACGGTGAACCGGTGCAGGTGCAGACCGAGGTTCTGGGCGCGGCCCCGGGAGCGCGGGCGGTGCGCGCCCGGGTGGAGGACTCCGCGATGGGCCCCGAGTGCTCCGACACGCTCATCACCGTCCCCTGGGCAGACGCCCATCGCCTGATCACGTTGATGTGGTGCCGGGGGCGCGGTCTGGTCGGCTATGGCGAGGGGGACGGAGCTGAGGCTGCGCGTCTGGTGTCCGCGCCACCGCCGGAGGCGTACCTCCCGCAACTCGAGCGCGCCGGCACCTGGCCACAGGGGCCCGTGCGTGGAGAATCGGTCGGCGCCACCGTGCACCGGTTGGGCACGCAGGACGTCGTGGCGCAGGGGCGTCTGCGCCAGGTCGCCGTGCTGCCGGATGGAATGGTGCTGCACGGGTCGGATGCGGGCCTCGTCGGGCTGCGGGAACGCAGCGCCCCCGATGCGGGGGACATGGCTGGCGTTGCTCTCGAACAGTCGTGGCGGATCGTCCTCGATGGTGAGAGCACGGCGCTGGCTGCCGGTTCGGTGGGGGGCGTGGTCGCTGACTCCGGTGGACATCTCCTGGCGTTCACACCCCGAGGCGGAGTCCTGTGGCGGGAGCGCCTGCCGGATGTGGTGACCGCGCTGGTGGTCGATGGGGACGTCGTGATGGCGTACTCGCTGGATGGCCGGATGACTGCCTTCGACATCGCCACCGGAGTGCAACGGTGGTCGGCAGCAACGGGACGCCTCGCTGATGGGCCCCAGGTGCTGGTGGCAGGGGGCGGTCTGGTGGCTTTCATCACCGGTGACTCTGTCGCTGTGCGCGATGTCGGGACGGGGCAGCAGCGGTTCGAGCGGCCCGGCCTCATGCCGTGGGCCGTGGCGCTCACCGAAGGCAGCGTTCTCGTGCTGGAGAATTCCCTCGGTCTGGTCTCGTTCGACGTCGAGGGACGCGAACAATGGCGGCGCAACCCGGGTGCCGTGCTCAACGGTCAGCTGGTTGTGGCGGGGGAGACGGTGGTGGCGTCCACGGAACAGGGCGCGGTTGCGTTCGATCTCCGCGGCGAGCGACGGTGGCACAGCCAGGGCACCTGGCATCGGGTGCTGCCGGCGGCCGATGATCACGTCGTGCTGGCGGGGCAGGACGAAAGCAGGCTCATGGCGCCGGACGGCGGAGTCCGCGCGACGTGGCCGGGAATCGACGGGCTCGACGTCCTCGCAGTCACGCCCTTCGGCGTCCTCGGTGACGAGGTCTGGCGATGAACGACGATCGGACGTGTGCCGACACGAGGGCAACGCCGAGACGTGCCCGCCCGTCGTCCCTGTGGCGGGCCCTGGTGGAACGGGTGCTGATCGACCAGGTGCGGAGTGGCCGGCTCCGGACGGAGGACTGGTCGCCCGGCCTCCGCGCCGCCGGCGTGGTGGCTCTCCTGACGGGACTGTTGGCCGTCGGCCTGGTCCTTGCCTCGGGCCCGATCCGCGCCGGGACCGAGCTCTATTCGATCCAGGGCGTGTCCATCCCCGTCCCCGTGATGGCACCGATCTTTGTGTTCATCACGCTCGCCCTCAGCCTCCTCATCGCTGGACTCCTGCACGCGCCCTGGCCGCTGCGCCCGGTGGCGATTCTCACGGGCCTGTCCGCGTTCGCTGCGGTCGGGCTGACCGTTCCCGACCTGCGCCTCGACCACGCGGGGAAGCCGCTGGTCGCTGCCGCGTTCCTGCTGGTGGCGTTCGTTCTGTGGCGCTGGTTCCGGCCCTCGCGATGGTGGGAGCCCGTGTTCCTGTGCGGCGTGATGGCGCTGGGGATTCTCGTGCCGCTGTGGCTGGGTCCCGGGGATCTGATGGTTGAGGCCGTCGCGCTCAACCTCCTCGTGTTCCTGCTCGGAGCACTGGCAGCCGCGCCCACGATCGCGGCGGGATTTGCGATCGTCGAGGTCGCGTTCAACACCTCTCTGTGGGTCGAGGATCTTGCGGGCGACCGGATGGACGTCCGTGGGTTGCGGATCGTCACCCTCGTGGGCGCCGTGCTGGTGACCGGGGTGCTCGCGTGGCGGTGGACAACGAGATTCGCCAGCCTTCCGGAACTGTTCGGCGCCATCGGGATCCTGGCGGGGGCCATCCTCCTGGTCCGAGTCGCCGACCTCGTGACCATCCGTCGCGGCCGACAGGTGACCGATGTGCAGGGACTGGCCGACCGGCACGGTCCGGTGCTCTGGACGGTCGCTCTGATCGTTGGCGGTGTGCTTTTCGCCCAAGTGGTGTTGGAGCCCCTGTGGGCGGTGGCGCGCCTCTGGTTCTTCGTCGAGCGACCGGAGTGGGCGTACGCCGCCTCCAGCGGCACCATCCTGTCCTGGATCCTGGCCTCTGCTGCCTGCCTGGCCATCGGCGTCGTTGCCGCCCTGCGGGCCCGAGGCGCACTGTCGGCTCTGGCGTTGGTGCTCGGCCTCCTGCTCGGACTGACCGCTGTCCGGGTCGCCGGTGTCCTCCGGATGGCGTGGTCCACCGCCGGACTCGCCACCCTCATGGCGGCGGTGGCCGCGGTTGCCGCACTGGTCTGGATTGTGCGCGGTCGGTTGTCCCGGGAACGCGGCGAAGCCATCGTGGGACTCACCCTGCTGAGCCTCGCCATGGCGTTGCCCGAGGTCATGGGCGATCCGGTGGGTGCGCTGCTCGGCGCGGCTGGATCCGGCCTGGTGCTGTTCGGTGTGGCCTGGAACCTGCTGACCGGTTCGGAATTCGCCAACGGGGACAGCCGCCGGTTTCCGCGTTCCGCTCGATCGTTGGTGACCCTCGGCCTCGCGCTCGTGGTCCTGGCGCACGTGCTCTTCGCGACCGTCATCCGTGGCGGGAGCACCGGCAACACGCTCGACTCCCTCAGCAATCTGGGCGTGGGGGTCCTGGGTCCGGCGCTCCTGCTCGTCGCCTGCATCGTCCTGCTGTTCTCCGCCGTCGCCGACCGCCCGTGGCGGGCTCCCACTGCCCGGCCCCGACGTGCCCGGGTTCATCACCCGAGCGAAGAGAACCGATAAGGTGCCGGACATGGCGCAACGAGATCGGTTCCGCGAATGGGCGGACCGCCTGCACCCGGCGGGGCTGATCTACACGACCTATGAACAGCGCCTCATGGCCGAGATCCCGCAGGACAAGCTGCCCAAGCACGTCGCAGTGATGGCCGATGGGAACCGTCGGTGGGCGCGACTCAACGCGCCGGGAGAACCCTTGGTCACCGGCTATCGCGCAGGCGCGGACAAACTTGAGCAATTCGTGTCCTGGTGTGATGAGGTCGGCGTCGAGGTCGTGACGCTCTGGGTGCTGTCGACCGACAACTTCAAGCGCAGCAACGCCGAGGAGCTCGCCCCGTTGCTCGAGGTCATCGAGCAGATGGTGGATGCGCTGGCGGCGACCGGGCGCTGGCGGGTCCAGCCCGTGGGTGCGCTGGATCTCCTGCCGGAGGCGACGGCGGGCCGACTCCGACGGGCGGACGAGTTCACCAGGGACAACAAGGGCATGCACGTCAACGTCGCCGTTTCCTATGGCGGCCGGCACGAGCTCCGAGACGCCGTTCGCTCCCTCCTTGCGGCCGAGGCGGAGAAGGGGACGAGCCTCGCCGAACTCGCCCAGACGGTGGAGATGGAGGACATCGCGGCCCACCTCTATACGGCTGGTCAGCCGGATCCGGACCTCGTGATCCGGACCTCCGGCGAGCAGCGGCTGTCCGGCTTCCTGATCTGGCAGTCCGCGCACAGCGAGTTCTATTTCTGTGAAGCGCTCTGGCCCGACTTCCGTCGGGTGGATTTCATCCGCGCCCTCCGTTCCTTCGCCCAGCGGGAGCGTCGTTTCGGTCAGTGATACCCGCAGGGGGACTGCCCGGGCGCACAACCCGGCGTACGCGAACGGCAGGTGAACGCTCGGCAACGATCGGCGACGGACTCATGACGACACGGCGGGGCATGGTTGAAATGCGGCGCTGGGGGCATAGCGTCGGAGTCAACGGGCGGAGGGGAAGCCGCTCGCGACCGGAGGCAAGTCCTATGCATCCACGCTCTCCTCGGAGGCTGAGATGGGGGATCACACCAATCCCCGACGGAGAACGGTCCCGAACCTGAGCACAGGTGGGGCCGGGAACTGGTGGTGAACGGCCCCACGCAGAAGGAATCTGACGTGACGTTGACCGACGACACCCGCCGCACCTATGTGATCGATACCTCCGTGCTCCTCAGCGACCCGCATGCGATGAAGCGGTTCGCGGAGCACGCCGTGGTGCTTCCGATCGTGGTGATCACCGAGCTCGAGGCCAAGCGACACCATCCCGAACTCGGCTATTTCGCCCGCACGGCATTGCGGCACCTCGACGACCTCCGCACCGAACACGGCCGGCTCGATGCGCCTCTGCCCATCAACGATGAGGGCGGGACCCTGCAGGTCGAGCTCAACCACACCGATCCCGAGCGCTTGCCCAGCGGGTTCCGGCTCGGCGACAACGACTCGCGCATCCTGTCCGTGGCCATCAACTATCAGGCCGAGGGCGCGGACGTGGTCTTGGTCTCCAAGGATCTGCCGATGCGGGTCAAGGCATCCGCCGTCGGCCTGGCGGCGGAGGAATATCGGGCGGATGCGGTGGTGACGTCGGGGTACACCGGCATGGCCGAGCTCGACGTGCACCCCCAGATCATCGATGCCCTTTATGACGGGGGTGTCGCCGACGTTGATGATGCCCGCGACCTGCCGTGCAACACGGGCGTCGTCCTGCTGGGCGGTGGGTCGTCGGCGTTGGGGCGGGTGACGGCGGACAAGCGGGTACGCCTCATCCGGTCCGACCGTGAGGTGTTCGGACTGCACGGACGATCGGCGGAACAGCGCGTCGCGCTCGATCTCCTGCTGGACACCGACGTGGGCATCATCTCGCTCGGTGGCCGGGCCGGGACCGGCAAGTCGGCCCTGGCGCTGTGTGCAGGGCTGGAGGCCGTGCTCGAGCGGCGGCAGCACTCCAAGGTCATCGTGTTCCGACCCCTGTTTGCGGTCGGCGGCCAGGAGCTGGGCTATCTGCCGGGCAGTGAACACGAGAAGATGGCGCCGTGGGCGCAGGCGGTTTTCGACACCCTCGGGGCCGTCACCAACCGCAATGTCATTGACGAGGTGCTCGATCGGGGGCTGCTGGAAGTCCTGCCGCTGACGCATATCCGCGGCCGCTCGCTGCACGATGCCTTCGTGATCGTGGATGAGGCCCAATCGCTCGAACGCGGAGTCCTGCTCACGGTCCTGAGCCGGATCGGGCAGAACTCCCGCGTGGTCTTGACGCACGACATAGCGCAGCGCGACAATCTCCGCGTTGGTCGACACGACGGAGTGGTCGCCGTCGTGGAGAAATTGAAGGGCCACCCCCTCTTCGCGCACGTGACACTGAACCGTTCCGAACGGTCACCGATTGCCGCACTGGTCACCGATCTCTTGGAAGACCGTCCCGGCTGAGTCGCCTGCCGACCCCCAGTCGTGGGCGGGGAGGGGAGACAGTTGGTCCCCTTCCCCGCCCACCTGGCTGTGGAGGGAAACCGTTGGTCTCCTGCCCCGCCCACCTGGCTGGCTACCCTTTCGATGTCTCCCGGATGGCCATCGCCGTGCAGGACGTGTCCCGGGTGTGGCCGCCCAACCCGTGTCCGAGCCAAGATTGGCACCCAGTTTTGACCTGTCTCCCTTTGACAAGGGGTTTCGCCGTCGCGCCCGGCGATAGGTGTCAATCCTGGTCACCAGCGGGCGCGACGTCCTCGGACCTCGCAGCATGTCCGGCTACTTCGCGGCATGTCTGACCACTTCCCAACCTGTCCGGCCACATCTCCCAACCTGTCCGGCCACTTCCCAACCTGTCCGGC
>LSQX01383000.1_pt2 | contig 11148 bp, 8 predicted proteins | sample 654561 | NCBI WGS metagenome assembly LSQX01 (sample SAMN04489861, study PRJNA283612) | anaerobic digester metagenome | isolation source: 4 biogas reactors fed with cattle manure at either 37C or 55C with and... | place: Denmark: Kongens Lyngby | collected 2014 | reverse complement strand
GCCCATCGCCCAGATCATACGTGTTCCATAGACTGGAGAATAAAACCGGTACAGAGAGGTACCATGCTGATCTAAAACCTGTTTGAGGGAAGAAAATAAGGTGGATGGTTCATCGCTATTGTGATCAACCTCATAAAGAACGCTCCAGACAGGATTTTTCAATATAAAATCGTACTCTGAATACCAGATTACTGTGTTGATTTGATTCTTTTTCAGATAACGGACAATATCCGCATCTGTGACCGGGTCGGCACGTTGACCGGTTTCATCAACTGCATAACCCAGATTTCTGATATCGAAAAAGGGTTTATCGTGAAGACCGAAATAGCTGCTTAGATTACCAAGAACCACTGAATCATCCGGTAAGTGACGGTTTATGGATGCCAGATAATTGTCATAAGCATGACTTGTTTGGCGTGTCAGACGTGTGATGGTATGAATGCTGGTTGTTACGCTGAAGATGACGAGCAGTAAAATAAAGACTAAGCCGGTTTTTCGGATAACGACTTTTTGCGATTGCCATAACAGTCGGATCAGATGGCTGAACAATAGAAACAAAGGATAGAACGCAAACAAGATAGAGGTTGGATTATATCGACCAATTATAAAGATGCCAAGAAAGAAACCGGTAAACAGGCAAAGGCTGTTTGAAAGGCCTGTTCGTGTCGGTTCATGCAGGCATTTAGGTTTAACAACGAGTAGGAATAAAGCGATAACAATGCCAAGAGAGCCGAGAATCATCCAGATTCGAATATCTGGGAGCCAGTACGAACCGCTGCTCTGTCGAAACAACTGTGTGAAATAGGCCATGAGATTTTGCCAGCGTTGTCCAGGGGCTGCATCGACGGAGAGTGTTTGTCCATATCGATAATAATTCTGAAGAAAGTCTGGTGTGAGAGTCAGGCTGAACCCAACAAGGCTAATTGCAGAGACTATCAGAATTCCAGCATACTGCAGCAGTTCCCGCAGTTTTATCTGTGAGGTCAAATAATCTTTAAGAATAAGAAGGCCAAACATGAATGCGATGAGAAATGCATTGGGGTGAAACAAGGCGGAAAGACCGATCAGTAAAGACATTTGCCAAAATCGACCGGGACGTTGAGTATGATACAGAAGAGATACAGCGGTCAGGACGGCAAACAACAGTATTTCCTGGCGTGCGAGATGTGCAGCATAGATAAACTGGATGTTACTGGCCATCAAGGCGGTCAGCAACAGCGGTGCATGAGAATTCGCCTCTGAATCATGTCGTAACTGGTTGTAAAATAAGACCAGTGCAATTGAACCAGCGATGAGGCTCAAAAAGCGAACCGTGAACAGCTGATACCCGAAACAGCGAATCAGTGCTGCCTGAGTACCGTGAAAGAGCAGCTTCATTGCGTGAACCTGACGCGGAAAAAGGTCAAAAAACGGCTCTGTTACCAATAGTGATTTCTCGTGCAGCATCGCCAGGGACAAGCCGGACAACCATGCTTCGTCAGAGTGGACATATGGAAAATGCCTGAGTGTCAATAGATTTGAAGACAGCCAGATCAGCAGACCGGCAGCAGGCAGAAAGCGCTTCCGGCTGGACAACAGGGTTTGACTGGTTTTGCTAGCATGATGATATCGCAGATTTGTCATGAGCACCTCGATGTGTCGCGATGACACCCGACTTGTATTATATCTGACAGCTGATTGAACGGCAATAATGGTCTTGTTGAGCATAATGTGTTAATAAAAAGACATAGAAGATGTTCGATAGGTTTATCTTATTGATTTTATAACGGTTATTGATTTAAAATTATTTTTCGATTTGACTGTTCAAACAACACATGTCTTGATATAATACTTCTGTGCGTGATTCAGGCATATGAGCATTATCTCATAATTGTGCGGTTGATAGAGAATGAGACGCAAAATTTGGGAATCCATTAAACGCCACAGTCGTATTGCGCATCATATATAATGTTATTAATGATAATTATGAGCTTAAGTTCATAATAATATTTTATCTTAACCATGAACATACGCATGTGTTCAATGAAAAAACTAACAGGGGGAACAACTATGTCGAAAAAGATACTGATCGTTGGGGCAGGGTATGCCGGCATTGAAGCCGCACTTCACCTGAACAAGAAAGGAAAGAAGGATGACCTGTCAATCAGTCTGATTGATAAGAACCATTATCACACATTGCTGACAGAGTTACATGAAGTTGCCGGTAATCGACAAGATGCTGAAGCGATCAGAATTCCTTTGAAAAAGATCTTTCGCGATACTCGCGTTAATCTCATTCAAGACGAGATTAAAACATTCGATTTCGACAATAAGACATTGGTCGGTGAACGGGATAGCTACACCTATGACTACTGTATCGTTGCCATCGGCAGCTCACCCGCGTTTTACGGCATCCCGGGGCTCAAGGAACATGCCTTGACTCTGTGGTCTTTCGACGATGCGGTTAAAGTCCGCGATCACATTGAGGCCAGCTTCATCAAGGCGAGTTCTGAAACAGATCCGGCTGAGCGGGCCAGACTGCTCACCTTTGTTGTCGGCGGAGCTGGTTTTACCGGAGTTGAAATGATCGGTGAGCTGGCACACTGGGTTAAGAGCCTGTGCCGTGATTATGACATTGACCGCGGTGAAGTCCGTTTGGTGCTGCTTGATTTACTTGACCGTGTTTTGCCTGCACTTCATGAGAAGAGCAGCAAAAAAGCTCATCAATACATGACAAAGAAACTCGGCATCGAAGTCATGCTCAAAACAAACATAACCGAAATGAAAGAAGACCGCGTTCTGACCAGTCAGGGTGAAATTGAAACACGTACGGTGATCTGGTGTGCCGGTGTCTGCTGTAATGACCAGTGCGAGGAGCTTGAAGTTGAACGTGCCGGTCGCGGCAAGCGAATTCAAGTTAATGAGTTTGCCCAAACCGACAAGGAAGGTGTATATGCCGTCGGTGACTGCAGCGCACTGGCTGATGAATCAGGTGTACCCTATGCAGCGATGGTTGAGAATGCAATTCAGGCCGCAGAAGGAGCTTCTGACAACATCCTCAAAGAAATCCGCGGACAGGAATTAGAACCTGTTAAAGTTACATTCCACGGTACAATGGTCTGCATCGGCAACTATTTTGCGGTTTCGGATATCATGGGGAAAAGGCTGCCATCCTGGTTGTCTCTCGTTATGAAATTCGTTGTTAACGCCCATTACCTATTCGAAATCATGGGATTCCGCGGACCTGCCCACTACTTAAAAGAAGAAGTGGTTAACCGCAAGCAGGAAAAACGCTTTCTTGCCAGGCATTATTCTCCGACAACACAATCTTGGTGGCTGCTGCCGCTGAGAATGTTTATGGGATTCTATTGGCTGTATGAGGGTGTTCAGAAAGTTTTCCAGGGTTGGTTTAATGGACCGAAACTGGCTGAATTCATGGGTATGAGCCGTGGTTATGAAGTCGCACAGGATGCAGTTTCGGCAGCAACCAGTGGTGGCTTGCGTATCGACGATATCTTTAACCTCAAATTGCATATTGTCAATTTCCAGCTGGCTTACGCCAGCCAGATGCAGGAAGGCGTAGCAATTTCAAAAGACATGTTTGCCAAGTTTGACATATTCCAATTTGGTTCATTTAATCTGGTTCCGGCGATTATTGAAAACTGGGCATTGAGCAGTCAGGGCTGGGAAGTCTTTTTCCAGATTGCTGTAACGCTCGGTGAAATTGTTGTTGGTCTGATGTTGCTCAGCGGAACGTTTGCTTTCATCGCATCTGTCATTTCACTTGCTCTGATGGCCATGTTTGCGACTTCGACCGGTGTCTATTTCCATACCTGGTGGCTTGCATTTGCTTCAATCGCAACGATGGGCGGTTCAGGACGTGCCTTTGGCATGGATCAGTACCTGCTGCCCTGGCTTGATCGGGTCTGGACTCACGTCTGGAAGAATGGAAAGCTGAAGTTATTCTTTTCCAAGAAGAATAAGCAGTCATAAGGATCAGCACGAAGAATGATGTGTCAACCGAAAAAACCGAACATCCCGTCTCAGCTGGCTCTTGAATTGGAATCGTTTGAGACGTATCTGGATGACGCTTATCCTGGCGGATCCTTTGTAGCAGATTTAGCGCGTGATATGATTCTCAGTGGTGGTAAACGGCTGAGACCGGCCTTGACGATTGCAGCGGCCATGACGGGAAATTATAAGCAAGAGAACGTTTTCCCTGTGGCTGCAGCAGTTGAATCATTACACACGGCGACACTGGCTCATGATGATGTCATCGATTGCGCACAAACCCGACGAAATCAAAAGACGGTTTTTGCTGAACATGGCAGTCATATTGCCGTATATGTCGGTGATTACCTGCTGGCTCGCTCACTGAAAATCCTGTCTAAGTGCGATTTGCCTGTTCAGGAACTGAGCAAAATGGCTGATGCCGTTGAACAGATCTGTGTTGGCGATATCGCCCAGTATATGGGACGCAGTAAAATACCGGGTCATCGAACTTACCTGAAAAGAATTCTGGGGAAAACGGGTATATTGTTTGCAGCAGCCAGTTCGACGGGCGGATTTGCCGGTCAGACAGATGAATCGGTTCAGAAGAATCTTTGGCACTTCGGCATGCGATTTGGAGCAGCGTTTCAAATTCGCGATGATCTGCTCGATTTGGATGAGGCGGATGAGAACGCGGGAAAACCAATTGGACGCGATTTGCTGGACGGAATTGTCACACTACCCATATTGTTGATGGCTGCTCAGGCTGATTTCAGACTGATGCTCGAACGTTATCTAGATGGTTCTCGCTCGGAGAAGGACGCGAAAGAGCTGGTTGAACTGGCCCGGAAAAATGGTTCTGTACAGCAGTCCAAACGGATTTTGAACAAATATCTCGACCGATGTCATTCTATTCTGGCTCAGTTACCGGAAAGTTGTGGTCGTGATTATCTGGCAGAGATGACTGAACTGCTCAGACTAAAAGAATCGTAAATCGGTTACGCGCTGGTTCTGAGTGCTTGCCCGCGAATGAACCGGCTTGTATCATAAATTCCATACCAATAGGAGGGTATAAAAATGAAAAAACTAATCGCACTGACACTCGTTGTTCTTCTCGTACTGGCTGGCTGTTCAGCCGCTGGCGGAAGCAGCAAACTTGGCCTTGGTATCAAAACCACCATCGACTCATCAAAAGATCTGGCAGAAAAAGATGACGGCACCAAAGTCGGTACAGCTCAGGCTGACACAACCGTTGCAGCCGTCATGGTTGATGCCGATGGTAAAGTGATCGATGTTATGGTCGACACAGCACAGACAAAAATCAACTTCAATGAAGAGGGCGTTATCACATCAGACAAAACAGTCGAATACAAGACAAAAAGAGATCTTGGTAATGACTATGGTATGATAAAAGCATCAGGTATCGGACGTGAATGGTTTGAGCAGATGGACGCAATCCAGGAATGGATGAAGGGCAAGACAGCAGCTCAAATCGCAGCGATGAAAGTCAAAGATACGGAAGAACATGGCATCGTGCCGGACGAAACCGATTTGACATCAAAAGCGACCATGGGTGTTGAAACCTATCTGGAAGTTGTTGCCGAAGCACTTGCTAACGCAAAATAAGACTGTTCTTAACGGTTGAGACTGCCCTCCGGTTGACTTCAGCCGGGGGGCTTATCTTTTTAAAAGGCAGCTATGGTTACATTTAACAGACAATTGAGCCCTAAAATGTTTGGAAAATCGCTGATTCGGTCGTTTATCGTTTATTTGCTTGCGTGTTCTATTGTCGTGACGACAGGATGTAATTCAGATAAGACAAAGCGCTATACGACCCATTTAATCGGTTATTTTGATACGGTTATTACCCTTATCGGCTATTGTGATCAGCAAAAAACCTTTGACCGCTATGTTCAGATGGCCGAAGAAGAATTCAGTCAACTGCATCAACTATGCGACCGGTATCATGCCTATCCCGACATAGCCAATGTTCGAACCATAAACCTGAATGCCGGCAAACAGCCGGTTCAAGTGCCTGAAGTCCTGGTTGAGCTGATTCAGACAGCTTTGATTTGGCAGGAGGAAACCGAAGAGGGTGTTAATATCGCTTTGGGATCTGTTTTGGATATTTGGCACAATTATCGTACAATGGGTATTGCAGACCCCGGGCAGGCACAGCTGCCAGCTTTAGAAGATTTGACCGAGGCAGATCGTCATACCGATAGTCAGCAGATTGAAATTAATCCGGCGGAAAAAACTGTGTTTTTGCGCGAAACCGGTATGAGTCTGGATCTCGGTGCGCTGGCCAAAGGGTATGCAACAGAAAGAGTCGCTCAGAAACTGATCGAAGCTGGATGGACATCATTTGCAATCAGCAGCGGTGGGAATGTCAGGACCGTCGGTGCTCCGCTCGGCGGAGATCGAAACCAGTGGTCAATTGGAATTGAAGATCCAAACAAAGACCAGAATTCCGATGAAAATGCTCTGATTGACACTGTCTATCTGACTGATGGTTCTGTTGTAACGAGTGGCGACTACCAGAGATATTACACCGTAAACGGTAAACGATACCACCATATAATCGATCCGGAAACCTTGATGCCGGCAGATCATTTCAGCTCTGTCACGATCGTCACTGAAGACTCCGGATGGGCTGACTATCTATCAACACTTCTGTTTGTTTTGCCATATGATGAAGGTGTCATATTTGCTGAAGAAAACCCGGATGTCGATGTGCTTTGGGTGTTTTCAGATGGCCAGACTCAGATGACGGATGGAATGGCCAGTCGGCTGAAAAGCATGGGAGCAGTTCCCGACTAGATGAGAAGGTGAATGGCGAAATGGGAAAAGAAGCAGCACAAAACGAAATGGAACATCAGAACGAATCATCCGGACAAGCCGGTCAAAGCTGGCATAAAAAACTTTGGAACAGCCGGATAGAACAGGGCTGGCAATGGCTTTTGTATCTGGATTTTTTATTGCCGGCAGTTCTTTTTCTTCTTGCCTGGCTGCCTTTATCGATGCGCACGTTCTTCGCCCAGCTCTATCATCAATATACACTTTTTATCATAAAACCTGTGCCGAATTTTTCCTCTATGACGGGTATCATCGGCTTGTTGATCCATATTGGCTTGATTATTCGGGCGATTATCAGACGAAAGTGGCTGGATTTATCTGTATGTCTGTTTTTTTTGGGTGTTCTATTGGCTTTCTTCCTCATTGAAATCGATGGAACAGCTTTGAATTACCATGTGATCAGGCTGTTGGACTTCGGTGTCAACACAAGCCGTTAATTGAAGAATCGTTCAAGCAGGAATCGAACGGTAAGATCAAAGGCCAAAGTCATGGCATGAGCCAGATTGATTAAAACAAAATTTCTGACAGCCAGTACAAAGGTATGCTGTTTGCTTTGCTTTTGCGTAAACAGGTTGATGTGTTTAAAAACGGGAATCAAGGTCAGCAGGGTGAGCAGAGAAAACAAGGGCAGAACCCTCAGTGTCACCAACACCAGTATCGACAGATATGCAATCAGGTAGAGGAAACGAAAGGTTGCGAGAGCTGCTTTTTGTCCAATGTAAATAGGTAACGTGTATCGGCAGTTAACCAGGTCTTCCTCGATATCGCAGATATTATTCGCCAGCATGATGTTCGCAATACCAACGATAGTCGGAAACGACACAAGAAAGATCAGAACAAGTTCCATTAGATCAGCACGGACAATGAGTTGACCGGTTATCAATGAGACGGAAAGCAACGTATTTTCCGGCAGGTGAATTATGACTGTGATCAATGGTATAAAAAACCCCATAATCAGACCTGAGAACACTTCGCCAAACGGTGTCCTGGAGATCGGGAATGGCCCGAACGAGTAGAGAATGCCAATTGCAAATGACACTGCACCAAGCATTAGAACGACCGGACTGGTTCTCAAAAACAAGAAGAATCCTGTCAGGATCGCAATTGACAGAAGACCGGCAATGGTCGCAATAACCACCGGTTCTTTGATGTTGTCTCTGACAATGGCATTATGTGATTCATAGCCGAACCCGTGTTTTTTGTTTGCCTTTTTAAAATCGATGTAGTTGTTTATTGTCGTAGTCGCCATATCGACACACAAAAGAGAAAGCAGCATCAAGCCCCCGTTAATCCAGTTGAACGCCTGAAAACGATAATAGGCATACAGGCTTCCAAGAATATAGGGGATCATGCTGGCAACTTTTGTTTGTATTTCTGTGAGCTTTAAAAAGCTTTTCCAAGTCATAGCAGTTTACCATCATTTCATAGCTAAAACTTATTTTATATGATTCAGTCGTTGAAAACCAGTATTTTCCGGTGATCAAACCATCTGACTATGGTAAACTGATAGTCATGCAGGCGGGCTGTATTGACTATATCACCAACCGGCCACGTCGTGAATTATGTGAGAGTCAGGAGCGTTTATAGATGAAGATAGCCTATCGGACCAGGACAGAAGTGTTGATCATCGGCATGGGCGGAGCAGGTATTAAAGCTGCCATCAAAGCGTCTGAAACGGGATCATCGGTCTTGCTTGTCGGCCAGTACGCGTTGGGTCGAACCGGTGCTACTTTTTATCCGGGAACACCTGGATGGGGGATGCAGTCAATCGTCCATGAAGGCGATTCCGAATCAAACTTCTATAACGAGATAATAGAAGCCGGTGCCGGTATGGCTGATCCTGCTCTAGCTCGAATCCTCGCTGAGCAGTGCACGAATGCATTTCATGAACTGGAATCCTATGGCATCAATTTTGAAAAGGACCCGAAAGGGCAGTATAGAAGCGTAATTCCCTGTTTCGGAAAACGTCTGCGGGGTGGCTCAGCCAGAGGCATTGATAAGATTCGTCAGGCACTTTGGCTAAAACTTCAACAATGTCAGGTGACGATCAGGCATGGCATAACGGTTATTCAACTGATCAAGCATGAGGGTGTCATATGTGGTGCACTGGCGCTGGATGAACACGCGGAACTGTTTGTTATCGAAGCGAAAGCAGTTGTTTTGGCAACGGGTGGCGCATGCGATTTGTACACATATGCATTGGCGACACCCGACGTATCAGGTGACGGGCATATACTGGCGCTCGATGTCGGTGCTTCTCTGGTTAATATGGAATTCATTCAGTTTATTCCCGGCATCGTATGGCCGGTGCAGAAGAAGCTTTTTCAGGAAAAAAATCTCGATACCTGCCCGTTATTAACCAATCGTTTTGGCGAGGCTGTTCTTGAGCAATACTTGCCGGATCATGTTTCTGTTTCCGAATGCCTGAACGAGCGGGCAAAACATGGCCCATTTACAACGGCTGATATAAGCTTCTATTTTGATGTAGCCCTGTACGAAGAGATCCGTAAGGGGCATGCACGATCAAGTGGCGGTATTCACCTCGAATACAACCCGTCTGTACGAACCGATGACCGCTGGGTGATCCAGAGCTGGCTGAGCTGGATGGATAGTATGGGTGTTGACCCGGTTTCTGCAGGCTTTGATCTGGTTCCGCATGCACAGTGCTTTAACGGTGGTATTCTGATTGATGAACAAACGCAAACAGGCATTCCCGGATTGTTTGCTGCCGGAGAGGTCGCAGGCGGGCCCCATGGAGCGGACCGTCTCGGTGGTGCGGCTATTGCTGCAACACAGGTTTTTGGGGCAATTGCCGGAACAGAAAGCGCACAATTTGCGCAGAAGCAATCATTTTCGACTGTATCAGACCGACAGGTTCTCCATCGGCTGTCATTTGAGGAAAGTAACGGTCGAACATTTCCCCAGAGACCGTTAACTGAAATAAAAACTGATATTCAAAATACTATGTGGCGTTGCGGTGCCATTGTCAGAAGTCAGGCTCGTTCAGATGAAGGCCTTGCCATGATTGATGAAATCAGAAAAACGTTTCATCCGCTTCAGTATTTTGGCAACATTCGTGAGCGGAAAGAATCATTCAGATTGAATCATATGATTCGATTGGCAGGTATCCTGCTCGACATTATGTCACAGCGATCAGAGTCAAGAGGTCCGCATTATCGGGAAGACGCACCGTTCATGAATCACGATCAGGCACAACAGATATTGTTTCGAGCGTAGATCATCTTGCTGTCCATAAAGCATCGAATAAGGTACAATAGGTTCATAGCATAAAAGAATGATATCGGGAGGGTTGGATGTGATCAAGACGGCTTTGACGATCAGCATTGGCCAGGAAGATATGCCATATTACACTTATTTCGTCAATCAAACACAGCTTGGTCTTTTGTCGTCGGCAAATCAGTCCATTCATATCCAGACCAGTAATCGCCCGATCCAGTATTTGGCAGCTTTCAGGACCGATGAAGAAGACCGCTCTTCCGGACTGAAAAACCAGAAAAAACAAGTTAACCAATGGCAGTCTTTTATACCGATTTTTTTGCGTTCCAATATTCGAAGTCTGAACGATTTGCTGGTGAAATACCGTATCCAGCCGGACTTGTTGATTTGTTATGATCAGAACAGGCTGCAGGCCTGGCTGCCGGATTCAGTCGGTCTATACTTGTTGCGTGATGGCCAGCTATTGCGGATGAAGCCCGTTGAATTCGCTGATTTATTATTTGAAGAAACTTATCATGCCAATCATCAGTATTATTCGTTCCAAATTGAAGAAACAGATTTCTTCTTTTTACTGCCGCCTCAATTACCAACACTATTTCAGACGGGAGAGATATCAGATCTGCTGCTCGGACTGCGGCAGCTCCCGGCAAAAATGAGTGAACTGATGCGAATAGCCAGACTTCGCGGATTTGAAACGGATACAACCTGGGTTGCTGTTGAAGTTCTGAGAAAAGAAGAAGATCAACATCCACCATTGGAACCGCGTGAACGACAAAAACGAAAAGGAGCCCGCTTTAGCCGAACTGATCGTCATGAAGACAGCTGGATAGAATCTGCGTCTGAATCTTTAGCAGATGCAGACGAGCCAGATGACCGGCCTGCGGGTACATTTGTGGAGCAAATTCTGGCAAATCCGTTGTTAAAAAGAAAAATCATCACAGCTGCATGCATCATAGCAGGTCTTATTATCGTTCTGCTGATTGCCAAAACTTTTTCTCAGGATCCGTCCGGGACTGATTCAACATCAAGCACCTCAGGCACATCTGCCACTGAATCAACAATCGCACCCGCGGCTTCGCCGACACC
>LSQX01351234.1_pt1 | contig 11148 bp, 9 predicted proteins | sample 654561 | NCBI WGS metagenome assembly LSQX01 (sample SAMN04489861, study PRJNA283612) | anaerobic digester metagenome | isolation source: 4 biogas reactors fed with cattle manure at either 37C or 55C with and... | place: Denmark: Kongens Lyngby | collected 2014 | reverse complement strand
TGAATGCTATTTCACGAATGTCCCTCATTATAAGTCGGGTGATAGCCTGTTTAACATTTCTAAAAAGTCATCCACACGCTTATGCGGCATGATGTCATTATTCGTGTCAAAAAACCAGTCGGCAGATTTGATTTTTTCAGACTCGGGCATTTGATTCCTGATTCTGTTGCGAACACTTTTTTCATCAACGCAATCACGCTTCATTACACGCTCGATTCGTACCTCTAACGGTGCTGTGACGACTAAAATTTTATCAACCAAATCTTCAAATTTACCTTCGAAAAGGATAGCGCACTCCATAAATAAAAATTTTCGGTCGGAGTTTTTTGCCACCCATTTTTTGAAATCTTCTTTCACGGCAGGATGAACAAAACCAGTCAATACTTTCAGTTTTTCAGGATTTGAAAAAACTATTTTGGCTAATTTTGACCTGTTTAATCCGGCTTCATTGTAGATATCCTCACCGAATTCAGCTTTTATTTTTTTCTGAAGCGTTTCATCTGTGTTTTGTAGGATTTTGGCTTCCATGTCTGTATCATAAACAAGTTCGCCACGACGCATCAGGAAGCGTGAGAACATTGATTTTCCGCCTCCTATTCCACCTGTTATTCCGATTATTATTGGTTTTTTTATTTGCATCTTATCCTACTTTTGATTCTACTAAAATCCTAAACTAAATCCTAACGTTAGAGTTGTGTTCTTTCCGTGCAAAAACGGCGGTGTAAAATAATTCAGAGTTTCTGAGGAAGTCATTCTTCTTTCCCCTTCAATTTGGGCAATAGAAGCCTCATGTCCTTGAATGGCACTGTTCTCCAACTTTAACACCGCATATCCATTTTGGAAAACCTCATATAAAGCATTGAATCCGAAAGTTTTATTTGTCCAAATCACATCGCCGAGTGATGGCTGGCTGATAATTTTAACAATATAAGAATTTGCAGATCCGGACCCCGTTCCGCTTTCACCATTTTCATCATATTTCGTCATTTTATATTCGTTTCCATGTTTTGCATCAAGATAAAAAACGCTCAGATCCAGCCCCCGAATCGGTTTGTAGCCGATAGAAGCGTAAAAATCCTGCGCGTTGTCACCTAAATAATGTCCTAAATTAAAGCTGTTGGAAGTGTAAGATATCGCGTCAATAGAGTGCTTGTAGTTGATTATATTTGTTTTTGTAAATTCTGCCGTAACATTCAGGTTTTGAATCGGGAAATTTGTCACTTTACCACCGACTTTGAATGAAATCGGGTTTTTATCCGGACTTGAAGCTTTGAATCGGCTGAATTTTATCTCATCTATAAAAATGGAAGAGTACAAATGCAAGTGTTTTACATTTCGAGAACTCACATTGAAGAACAATTGCGAATTTTGATTTTCTGTTTTTGTCCCTTTTGTAAGCAGGTGATCTGTAGATTTATAGAAAGCAATCGGAATTAAATATCCGGGCTGCACATTGTCTTCCGCGTAAATAATCGAATTTCCAAAAGAGAGATTTAGCTTCGGTATCGGCGTGAAAGTAAAGATGTTGGCTGCAATGTATTTGTTGTGATTCCGGTACCATTTTTTCACGTCATTTTCAATATAAAATTTGGCACTATCGACCACATTTGAAATCAGCCAACCGTGTATGTAATTCATTTCAAACCACTTGACCGGCTTTAAATTCAAAGTAATCATTGGGAAAGAAGGTGCTCGTCCGGAAATAATATTTGAACCGTTGTAGTTGTCTCCCCAAACAATATTGTCTTTTACCAATCCCACCGATCCCCAGTCCCAGCCAAGTTTAATTCCACCACGCGAATCACTAAAATCACTCGGTTCTTTGTACTGAAATCCGGGGAAAGTAGTCAAATAGGTCGGTTCAGAAAGTCGGGAGAAAGTTGGAGAACCACTGTATTCATCCAGTTTGCTTTTACCTGCAAACGAAATGTCTCGTAAGCTTCCATATACACTTACATGCTTCCCGATCATTGCCTGAAAATCAGCTCCAAACCATCGTTGGTTGATTTGACCTCTGCTATTTGCAAAAATATGCATTCCCAGAATGGGCTGGATACGCGCTCTGAAATTTGAGTCGTTGTAATGAAAAATCGGCGGCACTAAGTCAAGCTTTGTCTTGCTCGTGACATATGCCGGATAATAGTGGTTGGGCAATCGGCTTTGCTCCAATGAAAATTCTTCTATAAAAAACTCAAGCTCCTGTCTCTGACGGTTATTCAGCTCACTTTCACGTTGTTTCGCTTCTGTTAATTTCTCAGAAATAAGACTTCTCGAATAGGGTTTTACGACCGAACTTATTTCGATAAAGCCATCGTTTGCCAATTCATCCACGAAGTCGTAAATACGTGTGTATGAAATGTGTTGCGGGATATCCTGAGTGAAAGAATAGAAATTTCCGGCAAAGAAAATAAAAATAACATATAGAAGTTTTTTCATACGGTTAAATATTATTCTTTACATTAAGGTCGTATGGAACACGCCATTAACCATTTTCTTGGGTTTGTGATTTATCTTAAATGGCTGTTTCATACGATTGGGATAAAATGCTGATCAAATAAAATTCTACAAACGCATAAACTAAACTTACGCGCTTCTGGCTTTTTTGAATAATATATTTTTCAAAATTAAGAAAAAATATTTAGTATCAGTCTTAAATGTTCCTTGATTTTCACATTCGGTTAAATATCTCATTTCTGAGTTCTGAATCTCTTCTAACGTTTTGGGCATATCCGCGTAAAATGGAGGAAGCAAACCGGGTTTGTGTTTTACTCTTTTTTCCTGTAGCTCCTGTGAGTAGAGGTTAAAATAGTGCTTGCTCAGAGGTCTTACGCCTACAAATTTAATATCCCCTCTTACCAAATTCAAAAACATTGGAAGTTCATCAAGCCAGAATTTCCGTAAAAATTTCCCGATTGTGGTGACACGAATGTCATTTTTGAATTTTCCGCCTTCAGCAAGATTACTTTGTTCGAAAATATAATCCTGAATAAATTCGGCGTACGGGTGCATCGTCCTAAATTTATAAACTGTAAATAATTTATTGTTTTTTCCTACCCTCTTGAGCTTTATCAGCAATCCGTAATTTCGTTGGCCTTGGATTATGGCATCTCTGTCACGTTTAGCGATAACGTAGTGCAAGTTGTCAATTTTTGCGATTTTCTCAACTTTAAATCCACAATATGTGAGTCTGCCAAGAACTTCTGTTTTTGACAAAATTCGTTTTTTACCTTCTGTGAAATCGTAATATAGTCGTTTGGTTAAGAAAAACTTAGGAAATATCCTGTGAATTATAAAATGACCGATATAATATACATAAGCGAGTATTTTTGGTTTTCTTCTTAGGATATTTTGTTTGGTCGTGTTTTGAGACTTGTAGCAGCATATTACTTTTCCATCGTCAGGCAGTTTTTCATTAAAAATAGCCAGCATTCTGTTAATGCCACGGAAGTCATTAAGTTTTTTTAGTTGAATTATAGTTGAATATTGATAAAGCTCGATTTTCGGAAGTTCATAAAATTTCACCTCAGAGAGAATGTGTGTGCCGGTTTCGTCCCACTTTACATTTTTATTGATAAATTCGAAAGCTTTCTTGCCTGCATTCTCAATGATTCTGACTTGTCTTTCAGACCTCGCATCTTCGCTCAGCTCTTCAGATTCCATTGCTACAGCATCTTTCCGTAATTCATGATGAAGCTCAGGAACCTCATATTGCGTAGCGTACTTATAGGCAAAATAGATTAACAAAGTGAGGTATTCTAATAGAAATACCCCGATAATAACGGTTAACAATACGTTTTGAGACCAGGGACTTTTCGGTTCAATCAAAATATAAGCACCAAAAATGGTAAAAACGATAATCGAGATATAGAAAAGGCTAAAAATATGCTTAAAAAATGAGCGTGATCTCAGCTTCTTGTAGCGTTGGAATAAATAGGATAAAATAATCCAAACAGAAGCAAAAAGTAGGAATGGGATTGAATATTTTTGAAATGGAGTAGTGGTGGTAAGGGGCAACAAAAGGAAGACTAAACTGATACTGATGATAATTAACAATAAATCCAGTCCGATAAGCCAAAGTTTTGGCTTGTAAAATAGTATTTTCCCGTTAGTGCTCATTTATTTTACTATAAGAAGATTAATTGTATTGCACTGAAAAATTATTCATCAAAGATAACTCATTTTTTAGAGAATAGAGCCTGCTGCAAACGAACGAAATTTTACTTCGTACGATTAAAATTTATTCTTTACATTCAGGACGTATGGAACACGATTCCCGATAGATATCGGGACATATTCTTAGGTTTCAAGCTTATCTTATGTGGTTTGTTTCATAAATATTTTGATTCGGCTACAGTACTTTTAGAAGCTCACGGATTAAAAACAGTGTTAGATTCTAACAGCCTAAGTGCTAAGAACCTATGTTTTCAAAGTCAGATTTAGGAAAGATCGCTTATTAAGCCATTATATCCTCCGGACTCAACGGTGCGTATGGTCCGTCTTTTACTTCAAAAATGGTGGTTCCGCTTTCAAGTGATTCTACTGTATGCCATTGACCTGCAGGCACATGTAGTCCGAAGTTTTCTGTCAAAGGATCAAGAATTATAGAATCAGTTAACTCTTTTTTGTTGTTGTAGTAATCTACGCGTAGTTTCCCACGCACCAAGATATAGGTTTCATCCGTCTTCATGTGTCTGTGAATCGGCAATTCAGTTCCCGGTTCCAATACATTGAAAAGTCGTTGTGCTTTCGCATCCGGACCGGCGTGTAAATTGTAGTTCATTCTCAGCCGAGGACTTTGTTTTGCTTGTTCGGTGATTTTGTTGAGGAGTTGTGTGTTGAGGAGTTGGTTCATGGTTGATATATTTTTGTAAAAACAGATGACTAAATTTACCGGAATTTCTTAACCGCTGCTTGGAATTACTCAGTACTGCGAAATATCCCATTTGTGGATTTTTCTTACACCTGCAGCATCAATCTTAATTCTATGATCACAATAACTAATCGCGTTTAATCTTTAGATCTGATCTTTTTCCCGTTCCAATATTGATGTGGCAATTGCGAATTTCGGTTTTACTTCCCTTTAAGTCTTCAAAGTTAACATTTTCCATGAAAAAAACACCGAAATTTGTCTTTTCTTCACTCTGAGAAAATCATGTGTTGGTTTCCCGCTGCCAAAAAGCGTTACAAAACGGTCTGTAATCACATATTATAATTTAGAAGTTTAGTTTTTTATCATTGATTTGTTTTCTGCTTCATCCACTTGAATTTAAGTAGATAGATAGATGTTAGAATTAAGAAAATAATTCCAACTATCCACCACCCAATTATTGGACAAAACACTATTATCATTCCTGTACACACTAATTGAGCGACAAAATAAAATAAAGAAACAGTTTGATGTGAAACATTTTTTTCGTTTGCCAAGATTTGATAAAAATGTAACCGATGAGCCTCAAATATATTCTGTTTTAAATAAATACGATGTATTATTGTTAATGCAGTATCAACTCCATAGACAAATAAAAATCCTATCCAGATTTTGTTGTTTGTCTTTATAATTAGAATTAACAATAAAGTGACAATCCAAAATGCTATGCTCATATTTCCAACATCACCCGCAAAACACCTTGCATTCTTTCTAAAGTTAAAGAACAGAAACACAACGGAAGCGATGAGTGGATAAATAATAAATTCATTTTCTACAAATGGTGTTACATATATATTAATGTATAATAAAGGCAGTAGCACTGCAATACTGTACAAGCCGGTTATACCGTTTATTCCATCCATAAAGTTGTATGCGTTTACTATTCCTACAAAGAAGAAATAGCCGATAACAACAAACCACCAGGGGAAAAAGTCAAAAACATTTGTAAAATAGAAAATAAATGTCATTGCAATCAGTTGAAATAGAAACCTGATTCTTTGGCTCAATCCGCTGATATCATCCCAAAGACTAATGAACCCGATTAATGTCAAACCACCCAAAAACCATAGTGAATGAGAGTGAAAATTAAAAATAAAATATAGCACCGCGGCAACCCAATAAACGATTCCACCTCCACGTATAGTTTCAAAAGAGTGTGAACTGCGAAGATTCGGCTTATCGACTATATTGTAGTGTTTGGCTATTCTGAAATAAACTAATTCTGAAATTATAAGTATTACGGTGGTAATTAAGTAGGTCATATTATTTGAAACTGTCAATTGTTTTCTTCATTCCGTCTGTAGCAGTGACCGGCATTTTTGAAATGTCTAAAGTTTTTTTAATTTTTTTATTGCTAACTACGTAGTTTTCTGTTAGTTTCCTTAGTTTAACTTTGTCAAAGGGCAAATGTAAAGCCCCTGAAACTAATGCGGCGTTATTTATTATTGCCTTAGGCAAATTCCAAATAATTTCTTTTTTGCCAACAGATTTACAGATTAATTGGATTAACTCATTAGTAGATAACGTCTCATCATCGCATACATTGTAAATCCCGGATAAAATATTGTTTCTTTTTATAATTTCCTCGATAACAAAAATCATATTTTCTATTGAGCAGAAAGAACGTCTGTTGTCGTAAGCCCCTAAAGGCCAAGGAGTTTTTTTACTTGCGACTTTGTAGAGCAAGTTTAAATTCCCTTTATTTCCGGGTCCATGAATTAAGCAAGGACGAAGTATATAAACATTCTTATTTTTTTCTTCAGCCTCAGAAAGTTTACTAAGAATATAATCTTCAGCTTCCTTTTTTGATTCCGCGTAAGGTCCAACCGGTTTTGGAACTATGTCCTCGGTTAAGACTTCATCCCCAACTGAGTCGGCCGCAGCTTTTACTGAGCTGAAAAAAATGAAATTTTTAGCTTTAGATGCAAGAAAATAATCGAAAATAATTTTAGTTAATCCGGTGTTGACATCAAAATATTCTTTGTAATTAGTTTTCTCTTCCGTATCATGAGCTATAGCTGCCAGATGGATAATAGTGTCAACTTCAGGGACATCGCTTAGATTTTCCCAAGAGTAAATCTCATGGACTCCATCAATCCTTTTGTTGTGTAGGTCTAAACCAAAAATTATATAGTTGTTTTTCCAGGCATTTACAATGTTTCTGCCAACAAAACCATTTATACCTGTAATTAGAATCTTCATACGATTAAAGTGTTTATTAAACTTAGATATTCTTCGGTTACAACTCTTTTTGAATAATTTTCTAAAATATAAGAATACCCGTTTTTGCCTTTTTGTGTTAATTCAGACTCATTGATAGATTGAAGTGTTTTTATCACGCTTTCTACTTTTATGTTTTCATCTTTTTCGGTGACAAGATACGCACAGCTTTTATCTTTGAGAAAATTAACAATTGGAGTCCCTTTACCTGAGCAGACAAGTAGTGGCTTTGCGCAAGACATGATAGTGTAAACTTTCGATGGAAATCCGTGTCCTTCGGTTTGAGGAGTCATAAATATGAATTGAAGATCTGAATAAGCAAGAATTTGAGGTATCAATTCTCTTGGTTGATAGGGAACAACATGAATATTTGATAAGTTTTTCTCCTTGATTTTACGTATCAAGAAATCTTTTAGTACACCTTCACCGATAACGTAAAAAACGATTGGTTCATTTAGCAATTTTTCAGCGACATGAATCAAAGTTTTCCAGTCTTGAGCATATCCGATATTGCCCGCATACATCAATTTTAGTTTATTTGTATGAGGAGGGAAAAGAGTATGATCCAAAGTTAACTTGCTTAATTCAAGAGGCTTATATAAATCAGTGTCAACAAAATTTGGTATTACGTGGAGTTTTGATTTGTCCTTAAATCGATCAACAATTGTATTGTAGAAAACTTGATCAATAGTTGTTACCACATCTGAATGATTATATACAGTTTTCTCCATCCACTTCAAAATAGAAATAAATATCTTAGACTTTAATCCGCTTTGAATCAAGAGGTCAGGGTAGATTTCCTGAACATTGTAAATTACTTTTGTTTTTTTTATTTTTCCTAAAAAAATATTTATCAAACCAATAGACAAAGGCGGTGAAGGTGAAATTATAATGTCAAGATCCTTTTCAAACAAACCTAAAAAGAAGGAAATAATATGCCAGTAAATAAACCCAAGAATTCGTAATGTTGGGTTTTTGTACTTTTTTTGTGAGATGTGTTTTACAGGAATTCCATTAAAGTCGCTTAAATAATATAACCCCAAAAACTTCTTGGTTAGGGGTTGTTTCTTGACTTCACTCTCCACAATATTATAATTCGGAGTAGTTGTTAGTACAATAACCTTGTGCCCGGCTTCTTTAAACTTTAAAGCAATGTCATTGTATAAATAAGCAGTTGAAACACCATCAGGGCTAAATACAATGCTATGGATTAATATCTTACTCACCCCAAACCACTCTTTTAATATAATCTGTATAAGAGATAATAATTCTTACAACTTTATCGCTCACATTAGGCATGCTGTAATCAGCTACAGGACGGAAATTGCGGTTTGCTCCGATTTTTTGATACTGTAACTGAGTTAATCCTTGCATTACTCGCTCTGGATTCAGACCTACCATCATTACGGAAGCTTCTTCCATAGCTTCCGGGCGTTCGTGTGCTTCACGAATATTTAATGCTCTGAAATTGAGAATTGAGGACTCTTCGCTGATTGTTCCACTGTCAGATAATACGGCGAAAGCATTCATCTGTAGTTTGTTGTAGGCGCTTAATGCCATTGGTTTCATCAGATGAATGTTTTTATGAAACTTGACTTCTTTTTCATTTATCATATTTTTAGTTCGCGGATGCGTGGATACAATCACCGGATAATTGTATTTTTCGGCAATTTCATTCAATATCTTTACTAAATTATTGAAGTTTTTCTCCGAATTAATATTTTCTTCTCGATGAGCAGACACTACAAAATACTTGCCACTAACGAGCTTTAGCTCTTCTAAAATGGATGATTTTTCAATTTTAGGAAGGTATTGCATCAGTACTTCGTACATTGGGCTTCCGGTTTTGATTACTCTGTCCGGACGTAATCCCTCAGCTAACAAGTATTCACGTGCTATATCGCTGTATGTGAGGTTTATGTCGGCTGTATGATCTACTATTTTCCGATTGCTTTCTTCCGGTACGCGCTGATCGAAACAACGATTTCCGGCTTCCATGTGAAATATGGGGATGCGTCGTTTCTTTGCTGCTATGGCACAAAGGCAGGAGTTTGTATCTCCCAAAACCAAAAAAGCATCCGGTTTGACTTGTTCCAACACAGGATCAATGCTGATTAATATCTGCCCGGCAGTCTCTGTTGCATTTTTCCCGGCCGCGTTCAGGAAATAATCCGGTTTCCGAAGTCCTAAGTCTTCAAAAAACACCTCATTCAGTTCATAGTCATAATTTTGACCCGTATGAACCAGAATATGTTCAACAGCCTCGCTTTTATCTAATTTCTGCAGTACGCACGCCAAGCGGATAATCTCCGGGCGTGTCCCCACTACGGTTAGGACTTTAAGTTTTTTCATACGGTTGTAATTTGTTTTTTACATTAAGGTCGTTTGGAACACGCCATTAACCATTCTCTTAGGTTTAAGACTTATTTTAAATGGCTGTTTCATAAATTATATCCCCAACCTCTTAAAGGGGAGTTTAGGTATCAAAATGTATTTTTTGTTGATATTCTATTTAGGTCATTTAAGTTGTTTTTTCGATATGTTCTATCTTTTATCCTTGGTTTTTTATACTTCTTGCCAATACGTATCCGGTTTTTCTTTATCAAAAACTTCATTAGCCCACATCACCGTTACCATGTCAGAATTTCCTAAATTTTCTATGTTATGCGTGTATCCAACGGGGATATCCAATACTTCCAGCTTTTCTCCCGATACGAAATATTCAATCACCTCATCACTATCAATTTTTCTAAATCTTATTACTCCATTTCCGCTCACAACTAAAAATTTCTCATTTTTTGTATGGTGCCAATGCTGTCCTTTTACTATTCCGGGCTTGGAAATATTGATAGAAACCTGACCGCAATCAACTGACTTGAGAAATTCAGTAAATGAACCTCTTGCATCTGTGTTCATTTTCAGAAAGTAGTTGAACTGATCCTTTGGCAGGTAGCTTAAATATGTAGAATATAGTTTTTTAGTAAATTCATCTCTAAAATTTGGCAAAAATAGTGAATTTCTGCTTTCTTTGAAAGAGTAAATTAAATCTGCTATCTCGCCCAATTTTATTTCGTGCACAGGATTGACAGTTTCAAACTGTCTTTTATCAGAAATATTCTTACTCCCGTTCTTCAACTTGTCAATAAAAGATAAGACGACATCATCAATGTAAACCAACTTCATGAATACATTTGGGTCGTTCACTTGAATAGGCAAATCATGGGCGATATTGTGGCAAAATGTGGCTACAGCGCTGTTGTAGTTAGGCCGGCACCATTTGCCGAAAACATTTGGAAGTCGATATACAAAAACGGGTGTGTTGTTTTTTTCGCCGTATTCAAATATTAAATTTTCACCTGCTTTTTTGCTTTTGCCATACGGATTATCCAATGCGGCTTGAATTGAGGAACTTAATAAAAGTGGTGATTTATTGTTGTGTTTTTTTAGTAGATTGAGCAGTTCTGAAGTGAAACCGAAATTTCCTTTCATGTAATCTTCTGTGTTTTCCGGACGATTAACGCCTGCAAGATGAAAAACAAATTGGCAGTCGCGGACAAATAGGTCCAATTCGTCGGAAGTGGTGTCTGTGTCACATTCCAAAATATCAGTAAATCCCTGATTCTTTAGTTCAGCAATCAGATTTTTCCCGACGAATCCCTTGGCGCCTGTTATAAGTATTTTCATTACGTTATCCCCAAATTTGGGGGCTATATTTATGTTGTTAATTGATTTTTTTCTTGAAATGCTTTATTTCTCTGATGTTACGATTTTGGTGATATGACTTTTAGCAATAACGCTTTCATCTCTTCCACATTCAATTGTCTTGTGTTGTGAGAATGATAGTCTTCAACCGTTGAAATGTCTTTTTCGCCTTTAATAAAATACTTGTCGTAACTTAAATCCCTATTGTCGGCAGGAATACGAAAGTAATTGCCCATATCTTCAGATTTGAACATTTCTTCGCGAGTAACCAACGTTTCATACGTAAATTGTTAGAATTC
>LSQX01123212.1_pt1 | contig 11148 bp, 10 predicted proteins | sample 654561 | NCBI WGS metagenome assembly LSQX01 (sample SAMN04489861, study PRJNA283612) | anaerobic digester metagenome | isolation source: 4 biogas reactors fed with cattle manure at either 37C or 55C with and... | place: Denmark: Kongens Lyngby | collected 2014 | reverse complement strand
ACGAGTTAATAACACATGTAAACAGTATTAGGATTATCAAAACCGATTTGGATGCTGCGTGGAGCAAGAGAGTGAGGTTACTATCGCAACGCCCCAAAATAAAAACAAGAGAGATTGTATACGGGGTAAATGCAACTATTGTAGATCTATTTAAAACCATAGAGGTGGCTCATTTAATCAATTCCGAAGAGAACAATACGGCGTTGGCTCTAGAGTTGAGTCAGCTATCGGATATGTACAACACGTCTATTTCTAGACGCCAGAAAACCAACCAGCGTAAGAATAGAAAAGACAAGGACGACAGTTCTACCGAAGAGGACCCATCTTCTGCACCAATGGCCACCGCCATGTACGCTGGCAATGATTGGACCAACGATTGGGAGAATGACTGGGAGAATGAAGAAGACGAGGAGTTTGCAGCTATATTTGTTGTAGAAGACGAAGAAGATGGCACTGTAGATGAAACTGCCCCCGAGGTGTTGCACAACAATGAGGATGTGGACGATGACGATGGTGTGGTGGCTGTGGAGTAGTCTGTAGCATAACAAATAAAAGCCCCTATCAGCATAAATGCAGATAGGGACTTTTAATTGTGTTGTATTAAGCTAACACCCAACACCTAATATTCTACTCCCCTAATACTACTCTTCGGTAATAATATAGTTTGCATTAGCAAATACAGGTTGTGCTCCTTCAGGTTTTTCGAATGTCCACTTGGCTTCATCTTCGAGTAGTAGAATATACAACTGCATTCCCAAAAGCGATTTGCTATCTAATTTAGGAAATGCAGCTTTAAATTGCTGGTGAAAGTTGTCGTTAACGCTTAGTTCTCTCAGAAAGCGTCCTATTAACAAAGCAGAGTTGATAATAGATTTGCTCTGCCTCTTTATAGCGCTAACTCTTTGAAGCAACTCTTGCTTTGTAAACCTCGACAAATGCGTGTTCTTTTTAAAATTAATATACTCTTTCCAATTGTCTGTGATATCTGTTTGATTTATTGGATTAATCAAAACTTGTCCGTTTAAATCTAGTAACATGGTATGTTATTTTTTTATTGTTGTGTCTCAAAATCGAGCGAATCTGTTATCCATTTTTCAATGCATAATGATAAGCCTATTTATTTGCTGAGATAATAAAAAAACACTTCTCTTTTCTCTTTTTTGGGGAAACCCCATGCATTTCTATGTGCTGCATGAGCATTTTGAGGTGAAGAAGAAGTGCAATCTCTGCGCTAGGCTCTTCATTTTTTTATAACACCCTTAATATACCGAAATAATTCGGTTTTACAAAATCTATTGTGCGCAAAGAGTGTGAGGTGTGGGGTTTGGGAGTGAGCTTTGCGGTATATTTGTGAATACGCCTTAAATACCGAGCACGCAAAAGGCTTACGGCTAATACGTTAAGAATAAAAACGAATTGCTAATTTCGAATTACGAATGGTTAAGTAGCCCTGTTATTACGAGCATAAGAGAGGAATCTGCTGAATAGAGAGGTATGATGGTAAACCACTCTAGAAACATTACTACTTATGACGTAACAAATAGAACACTTATAATACTGATGCAACAGATCCACAGAGTTATACCCACCTAGTTTGATTTTATCAAAACAAGCCACACACGAAAACATTCGTGTGGAAGCGAGCCAAATATATAACGTTTGTACATGTTATTGAACAAGTATATGCCTGTTCCATGAAATGAAAGATATTTTATCGGGCTGTGTCGCCCATTGGTCTTATCTAAGATCGTTAACAGCACAAGTCAGAGACTTACGCTGATGGCTTTGTTCACAACAACTCTAGAAACGTTGCACTCAATGTTTTTTTGAATATATTGCTGTTCTTTGTTAGGCATTGTACGGTGCTTCTTGAAGCTCTTTTTGCTGAGCTTCAAGAAAGGGTAGAATGGATATTGCACACGCCTTAACAATCGCCTCACTCTAAGTGATGAGCGATACTTGCATCTAACACCCAGCACCTAACATCAAAAAACCTACCATACCCTATTCTTTAGCAACAACATAGCTTGCATTGATAAATAATCCTCCTATATCATCAGGCATTATAAACGTCCATTTCCTATCATCTTCATGCAGCAAGATAAATAACTGCATTGCTAAAACCAATCTGCTGTCTAATGTAGGGAAAGCAGCTCTGAATTGTTGGTGAAAATTGTCGTTTATGCCTAACTCCCTAAGAAAACGTCCTATTAAAATAGTGGCATCAATAACTGATATGCCTTTACGTTTAATAGCGTTTATTTTTCTATGCAACTCTTCTTTTGTAAAGTCACACAAATCAGTATTATTTGTATAGATAATATACTCGTCCCAATTATCTCTCATAGGAGTTTGATCGATTGGGCTACTCAACACATTTCCGTTTATATCTAGCAACATGGCATTGTGGTGTTTAAATGGTTTTGCCTCAATATTGAGCGAATCTGCTGTACGTTTATCAATAATTGTTTAAATATTTAGCTATTAGAGGGTTAATAGAAAGCTGCTTTGTTCTTTTTGTTTATAGAGAGCGCCTGTTTCTGTTGAAGCTGTTCGCTTTTTAATTAAGGAGTTATCTCCATTTTTTAGATTGTTTAGTTCTTGAATTATCAAGCTCTAAACCTCCCAGAAATTACCTATCGCACCTCTCATATTGTTTCTTTTATTTATGTTTATATGATGGTTGAAGAAGAAGTGCAATTAATACACTATACTCCTCACTGCTACTTGTTTACAATATATGAATATATTTTAGTATAACAACGTTTTTTCCACTATTTTGAGTTTATTTTTTTGGTGCGCGGTGTTTGCACTCCACTTGCTATATGAAATTGATTTTTATTTCATCGAAAATCTAAATTAGCCATTAAACAACCATCAATCGCTTACATCAAAAAGTAATGGGCGACACCAAATTCTGAAGCACACTAATGACGCTATATGCGGCCAGTGAGCTAGATTTAGGATTGTTTGGCGAGGGGGTTGTTTCAACTATTACATTCACACTTATTGTTTCTCCTAGTAGCTTAATTTCATGTCTGTTGCTCTCGAACCCCGGAATACTGTTGATAGACACTTTGGTGTTTTCGACACCTGTGGTAGCAAGGGCAGTAGTGACAGCCACGTTCACGTTTTCGGGAAAATGCTCTATTGCCTCCTTTGCAGAACCACTAAATATCTCTTCTGGTGTATCTTCTGATAACGCCCTACCCTCTAAAAATGGAGCTCCATTTAACGACTGTGGCGATTTTTGTGTAGTAATGCTTACCTGCGCATGCTCCATTAACATTGATGCACGTAAAACATCGAACCCACCCACTGCTCCGGCTGGGATATGAACCCTGCAGTTGTTTGCCAAGGCCGATGCTTTAATAGTGTTGTAGAACCTTTTATCGGCAAGCGCACCCACCGACAGCGGAATTAAACTGATGCCGTTGTCTAATATTTCTAAGCCAATTTCTTTGAACACATCGGGCGATGCTGCTTCGATAACATAATCGGGCTTATCGTCAATTACCTCACTTAAAGATTCGTATGCTTTACAGTCTATTTCAGTGGCCAATTTTACTGCATTTTTTATGTTGCCACTTTGCACACCCAATATCTGGTACTCATCGCTCATTTGCTTAGCAACAAACCGCGCAATAATGCCTCCCAGCGATCCGCTACCTATGATGGCTAGTTTGTATTTCTTCATTGTTATTGTTCTTGTTTTAATTGTTTTTTAATTGTGTTGCAATCAAAGTTTTATGTGTTATTATTCTAACAGTTAGGGGGTTGATATGTTCATAGCTTTTAAGGGCTTGAAAGGGAAAAGAGATAAAGTACAAGAAATACGAGAAATGGGATAAGAAACTACTTGTGACTTATAACTTACTCACGACTTACGACTCACTACTTATGACTTACCACTTATGACTCCCCCCCCCTTTCTCACTCAAACTTAAAAAAGAAAAACACCACAGCCGCCCACTCCTTTTTCACCCCTCGCGCATAACCAATGGTGGAATATCGGCGGTCTTGAACAGTGCCATTGTCTTTTACATAACCCAATGTAGTGTAGCTACTATTCTGAATAGTGCCATCTTTTCGCACATAGCCTACAGTTGAGTATCTATTATCTTGAATAGTGCCATCGGTGCGGATAAAGCCAATGGTGGAGTAGTTGCTATTTTGAATAATACCATTGCGTATAAACCCTACTGTTTTATAGCTACTATTCTGTATAGTACCATCGGTGCGGATATAGCCTTTTGTGCCATAGTTGCTAGATTGGATGGTTTGTCCATTGGCGACTATGGTTGTTAGGAGGAGGGTTAGGAGGAGGAGGTTTTTCATTTCTATTAAATTAATTGGTTTATAAATGTGATTGATTTGCTAATAGAAATCTACAACGTCTCCTTTTTTCGTGTTTTCTAAAACATAATCAATATCACGACGAGGTTCTTCGCCCCAATTATAATACTTTATTGCACTAGCGTAGTGCTTAACACTCGGAAGTACTTTCTCAACTACATTCCAAGATGAACTCCAAATCTTAGGAGAATCTGTTGTGTGAGGATGTTGTAAAATAATATCAGGTTGAAACTGCTTGTTTTTTAACTTGAACTCGGTTGCAATTTCTTTTTTATATCCTCCTAGTTTAGCCGCAGCTTGTCCACGAGGGTTGTAAACATGTAAGTCATGACAACCTAGAATTACTACTTTCTGATTATTAAGCACAATAAAATGACTATCTAAATTATTAAACTTGATAAGTCTTCTTTTTTGTCCTTCTGTAGGATAGAACTTTCCTGTCCATCTAATTACTTTCTTCTCTTTTAAATTGTAAATTGCAATAAGCTCAATAAATTGAGTGTATTTTGAATTAGACCCATCAATTCCTATAGTAATATAATCTGCAATCTTCTGAAGTTTTTCAAAACTGCTTTTTCTCAACTTATCAAAAAATTTTCTTATTACATTACCAGCTTCAATCTGTATTAGTTCTAAATCATTTTCAGCTATTTTATCAATGTCAATATGATCTTGTAACTCATCAGGAAAAACAAATGATAATAATCCACCAGGAGTAATAATAAACTGAAAGTGTTTATCATTGGTTTTCGAAATAAATCTATTTAGCAACCGCTTAAGTTTTCTTTCACTTGGATCGCCTTCAACTACTAGTCTTGCTATCTTATGATTTACCATAATTGTATTGTTTTTATTTGATTATTTATTTAAAGTTGTTCTCTACAAAAATTACATTCCTTCACATCATTAGACCAATAATAATTGAAGCATTACTCTTTTCAATCGCCTTATAAAAGCTAATCCTCTCCTCCTCGTTTTCAATGAGGAGGAGCAGTGTATAACAATTGAACAGATTTCTCACATGCGTTACCAATGACATAATTTTGCAATATGTTGTTCTTTAAGTCCTTATATTTTTTATGCCAGGCTTCCAGCCCTCATATTATGCTATTGAACTGTACCCAGGCCTTGTCTAGCCTTTAGGCTAGAGGCTGAAATATACCAGCCCTTCGGGCCTCAAAACACAAGATGAAATCTTACAATGTCATTTCCGTCTTTTTGCCCAATAAAAAATTGGGTTCTCACTCGAAATGACAAAGGCATTTTACCAAATCTGGAATCTGGCTGTTCTTAATTCTTGCATCTTCTTTGCGTCTTTGCAAGAAACTTTTATTTTGTGTATTGCGTGATTGAGGGCGTATGCCATTAGCCCGTACAATGACAGTGAAACAACAGCATAACAGTGAAGATGTTGCATGCAACGTCTCTACCAAATCGGTGCACAAACTTTATTACACAATCTGTAGAGACGCAATGCATTGCGCCTCTACGGGGGCGGCGTAAAAAATTTACTACTAGACCTTTACCCATCACCCTCACCTATTCCTTCAATCAAACACCCGCTTAAACGGAATAACATTCCCCTCAGGATTATGATCGCGCCAAGCATTATGGTCGTCAATTATTGAAAAAACCACCAGTTTAAATTGGTTGGCAAATTCAGGTTCATCAAAAACCTCCTTAAACAGTTCGGCTATATGTTGCGGTGGATTGCGAAATGCGCCACAGCCAAATGCGCTTAGCACCAAACAGTTGTGATGGTTTGCTGCACCTATTCTAAGGATGGTACGTATCTTTTCTTTGCTGGGCTCTATCAACTCTTTGGTTATGCGATAGTAGCGATTGATGAGGTCTATCTTTGGCCCGTTTATAGCCGGAACACTCACAACGGAGAGTTTAAATGGATTTTTGAGCAAGCAGTAACCATTTTTCTCCGATCCTCTAAATATAGTGGCGTCTTTGGTGTAGATTCCGCCTGCTTCACGGTCAAGAGGATAGATATGCGCTGCGTTTTGCTCAATTCCGTATTCATTGGCATAATCTATATATTGATAGAGCGACAGCAACATATTGCTACGTCTAAACAGATTCTCTTCTTGTGCGCCAGCCCCGCTCCAAACGCCACCTCCGGGGTTTTGTCTGTTAGCCATATTAAGCATACACACATTGTATCCTGCTTTTTGTAGCAGTTGTGAAGTCTCTATGCAATCGGCCTCTATAACGGCAAATTGGGTTGATGTTTCATTTTGGGAAGGGGTTAGTTGCTTTGGCTTTGTATAAAAAACAGTCTCCTCTGTTATTGTAGCATTGTCTATCTGAATGTCTTCGCCATCGAGAGAATAGTCTGCTTGTTTTACAATCTGAATGGTTTGCTGAAATATCTCTTTTCGCAGTTTTCTCAACTCCAACCTGTCGTTTTCTTCTTCTGCTATTTGAAACAGCTTTAGCCACTCTATGGGTTTGAAGAGGCTTATCTTTCCGTCCCACAGGTTGTTTCTATGAATTATCAGTTTCGACTCGTCGTTGATATGCGAAACCGAACTATCTTTCGATTTCAACCAAAAACAGGGCAATGTGGCGCCGCCAAAATAATCTACCACGCAGAGGTCTTTCCACTGTTTCACACCGTCAACTTCCACTACTCCCTTCAATCCGTATGACTCCCACTCTCTTATCAGGCGGCCTACATCGTAATTATTCATGGCGCCATCTCTTACAAGAAAATCGTCGTACCAGATGCTTCCGCCAATAGATTGCTTGTGGTCGCTTTTGTATTTCTCAAATCCGCCGGGATAGTACTGCTCAATTTTATCGATGGGTACTATCAAACTAATGTACTCTAATCCTACTGCCATATATGTTTTTGGTTTTAATGATTTATGTTGATTGTCTGTTTTTTTAATTGTCCTTTGCTGTAAGCAAATCTTTAATGCCACCTATAGAGCTTAATACGCCTGTAGCTTCGTAGGGCATATAGATAACTTTGTTGTCTTTGCCAGACACCATTTCGCTAAGGGTATCGATATAGCGCACCCCCAACAGGTAGTTGGCAGGGTTGCTTCCGGTTACACCTATGGCTTGGGTTATTTTCTCTATTGCTTCGGCTTCTCCTTGTGCTGTTCGTATTCTTGCCTCGGATGCTCCTTCTGCTCTTAGAATTTCGGCTTGTTTCTCACCTTCGGCATTATTTATTCTCGACTCCATATCGCCTTCAGATTTCAAAATCATCGACTGTTTCTGACCCTCGGCTTCTAATATCATGGCGCGTTTGTCTCTCTCGGCACGCATTTGCTTTTCCATTGCCGAACGTATTTCTCGTGGAGGATTTATATCTTGCAACTCTACCCTATTTACCTTTACGCCCCATTTCTGACCAGCATCGTCGAGCACTGTTCTCAACCGATTGTTTATTGTGTCACGCGAGGTGAGTGTTTGATCTAAATCCATCTCGCCAATAACATTTCTAAGTGTGGTTTGAGTAAGTTTCTCTATAGCATCGGGAAGGTTGGAAATCTCATAAACAGCTCTCACAGGGTCTGTTATCTGAAAATAGATGATGGCATTTATCTCTGTACCAACATTATCGCTGGTAATTACATTTTGCTTCGGAAACTCGTAAACTGTTTCTCTTAAATCTATTTTGGTTGTAGATTTCTGTGTAACAACGGTTTTGCCATTGATATCTTGCCGTATAAAACGCCACAACACCTCTCTTGGCTTATCGATAATGGGCCAGATAATATTGATGCCTGTTGGCAATGTTCGGCTATATTTTCCCAACCGCTCTATTACCATGGTTTCTGATTGCTGAATAATTTTAAACCCCGACGCAGCAAAGAAAACTACAAAAGCTGCTATTAACACTAAAATAATTATTGTACCCATAATTTAATCCTCCTTATATTATATACGTTTTACGGTAAGAATTGTACTATCTACTTTTAAGATTTCCACCTTCTGACCTATATCTATGATTTCATTATTATCAGATATTGCTCTCCAGTTATCGCCTTCTACTATTATACGGCCTTCGTCTATTGCGTTGTCTATGGTGGTTGACACCTTGCCAACACGCCCTACAAGCGCCTCTACATTCGTTTTTATGATGCCGCTTTTTCTATGTCCATATCTTAGAATTAATGGACGAACACCAACAAAACTTATAAGTGTACCAACCGAAAATGCAATAATTTGTCCATTGAGTCCAAAACCAAAGTAGCTAAAAACTCCTGCAAGAATGGCTCCTATGGCAAAGCAAGCCATCAGGAAGGCTGGTGTGAAAATCTCGATTATGAAAAGCAGCAGTGCAAAAATTATCCACAATTGCCAAAACTCGAAGTCTATCATCTCTATTGTTTTATTTAAAAGGTTATATATTTTATGTTTGAAAGGGTGGTTGCTAATAAACTACTCCTGCCCCATTTTTTAGCTTTCATGTCACTTTTCACTTTTAATTTTCAGCTTTAAACTTCTTGAACCTCCCCATCCTTCAACCTCACAATGGGATAATCGAATATATCTTGATAATTCTCGCCCTTGGATGTATGAATAGGCACAATATATTTTGGCTTTATTGCCGCTACCAACCGCTTCAGGGTGGGTGTATCTGCATGTCCACTGGTGTGAATATCCACTATGGTGAAGCTCTTAGATGTAAACCAATCTAGAAAATCCATGGTGTAAGGCTTCTTTTTATATCCGTCCCACATAGAGTAGATGAGGTTGCCCCTGGGGGCTGTAATCCGCTCTATATCAACTTTCATGTTGGGTCGCACAACAACTACATAATCTGAAGGATTGGCCGAGATGGTCTCTTTTGTAATCTTGCTGCTTGCAAATTTATTTACATACGCATCAAGGTTGCGTGCATACAGATTGGTTGTGAGTATATAGGGGAAAATGACCTTTATCTGCTTAAAATCTTTAAGCGGTGTGGGCAGTTTGGCAAACTGAGATAGTGTGTGCAACACATTTGCTGTATATACATCAACCACAAATGTTTTGATGGAGGCTATGCAGGCCTTGTAGATAGAAACAAGGCGGTCTATATTCTGACTCGACGTCCAAACATAATTGATGCAATCTGAATTTTTAAAGAGGGTTGCAAACTCTTGTTCCAACTCATCTTCGGTCTTAAAAGGCTCATCGGAACTTCCAATAGTTGTGCCCTCTAGCAATAGATAATCTACATTTTGAGGAGCATGCCGTAGCAACCACTCAAAGGCGCTTGCTTTGCGACCATGGCTTCTGAAATCGCCAGAGTAGAAGATGCTTTTGCCATTGGCTTGCAACAAAAATGAATAAGCATCGAAACCCGAATGATCGTTCCAGTAGGGTGTGATGGAAATATCGCCAATGTTGAAAGTTTCTGACTTGGTGAAATGAAAGAAGTTTTTCAACTGCAAATCTTTCCTATTAAATACGTTGCCTAGCTTAATTATCTCGTGGGTTGCTGCACCCAAATAGTATTTGATGTTTTGATGTACATAACCGAGCAACCCAATATGATCTTGATGGGCATGCGATATTACAATGCCATCTATTAAATTGTCGGAATTGGGGTAGAGTCCATTGATATTGTGCAATATGCCCTCCTCTATCAACTCATTTTGCGACAAATCTTTGTAGGGGTAGAAGTTGAAATCGTCACCATATTCGTCTACTAAAGGCATACCAAAGTCGAGCAGTATTCGTGTGCTATGGGTTGAAACCTCAACACACGAACCGCCTATCTCTTTTGTGCCGCGATGGATTTTAAATTTCATGGGTAAAATGTATTACGTCAATATCTGGGTATGAATCCTTCAAGATTTTAATGTTTTGCTTAGCTAATCCAGAATAGCCTCCAACAACTACCACTCCTTCAACAGGGTTAACTATCTCAATAGTATTAAACATTAGCTCTTCTAACAAACCAAGCTCTCGTTTTTGCTCAAATTGTTTTTCATAACAATATTTATACTCATCAAAGTGGTCTTTAATATGATTTACATAACCATCTAATTGGGAAGCAACATAATCTTTCAAATCTGGGTTGTTTCCTAACTTTACTTCGATTGTTAGAAACTTAAACTTATTGCCACTTACTTGCTTTAAGGCCAAAAGGTCTAACATTTTTCCTTTTATATTTACCTGTCTATCAATATATATAAAATCGCTCCTGTTTTGGTTGTCTGTGATCAACATCTGTTCGAAATTAATTTCTTCTCCGTAGTTAACTTTTTTAATTAATGATGCGAAATTATTAAGATGTACTCGCTGAAAAAAAGGACGAAGCTGTTTCTTATTTAGAACTACGACAATATAATTTGCAGTAGTTTTTTTTGAGGAGTAGTAAGTTGGATTATTTGCTTTAGATTCATCAAAAAACTTTTTGTGTATCTTCACTGAATAAGTATCGTTTTTTTTGGGCTCTACTTTTGCTAAACTATTCCCTTTGTAATAAATATTGAAGCTGTTATCTCTAATAGCAAAATCAAATTCACCGTAAGAAGAATTGATTAACTTAACCAAGAATTTAAAATCATCCTTTACCCTCTTTAAATTGAGGGTCGAAAAATAACGTTTAATAATCATAACCATGTAGTTTTTTTGATGTTTCTATATGAATACATTAGTTTTACTTTTCAAATGTTTTTGAGCACAAATAAACATACAGCTCTATATATACCATTTGGGAATCTTGACATAGGGTAGGTGCTTTTTTTTAAACCCCTTCAATTCTTCAGTTAGATGCTTTAAATACATAGATTAGCTTTAGAAGTTATTTCAAATGGTGTAAAGTCAACACTC
>LSQX01345103.1_pt1 | contig 11149 bp, 12 predicted proteins | sample 654561 | NCBI WGS metagenome assembly LSQX01 (sample SAMN04489861, study PRJNA283612) | anaerobic digester metagenome | isolation source: 4 biogas reactors fed with cattle manure at either 37C or 55C with and... | place: Denmark: Kongens Lyngby | collected 2014 | reverse complement strand
CCGCCGCTTCGGTTGCGCTCCCGCAGAGCCGTATCCTGCAAGTGCCACCCCATAGCCGACCACACCTTTTGCGTTGTCAAGCCCCTCAACGAAAAATTCCATTTTTGATACCTACACTTTTGGTCCAGTTTTGTTATCCCCGCGACAACAAAAACGCATCGTTACATATATCGAGCCCAGCCTGTTCATAACAGTACTCAACAAGCCCATCGCAGCGGAAATAGCCGTTACCAGAGCCAGGGCTCGAATTAGGTTTCATCCAATGGTAGGTCATTCCCGTATACTTCCAATAGTTTGCATTTAGTTGGTCTAATGCAGTATCGATTATAATTTTTCTTATCCCGTAGGAGGGGTTGCCTTTACATCGTTTTCCCATAAATGTATTATAATTCATAAATTCAGTCCAATCTCCGATTCTCACACTGTTCGCCTCGCCCGACTGACTACCGGCTGAATGAATTACATATCTGGTTCCCGTGTCATTGTCGTAGCGGTATATTAAGCCGACATGCCAGTCATCGGGTAAAACTGGTATTTTCACTCCATCACGATACACTGCGTCAGATAATTCTGCGTTAGCGAACGTGAGAGATAGCAGACCGAAGGCAAACCAGAGCATAATCAATTTTGTTCTCATGTTATTCTTCCTTTGTCTGTTTATGAATCAAATAGCTTATTAACGCACGAATCTCCTGGTCTTGTGTCTGCGCAAGTTTATCATGAATGGCGGTTATCCCTGTCGGTTCACCGATGAGTTGAAGGCCCTCAACACACGCCTTGATGATGAGAGCATCCTCGGATTTGGCGTCGCGCAAGAGATTGGTGAGCATTTCCAGAGTATCTGAGCGTGGGGTTTGCGCACATTTCAGAATGGCGTGCCGGCGGACGCCGGGGTCTTCATTTGTGTCGAGAGCTACGCTCCAGGCCGTGGCGTACGCGTCGGAAGATGACGCATCGAGTGCGCCTATGGCCGCACGTTTGACAAGTGATATTTCTGAAAATTCATCAGCAGCGGATGTCTGCTGTTGTCCAATTAGGTCTATGAGATACGCATTCTTACCTGCGTCAGGGGTCTGACCAATGGCACAGAGTGCCGCAAGCCGGACATGGATATCAGAGCTTGTGGACGTGAGATTCTGTACCGCACTGTATATGTCACCGTTCATGTGGGCGACCGCACTTTGTAGAGCAAAAACCTTTACTTGATCGTCGGGATCAGCTAGCAAGCGTATGAGTTGATTGGGCTGCAAACGCACTACAGGCAGTTCTTTTAACACGAAGGCTGCCGTGCGGCGAACACTGATGCTCTCACCTTGGTCGAGAGCTATCGACCAAGCAATTCCCTGCTTATCATCAAGATCGGCCTGCATGAGACAAGCGAGTAAGACGTTCCGATAAAGTGGACTGCCTTGCTTGGCTTGCAGGGCATCTTTGATTGCGGAGCCATTGGTCTTGGCATGTTCAAGCAATTGAATAACAAAGTCTTTCACTCGCTTCTCAAGAGTTCGAGGATCGTTGTCTGTCTCGCAGAAATAATATAACTGTTTGAGGTTTGCAGCGTATGATAGCGCTGGTTCGTAGGTGGGTGTGGTGGTCACTAGTTGGTGAACGGAAGACGTGTGGGCAGGCGGAGCGGTCGGAACAACTCGCTCGTCGAGCGGTGGCGCTGGGGGAATAAGGTTCTGCGGTGACGCCTGCAGCACAGTAGGTGCGTTTTGACGGGCGAACTGGATTTCAGAAAGAGCACGGCCAGTTCGCTGGATCCGCCACGCTATGAACACGCCGCAACCTGCGAGAAGAATCGCAAGCCCAGCGAGAAGGATCTTTGGTCTGCGTTCACCCACCATTGGCTCCGCCTCGTCTGTGTCTCATGCAGGCGGTTCGGGTCAAGATCAAGGGCACTAATTTTCCCTGCATTTCACGTGCCTCATGTGAAGAAAACCAGCGGATTTCATATGAAACGATTACTGCTACGACGCAAAATCTACTTTGTTGTCTTTATGCCCCTTGATAGAGCTTCCTTTCATTTGGCTCCGGGCCGGGTAGGTCTAGAACCTGAAAGATGTGGTACGACTTGTCGCATGAAAAACAATTCCTTTTTTCGCGCCAGTACGAAATTCAAACGGGCATAAAATTCACCCGGCCAGAATGCCCCTCCGGTGGATAAACTTGCCCCACCGGTGGATAAACTTCTTGTCCAAGTTTTTCTCGATAAAACGCAACCCGACAAAATAATTCACCACCTCCCGACGGGCACGCTCCGAAACAGCCGCCAATGCCCTCCTTTCCTCGACGGCATGAACCTGTTCCAAAGTCAGCGGATTGCCTTCAATCGCCGTGGACGAATGAGCATTTCTGGCGAGCGCGTCCATTTGCAACGCAGGAATCCAAGCCAAATCCGCAACAGGCAAATCCACCGACGCGGTCAAAATCCGCGCCCGAAGAGCCGCAATGCCCTCAATTCGCGCCAGCAGTTTGGGCATTACACTGTACCTCAGTCTATAATTCATGCCGACAACATGACACATAAGTCAACTGTAGGTCAAGTTCTGGGTCAACCCCGCCCTGCAAAAGTCAAAGTCAACTTTCAGCCAACTTACCGTCCTCCCTCTACTCCTTATTTCTTTCTCCGGGGCGCAACTCCCGCGCGCCACATTCGTCAGCTTCAACTCCATCTCGCGGGAGGTGCCCGACGCCATGCTGCCCTCCACAATATTTTGCTTTCCACTGCGAGCCGCCTGCACCATCTGGTCCACCATGCGGTCATATTTGCTGAAAACAGCTTGGCAAAAGCGCACCGTCGCGTCATAGACCACTTCCGCCCGCTGATACGACAGAAGATTCTGATAGCCCCCGTGCGGTGGCAAAACACCATTTCCCCGACATTGCCGCGGACTCTCGCCCTGCGCCTCCAGATTACCGTCCCGCGCGCTCATTCCCGCACCAACCATCATTATCCCCTGCCCCCTCCCCTCCAACAAGCCTCCAAGTTGTTCCTCATACTTTTCTTGGCATTTCCCCCTCCCCTATGTCCCCTATGTCGCCTATGTCCCCTCCCCCCCAGTCCGGGCACCAAAAAGGCGCGGGACAAGCCCGCGCCTTCGATTGCACTGCGCCCAAGTTAGCCTAGATTATTCACGCGACAAGTCCGGCCCGGATGCGAGGCGGGCGGGGTGAAGCTGTATTGGCATACTGCGAACCCCGCACAACAATGCAGACGGGTCGGAATCGTCGCGCCGAAGGGCAACATGGATGAAAACTGACGAAAATCTATCAAGTTCCGCATCATGCTGCTTTGCAGCAAATTGCAATATTTTCATCCATGTTGATGAATCATTCAGGTTAGAAGTAGAAGCGCATCCCCAGCAGGAGCTGGAGATCGCGGTTGGTGATCTCATCGTCGTCCACAAAGACGTCCTCGGTCGCAATTTCGCCCCGCAGCGACACCGTAATCGCGGTGGTGTCGGTCAGGAAGAATTTCACGCCGCCTTCCGCGCCAAACACCACGGCGCTTTCGTCATCCATATATTTCACGTTGGAATAGCGGTAGTCCACGGCCGCGCCGACAAACGGCACGAGGTCGGTGCCGAACAGCGGACGGTATTCATTGGGCAACTTGAAGTTGTACTCGCCCGACACCCCGATGGTGAAATAGCGGAAGAATTCGTTGTTGCGCAGGCAGAACTTGCCGCCCAGCGAGGCCCGGTCGATCACAAAATAGGCATAGCGGACTTCAATATTGACGTCGGTGCCCAGACCGCTCTGGAAATCCAGGAACCCGGACAGGCCCAACTCGTTGGAACCCTGGGTGATCAACGCCGCGCCCATGGCCGCCGGCGCCATTGCGATGATCGCCAGACCCAACACCATCCATTTCATTTTTTTCATTCATTACTCCTTTGGCTAGTTCTCGGGCGTGTAGTATGCCGTTCCCCGGCAATTTGGCAAGCCCAGTCATTTTCCGCCGCCCGGCCGGGAGGATGCCCGCGGCAGAGCGCCTCCGACATGTTTTCCACGATGTGGAAATAAACTTTCCATGGCGTGGAAAATAACTTTCCACACCGTGGAAAACTCCCGTCTTCCTCCTGCGGCGGCATGCTTTCCAGCGCGCCACCGCTCCGCTGCTAATTGGAAGAGATGCGGATTCCCCTGCGCATGTGGGTGGGGATGTCCAAATCCACGCCCTCATGCAGGGTGGGCTGCACATCCTTGAACATGCCGCGGTCGCTGGCGGGCGCGGGCGCGCCTCTCTTGTGCCTCTTGGCGGCCGGTTGGGCGTCGCCCGCCACCGTTTCATCGAAGAGTCCGCCTCCATGCGGCGCCTTCGGCTTGACCGCGGGGGGCATCCAGTGTTCGGCGGCCAGCAGGGTCAGCGCGAGGCGTCCGCTCCAGCCGTCGAAGACCGCCGCGCCCATGACCACGCTGGCGCCCTGGCGGGCGGTGTCCTGCAAGCGGCGGGACAGGGTCTGCAACTCCGTCAGCGCCAAATCGGGCCCGCCGGTCACGCATAGGATCATGGCGCCGGAGTTGGCAATCACGCGCCCCCTGTCGAGCATCGGGCCTTCGAGCAGTTGGGCCAGCGCCTGCTCGACCCGGTCCGGCCCCCGCCCCTCGCCATAGCCGAAGCAGCAGGCGCTGCCGCTGTTTTCCACCAGCGTTTGCAAATCGGAGAAGTCCAGATTGAGGATGTTGTCGCGGGTCAAGAGCGTCCACAGCCCCCGCAACCCGGCGCCCATCATCTTGTCCACAAAGCTGAAGGCTTCGGGCAGGGGCGTGGTGGGCGACAGCATGGCATGGAGCCGCTCGTTGGGCAGCGTGACCACCGCATCGGCATGCTGGCGCAGACTGGCGATGCCTTCCTGCGCCTGCTCCTGGCGGCGCGCCCCCTCGAAGGTGAAGGGAGTGGTCACATAGGCCAGGACCAGCAGACCCTCCTCGCGCGCGATCCGCGCCACGACCGGCGCGGCGCCCGTGCCCGTGCCGCCGCCCAGGCTGGCCACCAGCAGCAGCAGGTCGTAGTCTGCCACCAGCTCGCGCAGAGCGTCGAGGTCCTCCGTGACCGCCCGGCGTCCCAGCCCGGCATCGCCCCCGGTGCCCATGCCCTTGGCCATGGCGCGGCCGATCTGCAGGGGTCGCACCACCGTCAGCGCGGACAGCGCCTGGATATCGGTGTTGATGGCCACCATGGGGGGCGGCTCTGGCCATTCCGCACCGATCCTCTCGAGGATGCGCCCCGCGCCTCCGCCCACCCCCGCGACCAACATGCGGCAGGGCGGTTTCCCGGCCGAAAACTGTGTGTGCTGATTCATCATTCGCGCCTCGTTCGCTGATCAAGAAAAGCCGAACCAATGGCCCAGCCGCTTCCATACGCTCTGCTTTTGCCGCTGGCCAGCCGATTTGTACACGTGAAGGATTGCGCCCACCCCCGTGGCATATTCCGGCTTGGCCAGATTGATGTTGAGCCCGCTTACGCTGTGCGGCACGCCCACCTTGCACGGCAACCCGAAAACCATCTCCGCCAGAGCGGTCACATTCTTGAGGTGGGCGCCCCCGCCCGTCAAAATCACGCCCTCCCCCAGCAAGTTCAGCACCTTGGCCTCCTCCAAACGCTCGCGGATCAGGGCGAAGGTTTCCTCCATGCGCAAATGGATCACATGTTGCAGGTCGGACAGCTTGGCGGCGCGCGGCGGCCGCCCGGGTCCCACCGGCAGCGGCACCCGCTTGGTGCGCTCCGCCGCGCTCATCAGGGCGTCGCCGTGCTGAATCTTCAATTCCTCCGCCTCGTTCGTCGAAAGGCAGAACGCCTGGGCAATGTCGTTGGTCAGGTGGTAGCCACCCACCCCCAGCGCGCCGGCCGCCGCCGCCTTGGCCTGCGCGTAGGCGATGTAGTCCGTGGTGCCCCCGCCCAGGTCAATCAGCAGCGCCCCGCTGAGTTTCTGTTCGGCCGTCAGCGTGGACAGGGCCGCGCATAGACCGCTGAAAAGAATGTCCGCGACCTTCAAATGCAGTTCCTGCGCCAGCCGGGCCAGATTGCGCATATGGCTTTTGCGACTGTGGATCAGCAGGACATCCACCGCCAGGCGCTGCCCCATCAACCCCTCCGGCTGCACCCCGCTCATGCCGTCCACGCTAAACGGGCCCACAATGCTTTTCAGAATTTCACGGTCGTCCGGCAGCTTGATCTCCCGGGCCTCGGCCAGAACCTGTTCGACGTGCGCGGCGGTGATTTCCTCGCCCACCGAAATCTCCGCGCGGTTGGGCACGCCGACAATCTGCGCGCCGGACAGGGCCAGGTGCACCTCGTTGACCTTCACGTCGGCCATGTCCTCGGCCTGGCGCAAGGCCCGTTCAAGACACTGGCTGGCGCTCATGAAATGGAATACCTCGCCCTTGCGCATGCCGCTGCTTTGGCTGTCGCCCACCGCGCTGATCACCAGTTCGCCGTCGTCGCGAACATCGCCCACCAGCACGCGCATGCGGCTCGTGCCAATTTCCATGACCACAATCGGATCCATCTCCGCCGAATCGTCCTTTCTGACACGCTCACGGTTGGGCCGCGCGTGTCCCCTCCGTCTCCGTCACGCCCACATAGTTGCGCTCCACGGTCATGTCATAGGTGGTCAGGTTCAGCCCCCGCCGCCGGGCCACCTGCCGCATCATGCCCAGATGCCGCAGTTTTTTCTCCACGTCCCCGCACGACATCAGCACCCGCTCGCCGGTTTGCAGGGTCAGCTCCAAAAATTCGTCGTCATCCACTGCGATGGCCACCACCGAGACGTCCGGGCGCAACTCCGCCAGATTGCACACCCGCAGCACTTCGAGCGCCTTGGCCAGCATCGGATCCTTCACCACGTCGCCCGGCCGCAGGCCCGCGTCGCGCACGCCGGCAATCACCGGCAGACTGGCCCGCACCGAACTGGGCCCCAGCACGTGGCCGTCGTGGGCCACCGCCAGCGACATCCCCCCTCCGGCCCGCGACAGCCCCGCCACCGCCACCCGTTCGGTAATCTCAATCACCAGTGTATCCGGCAGTTGCCGCCCCGCCTGCACCGCCGAAATCACCGGCACCCCCATCAGATTCTCGCGGATCCCCCGCAGGCTCACCTCGAACAGGTTCATCCCCTCCGCCACCTCCGCGTATTCCAGGATCAACTCGCGCCGCAGGCTGCCGTCGGTGGTCACTTCGATCGTTTCGATCCGGAAAAAATCGTTTTCAAGAAAAAGCACCCGCCAGGCCGTCAACCCGCCCCAGACGAGTCCGGCCAGCAACAGCGGCAGGCCGACCCAAAGCAGCGCCAGCCGCCAGGCCCGCCGCCGCCGGGCCAGACGGCTCCTGGCCTCCTGCGTCATCCAGGCCTTCGAGCGCCGCCGGTTGCCCGTTTTTTTCTTGTTCGTCCAAAATGCCACGACTCCCAGTCTCTCCTCGATCAAACCGAGCGCCGACTATGCCACGCGAGCCGCGCCAATTCAACGCCGATGAATCTCCGGTCTTATTCCGCCATGTTCAGGATGCGCTCGCACAACTCCGGAAACGACCAGCCATGCACCCGCGCCGCGTCCGGCAGCAGGCTGACCTCCGTCAACCCCGGAATGTTGTTGAGTTCCAGCACGAAAATTTCGCCGTCCGGCCTGAGCCGGATGTCCACCCGCCCCATCCCCCGGCAGCCGAGCGCCGCGAACGTCCGGCGCGTCGCGTCGCGGCAGGCCTCCGCCGTGGCTTTGGGAATGTCCGCCGGAATCAAGTGCGCCGCCACCCCCGGGGTGTACTTGGCGTGATAGTCAAAAAAATCCGCCGCAATCTCGATGATCGGCAGGATCTCATCCCCCACCATGCCCACGGTCAGCTCCCGGCCGGGGATAAACTCCTCGACCAGCACCACGTCATCCAAAGCCCGAGCCGCCGCAAACGCCGCGGGCCATTCTTCCTCCTCGAACACCCGCGCGATGCCCACGCTCGAGCCCTGCCGAACCGGCTTGACGACCACGGGCAGGGGCAGTGTCCGCTCGCGTCCCGCCTTCAGCAGCTCAAAAACAGGTGTCGGAATGCCCGCCGCGGCAAGCGCCGGCTTGCTCCGCGACTTGTCAAACGCGCGCGCGCTGGCCTCCGGACTCGACCCCGTGTGTGGGATGCCCCGCTCGCGCAGCATCCCCTGGATCGTGCCATCCTCGCCAAACTTGCCATGCATGGCCACAAAGGCCGCCTCGACCCCCGCCGGCAACTCAAACGATGCGTCCGTCCCCACCAGCACTTCGGCCACGTCATAGCCCCGTTCGCGCAGCGCCCCGGCCACCGCCGCTCCCGAGCGCAGCGAGACTTCCCGCTCCGACGACGGCCCCCCCAGCAACACCGCCACCTTGCCAAATCGTTGGGTCATTTCATTCATGCACACCATCCATAAACGCGCATCACTCTAGCCAGCTCAACCCCGCAGTTCAACGCCGAAGCCATCCGCCCCGCTCGAGGCCACCGCCAGCCCCCGCGCGTCCCTTGCTTGACGATGGCCGGGTCGTGGGCAACCATGCGGTCATGAATGTGGATGGCCAACCCTATCGCACCATCTGGCTCGAAGAGCCCGGCTGCGTGCGCATCATTGATCAAACCCGCCTGCCGCACGAGTTCGCCTTGCTCGATCTGCGCATTCCCGACGAGATGGCCGCCGCCATCGGCAACATGAAGCTGCGCGGCGCCGGACTCATCGGCTGTGCCGCCGCCTGGGGACTCTACCTCTCGGCTTGGCAACACCACCGCCGGCCGGGTTTTTCATCGCTTTGGCAAGCCGACTACGCCGCCCTCCTGGCCACCCGCCCCACCGCCCGCAATTTGCAGTGGGCGCTCGAGCGCGTTCAACTTGCCCTCGACAGCTCACCTGGCGCCGATCCCGTCGAAATCACCCGCCGCGAGGCCCAGGCCATCACGGATGAAGATGCCGACTTTTGCCGGCGCATGGGACAGCACGGCCTCCGACTGCTCCGCGACATCGCCGAGCGCAAACCCGGCCAACCGGTGCAGGTGTTGACCCATTGCAACGCCGGCTGGCTGGCCTTTGTGGACCACGGCACCGCCCTGGCACCCGTCTATGCCGCCCATGATGCCGGTTTGCCGGTCCATGTCTGGGTGGATGAAACCCGTCCGCGCAACCAGGGCGCCGCCCTCACCGCCTGGGAGCTGGGTCAGCACGGGGTGCCCCACACCTTGATCCCCGACAACACCGGCGGACACCTCATGCAGCACGGCCTCGTGGATATTGTCTTCGTCGGCGCGGATCGCGTAACCGCCACGGGCGATGTCGCCAACAAAATCGGCACCTATCTCAAGGCGCTCGCCGCCCATGACAACGGTGTGCCCTTCTACGCGATTCTGCCCTCCTCGACCCTCGACTGGTCCCTCACCGACGGCATCCAGCAAATCCCCATCGAGCAGCGCAACGCGGCCGAAGTAACCCACCTGCAAGGCTGGGACGAAACTGTCAACCGCCCCGCCATCGTGCGAATCTGCCCCGCCAACACCCCCGCGGCCAACTACGGCTTCGACGTCACCCCCGCCCGCCTCATTACCGGCCTCATCACCGAGCGCGGCATGGCCCCGGCCACCGCCGAAGGCCTGCGCGCGCTCTATCCCGAACGCCATGCCGTCAACTGAAGGCTACATCAAGTTCACCTGCCGCCATGAGCCGGCCCCCCCGCCGCGCCATCCCTGGCTGCCGCAACTCTGCCGCATCCGCGACGAACTGCGCAACTGGCAACTGATCGGCCTGCTGCCCGACGGCATCGGCTACGGCAACATCAGCGCCCGCATCGGCGACACCTCGCGTTTCGTCATCACCGCCAGCGGCACCGGCGGCGAATACCCCATCGCCACCCGCCACTTCTGCGAAGTGCTCTCCGTGGACATCCCTCAAAACACCGTTACCTGTCGCGGCCCCCTGCCGGCTTCCTCCGAATCCATGAGCCATGCCGCCGTCTATGCCGCCCGGCGCGACACCCGCGCGGTGTTTCACATCCACGACCGCCCGATGTTCGATCTGCTGCGCGCCACCGGCGCCCCCCAAACCCCGCCCGATGCCGCCTACGGCACGCCCGAGCTGGCCCGCGCCATCGGAAGTCTCGCCAGCGCCCTGCCTGCCGTCGCCATGCTCGTCATGGGCGGGCACCCCGACGGACTGCTGGCCTATGCCCCCGAACCGCGCAAGGCGCGCGACCTCCTCTGGAACACCTATCTGCGCTCCCGCCACGCCCATGCCTGAACTGCCCGAAGTCGAAACCATCATCCGCGAATTGCGCGCCGCCCGCGTCATCGGCTCGCGTATAACCCAGGCGCGGGTGCTCTGGCCCAAAACCGTCGCCGAGCCCGGTCCGCGCGCCTTCTCCCGCCAACTGGCCGGACGCGAAATCCTCGATATTTCCCGCCGCGCCAAATATATCATAATCACCGTCTCCGACGGCCAGACCCTCCTCATCCATCTGCGCATGACCGGCCATCTCAACATTCTCCCGCCCCAAACCCCGCCCCGACGCCACGATCGCCTCGTGCTCATCCTGAACAGCAGACAGCAAATCCACTTTGCCGATGCGCGAAAATTTGGCCGCGCCTGGCTGACGCGCACCCCCGAGCGTTATCTCGCCCATCTGGGCCCCGAACCGCTCACCCTGATCACGGCCGACTTCCTCCACCGTCTGGCTGGGCGCTCGCGCCAGCTCAAACCGTTGCTCCTCGACCAGGCCTTCATCGCCGGCCTGGGCAACATTTATACCGACGAAGCCCTCTGGATTGCCCGATTGCATCCCTGCCGACGCGCCGACACCCTCTCGCCTGCACAGGCCGGCGCTCTGCTCCGAGCCATCAAACAGGCCCTGCGCCGAGGCATCCGCAACCTCGGCACCACCCTGGGCGACGGCAAAACCAATTTTGTACTGCCCCGCGGCGAACGCGGACGCAATCAGGAACAGCTCAACGCCTATGGTCAAACCGGCGCGCCCTGCCCCCGCTGCAAAACACCCATCCAGCGCATCCTTGTAGCCCAGCGCGCCACCCACCTCTGCCCGCTCTGCCAAACCTTGCCCTGATCCTACACTCCACCCAATTTGGCAGCCGCCCGTTATCGTCCATTTTTACCCATTTTTCGCCAAATTCAGACTTCCTGATCTCGGA
>LSQX01281030.1_pt2 | contig 11149 bp, 9 predicted proteins | sample 654561 | NCBI WGS metagenome assembly LSQX01 (sample SAMN04489861, study PRJNA283612) | anaerobic digester metagenome | isolation source: 4 biogas reactors fed with cattle manure at either 37C or 55C with and... | place: Denmark: Kongens Lyngby | collected 2014 | reverse complement strand
GAAAGACCTGCCGGTATTTACCATTTTTACAGCATCCCCCTGCGGGTGGGATCTTTTCTGCTGATAGCCTTTCCTGCAGCGGGGGATTTTCTGCAGCCGGCCCTTTTTTAACAGACGGGTTTTCCCGATGGGCTGTTTTATGTATTGACGCTGTCAAAATCATAATTTTTCATGTACATTTGACAATAGAGCATAAAACTTTTGAGCTTGTTGATCTCCGGAAGACATATACCTGGTTATGAATATTTTTAAAAAAAATAATTATTTGATAATATATTGTTGCTTAGCTGTTTATGAAAACAGAATGAGTAAGTGTCTGAATTGTAAAGAATAAATTCATCAGTTAACAGGAAAAGAAGAATTACCATGAAAACCAGTCGTCGTGATTTTTTAAAATCAACAGCTATTGCCGGAGCCGGGGTAATGGCAGGAAGTATGATTCAGGGCTGTGCTCCGGGGGAAACCAGATCAAATCTTCCAGAGATCATTGCTGCGGCAGGAAAAAAGCATAGCATGCATTTTAATATGTCGGGCTATGCAGCGCCTGCCCTCCCGCTTGTCCGTACCGGTTTTGTCGGTCTGGGAGACCGGGGCAGCGGTGCAGTTCAACGACTTTCCAATATTGAAGGCGTTGAAATAGCAGCTTTCGGAGATCTCCGGGAGGCTGCTGTTAAAGGATCCCAGCGTTATCTGGAAAGGATCGGCAGGCCGCAGGCTGAGGAATTTTTTGGTGATAAAGATTCATGGAAAAAGCTTGTTGAGCTTCCTGGTCTGGATCTTATCTATGTGTGCACACCATGGGACATGCATGCGGAAATGGCAAACTATGCAATGGAATGCGGCAAGCATGTGGTATGTGAGGTTCCGCTGGTAAAGACTGTTGATGAAGCATGGATGCTTGTGGAAACATCGGAAAAGACCCGAAGACATTGCATGATGCTTGAAAACTGCTGTTATGACTTTTTTGAAATGCTTACTCTTAACATGGCCCGCAACGGACTATTTGGTGAAATAATACACGGTGAAGGTGCATATATTCACAACCTAGTGGGAATGAATTTCAAAAAGCCCCTGGATGACCGTCAGTCAGACGGAGCCTATACCGGGATGTGGAGGCTTGAAGAAAATGCAAGCCGTAATGGTCTGCTTTATCCCACACACGGCCTGGGGCCGGTTGCACAGATTCTGAATATCAACTGCGGCGACAAAATGGATTACCTCACTTCCATGTCAACCAATGATTTCACAATGCATAATCGTGAAGAAGAACTTGTGGCAGAGGATTCTTTTTATGAACCATGGAAAAATTCCCGCTTCAGAGGAAATTTCAATACTACACTTATCCGTACTGCACTGGGTAAAACAATCAAGATACAGCATGATGTGTCCTCTGAGCAGCCATATTCCAGGATACATCTGGTGAAGGGAACAACGGGAATGGCCGTGAAATATCCTGACGAAAGAATTGCTTTCGGGGAGAGCTGGCTGGAAAATGAGGAAGTGGCAGAACTGCAGGACAGGTACACACCTGAAATAATAAAAAGAGTGGGTGAGATGGCCAGGAGGGTAGGCGGACACGGAGGAATGGATTTTATCATGGACTGGCGGATGATTGACTGTCTGCGTAACGGACTTCCCCTTGACCAGAATGTTTACGACGGTGCTGCCTGGAGTGTGGTGGCTCCCCTGAGCGAATGGTCGGTAGCCAACAGGTCACAGTCAATAGATATTCCTGATTTTACCTGCGGGGCATGGCAGACCAACAGCCCTCACGATATTAATCTTGAAGCCGGAGGGACAACACAGGTACTGGAAATAAGGAGCCGGCAGGAGAACCTTCAGCTGGATGTGGTATAGGCCGTTATAAACGTTGCAAATGATACCGGACAGATAGGTTTCGGGCATATTGCCGTTTCTGCGGTTAAAAAATTTATTGACATACTATATATTGTTTATTAAATTTATATATTTAATGTTGATTGCTTCTTTTCGACTTGATTGTTAGTTTATTTAACCTTAAATAAAATCAATTTCATATGAAAAAATCTGGAATCTCGAGACGTGGTTTTCTGGGCACGACCGCTGCAGGTGCTGCAGGTATTGTGGCACCTGCCATAATTACAGGTTGCAGCCCAGGCAGGGAGAAGGCCTTTAAACCGGTAGCCGACGGCACATGGCTGGATGCTGCACCTGACGGACCGGTACTGAAAGCCGGTATTATCGGCTGTGGCGGCCGCGGAAGCGGGGCTGCCATTAATTTTCTTAACGCCGGTCCCAATCTGCAGGTCACGGCACTTGGAGACACTTTCGGGGATCGTGTTGAACAGGCAAAAAATTCGATTCTCAAACAGAAGGGACAGGAAGTACCTGAAGAAAATTGCTTTGTCGGCTTTGATGCTTTTGAAAAAGTAATTGAATCGGATGTTGACATAGTGATTCTTGCTGAACCGCCGTATTTCCGTCCGGCACATCTTGCAGCCGCCGTAGCTGCACGGAAACATATTTTTGCAGAAAAACCGGTATGTGTTGACCCCACCGGTGCCAGATCAGTAATGGCAACCGCCCTTAAGGCCCAGGAGCTGGGACTGACAATTGTGACCGGCACCCAGCGCCGTCATCAGCGTAACTATGTTGCCAACTACAACCAGGTAAAAGCCGGGGCAATAGGAGATATAGTCGGGGGAAATGTCTGGTGGAACGGCGGCAAGCTGTGGCATCGTGACAGTAATCCTGAATGGTCGGAAATGGAATGGATGATCCGCGACTGGGTTAACTGGACCTGGCTTTCAGGAGATCATATAGTTGAACAGCACGTTCATAATATTGATGTCATGAACTGGTTTACCGGCTCACATCCTGTTAAGGCGCATGGCATGGGTTCACGGCTGAGACGGGTAACGGGTGATCAGTATGATAATTTCTCCATTGAATTTGTTTTTGAAGACGGCCGGCGTTTCCACAGTCAGTGCCGTCAGATTAACGGATGCTGGAACAGTGTTGCAGAAAGATTGCAGGGAACAAAAGGTTCCACAAACTGTGCGGATGCCATTTATGACCTTGAAGGCAATGAGATATGGAAATATCAGTACCCTCTTGACAGTGAGGGCAATCCTTCAAGCGGAGCAATGATGGATCCCTATGTGCAGGAGCATATAGACATGGTTACAGCCATCCGGAACAATCAGCCTTTCAATGAGCTTGAAAACACAGCTATATCCACAATGACCGGGATCATGGGACGTATTTCCGCCTATACCGGCAGGGAAACAACCTGGGAGGAAATGATGAACTCCGATTTGAAACTTGGTCCTGCGGTATTCAGCTTTGGCAAGGTTGATATTCCGAAGGAAGTTCCTGTTGCCGGCGAAGCCTATGATTCAGGTGCCTAGGCAGGAAGAGCTTCAGCATGAGCCGCTCGGAGCACTTGGTCCCTGCGGCAGAAATGGTATTATACATAATGTCTTAGGATTATGAACAACTCAAGAAGGAATTTCATAAAAAAAGCCACTGTGTCAGGAGCTGTCGTTATGACGGCTCCTACGGCCTTTGGTATTACGAAGAGCAGACTTCCTGATGCCACGGCTCCCTTCAAACTGAAATACGGGCCCAGCATCGGAATGTTCCCTCATCATGCGGGTAGCGATCCCCTGGATCATATCAGATTCTGTTACGACCAGGGGTTCAGGGCCATGTTTGACAACGGGCTGATAAACCGTCCCGTTGAGGAGCAGCAGAGAATAGCAGGTGAAATGAACAGGCTGGGAATGGAAATGGGTCCCTTTGTGCTGTATGCTGATTTTTCAGTCACATCATTTGTTCTGGACAAAGAGGAGATAAGGGAAATGCTATCGAAAAAAATGCAGGAGGGAGTCGAATGCTTTAAGAGAACAGGAGTGAAATGGGCTCTTGTTGTGCCCGGAAGATATGATGAAAGGCTTCACCGGGATTATCAGACAGCAAATGTGATCGACAATCTGAGAATGTGTTGTGACATAGTTGAACCTGCCGGACTTACACTGGTACTTGAACCACTCAACACATTGATCAATCATCCCGGATTGTTCCTGACCGGTATTCCGCAGGCTTATTCAATCTGCCGGGCCGTTAACAGGAAATCGTGTAAGATAGTCGATGATCTTTACCATCAGCAGATAAGCGAGGGGAACCTTATTCCGAACATGGAGGCGGCATGGAGTGAAATAGCTTCATTCCATATCGGTGATAATCCCGGGCGCAATGAACCTACTACCGGTGAGATTAACTACAGGAACGTGTTCAAATATATCTACAGCCGTAATTTTGACGGTGTGCTGGGAATGGAGCATGGTATAAGCATGAGGGGTACAAAAGAGGGTGAGGCCAGGGTGATCAGTGCATACAGGGAATGCGATAACTTTGAGATCTGACGGATTTATGTACCGGGCAAATTTTTCCGGAAATCCTCAGGCTTCCGGCTTGAAAATGATCTTGCAGGTAACTTCCGGACGCCGGGAAACACAGCTTAGTCAAGAAGGTGTTCAACAGGTTTGCTCCCTTCAGTCCCGATCATCCTTATCCTGATCCTGCCGTCAGTGATATCTCCGCGGAGGTAGGTGTTGTTGCTGTTGACAACTACGGGGAATGTTGTTTTCCCCGGCATGGGAGGATGAAAGGAGTATCTGTGTGTATGGCCGCTGAGTACCGCATCAATCCCGGCTTCATTAAGTACCGGAAGCAGAACCTCATCAATATGAAGGGTGCCGTGCCAGCCGCTGACGCCGGGCGGCATATGCAGTATTGCAATTTTATTACGGCTATCCCTGAATGATTTTTCCCTGACAGCCTGTTTAAGCCATTCGGCCTGTTCAATCCTGTAGGCATCGAAATCGGCAAGACCACTGTATTCGATGTCGGAATCAGGCTTGTCTTCACCACAGTCAAGCATGATAAAGGCAACATCCCCCACATTGAAAGTCCTGTAAATCCTTCCGTCTTTCAGCGGGAAGTAATACATCAGATAATCGGCATAGGGGCCGCGTGTTTCATGATTTCCTCTGGTAAAGGCTATAGGTACCCTTTTTGCAAACAACTCAACTGCAGCATCCATGAAATCGCTGAATATCTGTTCTTCATTATGTATGGAAGAGGACATGTCACCATTAAAAATGACCATGTCCACGGATGTGAAATCTATATCCCGGCAGAGTTCTTTCATGAATTCCGCCCTGCCGTGTATGTCGTTCAGCATAATAAAGGATACAGTATCATCACTGCTGCTGAAGGTCCGGAATGAAAGGGAATTCCTGCTGTATGCGGGATTGGCTGTGGTGGTTCCGTAAACAATTTTTGCATCATTTTCCCAGTGCAGGACCTCCTTCGAGAAAATACCATAGCGGTATCTTGTTCCGGGGGAAAGGTTTTCTATTCTTACCTTGTGCAGTGTGGTGGCAGCCTGTTTCCTGCCAAGATATGTATCATAGTATTTCGGGCGTTCCCTGCCGTAGAAATGACTTCCGTCATCCGGAGCTATTTCAACCCATGCAAGAGCATTTTTATTTGTAATCCAAACAATTGTGACAGCAGTTTCACTCATGTCTGTCAGCCAGGGACCGTGTGTTATTTTAAAGTCTTGTTCCTGTGCCGGCAGCTTAAGGCTGTATAGTGCCAGCAGTCCTGATAACAGCAGGTATTTTTTCATTTTTTCCGGTGTATTTCTCTCTCATTTCTGTAAGTTCACACAGTGCTGTTTCCTCTTTTATCAGGTCAGGTCTTAGCGAAACGGAAATTAGCGGAATAACAGAAACAGGTGAGTATTTATTCATTTTTAACAGGTCTAAGCTGTGAAAATAAAAATTTAATCGGTTATTTTCACAAAATATAACTATTATTTAAAGTATATTTGGGACTTTTAAGCACATTGTCTTAAGTAACAGGAACATTTCAGTTTCAGATTGATCAGCTTAAACCGAACAGCATTGAAATATCAGAATTAGTAACATAAAATAAAATGAGAATGAGAAAGACAAGATTATTAATGTTATCATTTTTGGCAATGGTAGTATTTGCAACATCTGGTTGTGGTGAAAACCCCAAATTTTTTGCAGGGGGATATGCAAAAGGTGAAGAGAAAGGAATGTTTGTTTATGAAATGGATAAAAAGAGCGGAGCGGTTAAATTGTTGTCACAGGCAGATGCTGGTCCCAATCCCTCATATTTTTGTTACTCTCAGGAGAATAAGCTCATGTATGCAGCCAATGAGGTCGGAATGTTCCTCGGTCAGCGCGGGGGCGGTCTGACTACCCTCAGATACAGTGAGAGCGATGCTACACTCGAAAAAATCAGTGAAATGGTTGTACCCTTTGGCGGACCCTGTTATATTTCCTTATCACCCGACAAGGGATATCTTTTACTGGCAAACTACGGAAGCGGTTCAGTTGCCGTGGTCAGGCTGAACAATGAGGGGATACCCGAAACTGTGACGGATACGGTGAGATATATGGTAGAAAGGCCGTTTCGTTCAAATCCCCACATGGTGATGAGCGACCCTCTCGGGAATCATATTTTTGTAACAGATCTCGGGCAGGATCGTTTTGTGGTATATGAGTTTGATGCCGTGGAGGGCAAGCTTGCCCTGGTTGAAAATGGCATTGTAGCGGTTGAGAAAGGATCCGGGCCCCGTCATTTTACATTCAGTGCCGACGGATCCAGAATGTATCTCATCAATGAACTTGGATCAACGATGATGACATTCAGTAATGACCATAAGGGTAATCTGACCCATATGCAGACTATTTCCACCAGAGGCTTTGATGCCACCGAACAGAATTATCCCGGTGATACTCATGCAGGGAAAAGCGGAGAATATATTTACGGTTCAAACAGGGGCGAAAACTCGATAGTGATTTATAAGGTAGCTGATGACGGAACGCTTGATCTTGCCGGGCATACCACCTGCGGAGGAGACTGGCCCAGGAATTTTGTCATTGATCCGTCGGGCGGATTCCTTCTTGTCGGCAACCAGAGATCCGACAATATCGCGGTGTTTAAAATCAACAAAAGAACAGGGATGCCTGAAGGACCTGTTGAAAATGTAGTAATGCAGGCACCCGCCTGTTTGAAATTCTATTAGGATTTCTCTCAGGTATACGACATATAATTAGTTTTCCCGGGATTTTAGTTCTTTCCTGATGAAACGCGAAAAGCAGACTGCTTTATTAAAGCAGGAAAAAGATTATTTATGGGATATCACGGTGATCGGGGGAGGGGCAACTGGTCTGGGTATAGCTGTCGATGCAGCAACACGCGGTTATAAGACAATTCTTCTTGAGAAGTCCGATTTCGCGAAGGGTACTTCCTCGCGCAGCACCAAGCTTGTTCATGGCGGAGTAAGATATCTTGCACAGGGAGATATACTACTTGTGGCGGAAGCCCTTCATGAAAGGGGACGGATGCTTAAAAATGCAGCCCACCTTACCGGTAACCAGGAATTTATAATTCCTGCATACTCCTGGTGGGACGTATTTCTCTATACTGCCGGACTGAAATTTTATGATCTTTTGTCAGGAAGACTCAGTCTGGGGAAATCATATTTTATCAATGCTGAAAAAACCCTGGATCGCCTTCCCCTGCTGAGACCCGGCGGGCTGAAAGGCGGTATTGTTTACCGTGACGGTCAGTTTGATGATTCAAGAATGGCTGTTGAAATGGTACGGCATTCTATAGGGAACGGGGCAGCCGCCATTAATTATTTTGAAGTAAAGGAACTCCTGAAGGATAAAAACGGAAGGGTTACCGGAGTAAAAGCCATGGATACAGCAGCCGGTGATATTTACAGTATACATTCAAGACTGGTTATCAATGCCACGGGTGTTTTTACCGATGAAATACACCGGATGGACGATCCGGAGGCAAGACCCACTGTCAGGCCAAGCCAGGGTGTGCATATTGTACTGGATAGATCCTTCCTGCCGGGTGATTCTGCAATAATGATACCCAAAACTGACGACGGCAGGGTACTTTTTGCCATTCCCTGGTATGACAGGCTTGTTGCCGGAACCACTGACACCCCTCTTGATATTGTTACCAATGAGCCCAGGGCTCTTGATGAAGAGATTGATTTCATACTGAGAACCGCAGGAAAATATCTTGTAAAAAAGCCCGTGCGCAGCGATATTCTCTGCATTTTTGCCGGATTACGTCCCCTGGCGGCAGATCCCGATAATCCTGAAGCTACCAGGGAAGTGTCGCGCAGACATAAGATCACCCTGTCACGTTCGGGACTCCTTTCAATTACAGGCGGGAAATGGACATCCTACAGGCGGATGGCCGAAGAAACAATAAACAGGGGCATAAGGGCAGGAGTCCTGGAAAAGAGGAAATGTGTAACACGTGATTACAGTTTTTATTCCCCTGGTCTGACGCTCAAATCCGACAGACTGAAAATCTATGGCTCCGGGGCTGTTGAAATAGAAAAGATGATTGAGGAAAAGCCGGGGCTTGGTGAGCTTCTAGATCCCCGTTTACCGTATACCAGGGCTGAGATCGTATGGATATGTCATAACGAGATGCCCCTGAAACTGGAAGATATGCTGGCAAGGAGAACCCGTTCCCTGGTTCTTGATGCAAGGGCAAGTTCAGACATTGCCCCCGAGGTTGCCGCAATAATGGCACGTGAACTGAAACATGATGATAACTGGGTTCGGGAACAGATAAAAGAGTATCATGAGTTATTAATTAATTATTTGTAGTAGCTGATGAAAAAATTCATTTTAGCACTTGATCAGGGAACAACAAGTTCCAGGGCTATAGTCTTTGATCATAACGGATTGCCTCTTGCAACGGCACAGAAAGAATTCACACAGTATTTTCCCAGTCCCGGACAGGTTGAACATGATCCGGAGGAGATATGGTCGACACAGGCAGGAGTTGCCCTTGAAGCCATCACCAAGGCAGGACTCGAAAGCACAGATATTGCTGCCATAGGCATAACGAACCAGAGGGAAACAACGGTTGTATGGAACAGAAAAACAGGCAAACCTGTTTATAAAGCCATTGTATGGCAGGACAGAAGGACTTCCGGATATTGTGACCAGCTGAAGGATGAAGGTCATGGCGATATGATACGCCGGAAAACAGGACTTGTCATTGATGCTTATTTTTCCGCTACCAAGCTGAAATGGATACTTGACAATGTTGAAGGAGTACGTGATATGGCGTCAAGGGGAGACCTGGCATTCGGAACGGTTGATTCCTGGCTTATATGGAATCTGACAAGGGGCAGACTGCATGTTACTGATGTTACAAACGCATCAAGAACAATGTTGTTCAACATCAATACACTCAGCTGGGATGATGATCTTCTGAAGCTGATGGACATACCTGCCGCTGTACTGCCGGAAGTAAGATCCTCAAGTGAGCTTTATGCTGAAACGAGCGGTCAGTTTTCATCATCAATCCCCGTTGCCGGGGTGGCAGGAGATCAGCAGGCAGCCCTTTTCGGACAGATGTGCATAGATCCCGGCATGGTGAAAAATACCTACGGCACCGGGTGTTTTATGATGATGAACATAGGTAATAAGCCGATAGAGTCGAAAAGCAGACTGCTGACGACAATAGCCTGGCAGATAGGGGATCAGACAGTATATGCCCTGGAAGGAAGTATTTTTATCGGAGGAGCTGTTGTACAGTGGCTTCGCGACAGTCTTGGCATTATCAGGAAATCTGCCGATGTGGAAAAGCTTGCAGCAAAAGTAAACAGCAGTGAAGGTGTTTATTTTGTACCGGCATTTGCCGGGCTTGGAGCACCATACTGGAATCAGCATGCACGGGGTACCATCACAGGCCTGACCCGCGGATCCACAGCCGCGCATATTGCCCGCGCAGCTCTGGACAGCATAGCATACCAGACCCTTGATGTACTTCTTGCAATGAAAAAAGATTCGGATATCTCCATATATGAGCTGAGGGTTGACGGCGGGGCAACAGTGAACAATCAGCTGATGCAATTTCAGGCTGATCTGCTGCAGGCGAATGTGGTAAGACCGAAAATAACTGAAACGACAGCCCTTGGGGCTGCATATCTTGCCGGACTGGCGGTGGGTTACTGGAGTGATCTGAAGGATATCCGGCAGCAATGGCAGGTTGATCAGGTCTTTTATCCCGGAATCAGCGACAGGAAGAGGGAGGAGCTGATCCGGGGATGGACCAGGGCGGTCAGGGCAGCCGAATCGTGGACGGAGGAACAGGATCTGCAGGAATAACAGGATAAGCATCATTGTTAATTTAGATAAAGAGATAATTATGAACCAGTTTTTCGCAGAATTTTTCGGAACAGCCATGATCCTTTGCCTGGGGAGCGGGGTTGTTGCAAACGTATTGTTAAACAAGACAAAAGGACAAAACAGCGGCTGGATTGTGATAACATCCGGATGGGCAATAGGAGTGTTTACCGGAGTGCTTATTGCAGCAGATATCAGCGGGGCTCACCTTAATCCTGCCGTCACCCTTGCGCTTGTCCTTGCGGGCAAGTTTTCCGCTTCGCTGATGCCAATGTATATAGCTGCACAGATGCTTGGGGCCATGTTCGGCTCAACACTTGCGTGGCTGGCATACAAGAAGCATTTTGACGCAACGGATGATGCGGATTCCAAACTTGCTGTTTTTTCCACAATTCCAAATATCAGGGGTTACTGGTATAATCTCATTACCGAGATTATAGGAACATATATACTTGCACTGGCTGTTCTGTATATGGCTGCCCCCGATGTGGGACTCGGTGCATTGAATGCTTTGCCCGTGGCACTGGTGGTTATGGGTGTCGGGGTCTCTCTCGGCGGACCGACGGGTTATGCCATCAACCCGGCACGTGATCTTGGTCCCAGGATAATGCATTTTATCCTGCCCGTTCGGGGAAAGAGGAACAGCGACTGGAAATATTCATGGGTGCCTGTTGTGGGACCAATGATAGGAGCAGCCCTGGCGGCAATGATGTTTGTTCTTTTCGGAGGGGTATAGAAGTATATCTGTTTCAGCTGCGTTCATTCAGCGGGATTACACCCTGTGGCCGGACAGCTACAGCTTTATCCTTTTCCCGTTGCTCAGTCCCCTGTGAAACACCCCGTTTTTTACAATAAGCATTTCACCCGGTTTGCGGTACATAATACCTGCATCA
>LSQX01234929.1_pt1 | contig 11149 bp, 8 predicted proteins | sample 654561 | NCBI WGS metagenome assembly LSQX01 (sample SAMN04489861, study PRJNA283612) | anaerobic digester metagenome | isolation source: 4 biogas reactors fed with cattle manure at either 37C or 55C with and... | place: Denmark: Kongens Lyngby | collected 2014 | reverse complement strand
CGCATACCGGGGGTGTCGATAATCATTACGCCGCTATCAAGCATTATAAGCTGTCGGTGGGTAGTTGTGTGGCGACCCCTGCTATCGTCCTCTCGTATCTCGTTTATTGCCATTATTTCCTTACCTGCCAGCGAATTTACCAAACTTGACTTACCTACGCCCGAAGAACCTAAGAACACGATTGTTTTGCGTGGTTTTAGGTAATCAGTTAGTAAGTCAAGCCCTGCACCGCTAAAAGCGCTTACCGCAAAAATCTCAACGCCAGAAGCAACCCCTTTTGCCTCTCGAATCTGCTCGGAAAAATCCTCTACCAAGTCAGATTTTGTCAAGATTATTACAGGAATAGCTCCCGATTGCCAAGCAAGTGTGATATAACGCTCTAAGCGTTTTGGGTTAAAATCAAGGTTGAGAGACTGCATGATAAACACATAGTCAAAGTTTGCGGCAACCGCCTGCTCGCCACGCCCACGTGTTGGATTGCGCCTTGAAAAGAACGATTTGCGGGGTAGCGTTTTAATTATCTTACTATCTCCGCTCTCGTTGTAGTTGATTAGCACAAAATCTCCCGTTGTAGGGAACTCTTCAGAACCATCAAAATACTTGCTTGATTTTAATCTCCCGAAACAGTCGCCATATTCGCATACAAGCTCATACCGCTCCTTATGAACAGCACTAACCCTTGCAGGTAAGCCAGTTTCACCCTGCGGCAAATCGAGCGAATATAGCATAGACGGAATAAATCCGTAATCAATAAGATTCAACTTTTTATCCTCCAAATTAAATTAAGTTTTTTATTTGCGTAATTCTCCTTACGCTACAATTTTTTCACTGAATTTGGGCATAAAAACACCGTAGCAAGCAGCCATCGATAGCTGCAAACTACGGCTTGTATGCCCAGTTCTTATTACAGTGTTAACGAAAGGTTACTTAACGGCACAGCAAACAAAAGTGTGAATACACATGAAACACATTGCTATGCCCAAATATTCTGTTTTAGACGAAAACCGCCTCAATTATAACCGTCATCAAACAAAACTCCTTTCGTTCTCTGCTTGAATAATTAAGCAGAGAAAAGATTAGGTTTAGAATACCACTTGCATTCTAAAAAATCAATGAAAAGCAAAAATAATTGATTTTTTGTCCCCAAAAAACAAAACAGCCCCCATACGAGAGCGGTTTTGTACAACGCTAATAGTAAGTTAGTTGATTAGTCAGTTAACCAATTTTAACAAGATTGCCGTTGCATCGCCTGTGTTTATCTTGTCGTCCTTGTTATAGTCTGCCACAAGCAGTTGAACGCCAACCAATGTAACAGAACCAGTGGAATATTTAAGAATCATTACCGCATCGCCTGTGTTTATTATGTTATCTCCGTTTACATCACCACGCTTGAGTGCATTGAAAAGGTTCATAATGTTAACAGGCTTCTCGGCTGTGCTTTTGCTTCCGTCTCCAACTTGACCGTTCGTGCTTCCGCCCCATGCCCAAAGCGAGTTGTCAGTTTTAAGTGCCATACTATGATTGTTGCCTGCTTCTATAGCTTTCGCCTTATCCATAATCTTTACAAAGGCTTTGCTGTCGGTAAGCGTGCCGTTGCCCAACTGACCCATATAGTTTGAGCCTACACCCCACAAGGTATCGTCATTCTTAATAATCAAACTGAATGAAGCGCTTGCACAAGCGTGTTTTACGCCCGCCATAATTTTCTTAGGCGTTTTACTTATAGTAGTTGTGCCATCGCCTAACTGCCCCAACTTATTATAGCCCCATGCCCAAAGCGTACCATCTGTTTTAACAAGAACGCTATGGGTTGAAGATGCGGAAACCTCTTTCGCCTTTGTTGTTACCTTCGTGGGAGTATTTATACGCGTCTCCGTACTACCCAATCCAAGCTGGTGTATATCATTATTACCCCATACCCAAAGCGAATCATCGTTTTTGATTGCGTAACTAAAACGGTCGCCTGCGGCTATGAATTTTACGCCAGTCATAATCTTTTTAGGACTTTTGCTTGCTTTGTAAGTTCCGTCGCCCAACTGACCGCTACCATTATCACCCCATACCCAAAGCGTACCGTCTGTTTTAAGTGCCATTGTGTGATATTCGCCTGCGACAACCGCTTTTACATCATTCATAATTTTTATGGGAGTCCTGACGGGTTCTTTCGAAATGCTGCCATTGCCAAGTTGACCATTGCCATTAAAGCCCCAAGCCCAAAGGGTTTTATCAGTTTTTATTGCTAATCCGAAGGAATTTCCTGCTGTGGCAGAGCTTACACTGCTCATAATTTTTGCTGGTTTTATTACAAGCTCATTATCCTTGCCGTTGCCAAGCTGACCCAATCTATTATCTCCCCAAGACCAAAGCGTATTATCCTTTTTAACCGCCAAACTAAAGCGAGAGCCTGCCGCAATGCTTTTTACATCGGTTGTAATCTTTACGGGCTTCACAACTTTCATAGAAGAACCGTCGCCTATTTGTCCGTCCGAGTTAAGCCCCCAAACCGATAGACTTCCATCGGTTTTCTGTGCCATGCTGTTATGCCTGCTTGTGGCGATATTCAATACATCGTCCATTATTTTTTTAGGAGTTTTACGATTTTTCAAAGTACCGTCGCCCAACTGACCGTTGCTATTGTAGCCCCAAGACCAAAGACTGCCGTCATTTTTGATAACAAGGCTAAAACCATCTCCTGCGGAAGCCGCTTTTATTCCGTCCATAGCCTTCTTAGGTGTATATACATTGCCTGTACGCCCAAGCTCCCCATACGCATTTGAACCCCAAGTCCATAATGTTCCGTCTTTCTTTATTGCCATGCTATGACTTTCACTCGAAGAAATGAATTTAACATTGTCAAGTACTTCTACGGGCTTTGTAACAGCATATGAACCCTCCGGCTCTCCGATTCCGATTGAATCGTTACTGCCCCAAGCATACAGCTTAGAATCGGTTTTAATTGCAAAACTTGCATTGCCTCCTGCTGCTACTGCAGCACAGCCCTCCCATACTTTTTCGGGTTTACCTACATTTCCTCCACTCATGCCATTGCCTACTTGACCATCATAATTGCTTCCCCAAGCCCAAAGCGAGCCGTCTGTTTTCACAGCTAAACAATGACTGGAACCGATAGCAGCGGTTTGAACATTGTCTATTACTTTTATAGGCTTGTTGCTAAATTTCCCCTGTCCGCCTTTTCCATTACCAAGCTGATAAGACTCATTATCGCCCCAAGCCCAAAGTGAGCCGTCTTTTTTAATTGCTATAGCGGTATAATAGTGAGAAGCGGCAACAAAAACGCAATCTTCTAATACTTTTACAGGCTTAGCGCTTGGATTATTTGTACCATCCCCCAACTGACCGAAACTATTATCGCCCCATGCCCAAAGACTTCCGTCTGTTTTAATAGCAAGGCAAAAGTTCATGCCTGCTGCCATTCTAACAACATCGCCGCTATTCGATTTAAGGTTTTGTGCATTAGTTATAGGCGCAAAAGCCCCAAATACCATGATTAGCATTAAAACGAACGCCAATGACCGTAGTAGTTTCATTTGATTTCCTCCCAAAGTTTAAAATGTGAACCTCTCTGCGAAATGTGTTAGGAAAATAAAAAGGCAAAGATAGTTCTATTTCTATATGATACCATGTACTTTTTGGAGTTGCAACATTTTCTTCAAAGTTTTTCAAAAACTGCCCTCAATGTATGGTAAAATTCTACCCACTAAAAAACCGCCCTCATACGAGAGCGGTTGCATTACGCCATTAGTTTTAGCCTACGATACTTAACAATATCGCCGTTGCATCGCCTGTGTTTACCTCATTGTCCTTGTTGAAATCTCCAATTCTCATTTGAACCTTGTCGAGCATTTCAGTATTCGCTATATACTTCAAAATCATAACCGCATCGCCTGTGTTCAGCACTTCATCGGTATTCACATCGCCTAAAATCGAATATATTGCGTAGGCAGAGACATCATATACAACATTTAAGTAACCATCGTCGCTCCAGCCTGTAAAAACATAGCCCTCACGCACAGGGTCAGGGGGCGGCTCTAAACATGAACCTTTTTCAACCCAATAGTAATCCTTTATTACAGAGCCGTCATAATCGTAAAAACAGACTGGGAAGTACCATTGCTCGGTAATCGTTTCGAAAATTAAATCAGAATCGACAACAACCCCCACGGGGTCGCAAGGCGACCAACCGATTAGCTTAGCACATCCCCCCTCTAATGTTAGAAACACAGGAATATCCTCTTCGGCTAGCACATGCCCGCTTTCAACTGTAATTTGAACTTCGCTATCGTCCGTCTCCGCTTCGTCTGGGTAAAAAAGATAACCTGTACTTGATGTAAATGTAACGGTGAACGTTTCTTCGCCTTCGGCATTTGCCGGAAAAGCAGGCACTATTGCCACTATAAGCACCAATAATGCAAATATGAATTTACTTATTTTCATAATATACCTCCTAATGCCTTTTATCTATATTATACCAATTATATTTGTGTGTCAAGTATATATTTAAACAATTTTAAAAATATATAAAAATTTCTACTAAAGCATTTTGTATAACAATTTAAGGATTAGCATAGCATTATTGAATAAAAAACCGCCCTCTTTCGAGAGCGGTTCTTATTGATTGACTATTTACAGTGTTGCCGCCTTCAACATCGGCTTACCCTTGTTATCGTTGTCGTCTTCGTCCCTTTCACCTGCTTCACCAGGCTCAACGCAAACGAGCTTAGGTTCAGCACCTGCGGTTATAACCTCTTTTGTGATTATGCAACGTGCCACATCGCATCTTGATGGCAAATCGTACATAATGCTTAGCATTACATTCTCTAAAATCGCTCTCAAGCCGCGCGCACCCGTTTTTCTCTCAATCGCCATATCTGCAACTGCTTCCAACGCTTCATGCTCGAACTCAAGCTCAACGCCGTCAAGCTCAAAGAGGTATGAATACTGCTTCATAAGTGCATTCTTAGGCTCGGTTAGAATCGATAGCAACGCATCTCTGTCTAACTGGTCGAGAGAAACTATGATAGGAACTCTGCCAATAAACTCTGGTATAAGCCCGTATTTCAACAAATCCTCGGGGAGAATCTGCTTCAACACCTTGCCTATGTCCTTCATTTCGTGCGACTGTATATCCGCTCCAAAGCCCAAGGACTTCTTTTCGGTACGCTTTTTGATTATGTTTTCAATTCCCGAAAAAGCACCGCCGCAAATAAACAGAATATTGGTTGTATCTATCTGTAAAAACTCCTGTTGGGGATGCTTTCTGCCACCCTGCGGAGGAACAGACGATACCGTACCCTCGATTATCTTCAAAAGCGCTTGCTGAACTCCCTCGCCCGAAACATCACGAGTTATGGAAGCGTTTTCGCTTTTACGTGCAATCTTGTCTATTTCATCTATGTAGATTATTCCACGCTCTGCAAGCTCTATGTCATAGTCTGCCGCCTGTATGAGCTTTAGAAGTATAGTTTCAACATCCTCGCCCACATAGCCTGCTTGAGTTAGCGTTGTAGCGTCTGCAATGGCAAAAGGCACTTTAAGAATCTTTGCCAAGGTTTGCGCCAACAATGTTTTACCCGAACCGGTAGGCCCCAACATTACGATATTGCTTTTTTGAAGCTCGATATCCTTAGATTTTGTGTTCGAGTTAATACGCTTATAATGATTATATACCGCAACCGACAATGTACGCTTAGCGTCCTGTTGACCGATTACATATTCATCAAGTATTTCTTTTATTTCCGCAGGCTTTGGTAAATCGGAAATATCTACATCAATTTTGCCCGAAGTCTCCTCTGCCACTATATCATGACAGATTTCTATACAGTCGTTGCAAATGTAAACACCGGGACCTGCAATAATTCTATTTACTTCATGACCGCTTTTGCCGCAGAACGAACAGCGAATCATGGTTTCATCAGTCTTTGCCATTATCTTTCACCTCGATTCAATATTATATCTTTGAAAGCTATTGCCCTCTGTCTTTGGTATAATACGCACAAATAACGGATTTTGCAACCGCATATTAGTGGTTTAGTATATCGTTTTTGAAAACCCACTACCTTCTGGGTGGTAGTATCTCATCAATTATACCATATTCTTTGGCTTCATTTGCATCGAATATAGTATCCCTTTCGGTGTCCTGCATTATACGCTCTAAGGGCTGCCCCGTGCGTTGAGACAAAATCTCGTTAAGCCTTGCACGCTTTTTTAGGATATTGCGAACATAAATATCCATATCGGTGGCTTGACCCTGTGTGCCGCCCATGGGTTGATGAATCAGAATTTCCGCATTCGGTAATGCCTTACGCTTGCCCTTAGCGCCTGCCGTCAACAGAAATGCACCCATGGATGCCGCCATTCCCATGCAGATTGTGGAAACATCGCATTTTAGGTACTGCATTGTGTCGTAGATTGCTAAACCAGATGCCACGCTGCCTCCCGGGCTATTTATATAAAGGTTAATGTCTTTTTCGGGGTCCTCTGCTTCTAAAAAAAGCATTTGCGCTATAACAAGGCTTGCAGTAACGTGGTTCACCTCATCGGAAAGAAAAATAATTCTCTCCTTTAATAGCCTTGAAAAAATGTCAAAGGCGCGTTCACCCTTGCCTGTTTCTTCTATTACTGTTGGCACTAAACTCATACTTTACCTCCTTATAGGATTATTCTGTAATATTTGCTGACGAAATTATTAGCTTCTGTGCCTCTTCGAGCCTTTGGTTGAACTCGAAATAATCGTACTTTTCAGATTTCAACATCGAATCTACTGTATTATTCATCGCTTCCTCGTTCATATTATCACCAAAATATGCACGAACAAATTCCTTTGTGTATTCTCGCACGGACTCGGTATTGTTCTCCATTTTTTCTGCATAAGCAACCTCGGTTAATAGTGCACCTATCTTTAGGTTTACAGCCGCCTGCTCTTTTACAGCCGCCTGCTCTGAAAAACGCTCTATCGTTTCATCGGGAGTGCCACCAACCACTTCGCAGAACTTTTCCAATGTCATACCCATTCTCGAAATCGCTTGCTCGGCTAACTTTCTCGCTTCTGATTTTACAAAGTCCTCGGGAACGCTAATCTCTGAATTATCGCAAGCCTTATGGAGTATATTCCCCTCCATTGCATTCTTAGCACTTGCTTGCAATGCTTCTGCGATTTCAGATTTAATGCTCGCTTCGTAATCTGCAAAGGTATCGAACTCGGAAGTGTCCTGTGCGAACTCGTCATTAAGCTCGGGCAACTCGGTTTCGTAAATGTTATGCAGCTTGATTGCAAAAATGGCTTCCTTGCCCTTTAGCTCTTCGGAATGATATTCTTCGGGGAATTTAACCGTAATATCACGCTCGTCGCCTACATTCATGCCGATTAGCTGCTCTTCAAAGCCGGGAATGAATGTGTTTGAGCCAATAACCAAGGTTTGACCTTCAGCTGTGCCGCCTTCGAACTTCTCACCGTTTACACTACCGGAATAATCGATGTTTACGGTATCGCCGTCTTTTACTTCACGCTCAACGCTGATTTGGCGAGAGTTTTCTTTCTTTATTTGCTCTAAGCGTTTGTTAAGCTCTTCCTGAACCATTTCATCGGAAACTGCAAACTCGGACTTGTTTACCTCAACACCCTTGTATTCGCCTAACTTTGTAACCACAACCGACTTTTCGGTGTCGATATCTACAACAACGCTGAATGTAAAATCTGCGCCATCCTCCATGCTTGGAATATCCTGCTCTGGCTCGTTTTTAGGAATAATCTTGTATGCGTCTAAAGCGCTATAATAGTATTGCTCGAATATTTTTTCAAGCGCCTCTCCAAAGAAAATTTTATCGCCATAAGCCTTTTCAATCATACCTCGGGGTGCTTTGCCCTTGCGAAAGCCGGGGATATTAAAGTGTGAAACATTTTTCCTGTATGCTTCGTCCATTAGCGATTCTACGTGATTTTGTGGCACATTAAAAGTAAATTTAACTTGGTTGCCCTCAAGTTTTTCAAAAGTTGTCATATAGTCCTCCGTCAGTTGTTTGTGTAATCCTTCAAAAATTACAACAAAACACTATAACATATAAAAGTTGTTTTGGCAAGCCAGCCAAATCATTCCTATAATTCCCTTATCGCTACCAGTATAAAACATTTTAAAGGTGATTTCTGTATTTTAATTACAAAAAAATACCGCCTTTTTTGACGGCAGTATTTTTTTGTTTTGAGTTATTACTCCTTGTGGCAACCGCAGCCGCAGCCATGGTCTTCTTCTTCCTCGCAATCGCAATCGCAATCGCTGTTTAGTATTTCCTCGGCTATCGCTCCAAGCTCGTCCATAAGCTCTTCTTTTGGCTCTACAAATTCCTCTGTATCGCCATTTGTGATGACTTGCAGAATGTAGAACTCCTGTGATGCAAAAGCCTCCTCGATTTCCTCTTCCGACATCTTATCAAAATCGTAGGTATCGAGTTGCGTCATATCGGACAAAATTGCATACTCCTCGCCCTTATGCTCGAAATATTCAACGATATCCAGCTTAATTACTTCGCCGTCCTCGCCTTCGAGTTCGATATAATCCCTTTCATCAATGTTTTCCATAAATTTTCCAACCTTTCTGTGTTATTCTGCCATTCTAAACGAATTAATACTATTTGGCAAGCGCAATTTTTGCTTTGCACCCTCAGTTTACATTATTTCTTTTTTGGGCTAAAATATACATCAACACTGCTTTCGGGGAGTCGATAATTACTGTTAGAAAGGAACTAATATGTTTAAAGCTACTTGGAAATTAGGCAATGCCGATATTGAGCTTGCAAAGGAAATACGAAAATCCGTTTTTATCGAAGAAATGGGAATGCAACCTTCAGAGGTTTTTGACAATCACGACAATTATTCCGCACACTTAGAAATTTTTGAAGAAGAAACACAACAGCCAATCGCCACAGCAAGAATGTACCCCGACCATGTGCATGGGAATGATTGCGATTGCTGTTCGTTATCCGTTACCCATATTGGCGAAATTGCGGTTATGAAGAATTATCAAAACACCAACAAATACTACGATTTAGCGCTTAGAATGCTTCTATACAAGGCGGAAAGTTTAAGCGGAAAGCAAATCGTAGCCGATGTCTTTGAATCGGAGTTGCCCATATATGAGTCATTTGGCTTTGAAATGGTAGAGAAAAACGCTAACAAAATCCGTGTAAGCGTTGACAAAGATAAAGTGCTTTGGCATAGCGAGTGCCACGGGAGTTAGTTTGGAGTGTGGAGTTTGGAGTGTGGAGTTTGGAGTTATGCAATTTTAACTGTTTCACAAGACAACCTAGCCACAAAAACCGCTCTGTTGTAGGGGCCGCACCTATGTGTGCGCCCGCTGTTTCGGGTGTGGAGTGTGGAGTTGGTTATAACTCCACACTCTTAGTCCTTACTTATCACAAAATAATCTCCGCTTGCCTTGCAGGAATAACCGCTGGCAATTAGGCTTTGGGGAACAAGCTGCGAGTATCTGCCGTCGGTTAGCTTGGTTGATAAAACAAAGTCGTCTGAAACCTCAATCGAGCCAAAAAGTTTACAGTTTACAATACTATTTGCTTCTCCGCTTATGAGATTTAAAGAGATTCCATCATGTACTACAAACTCACAGTTTATTATATCGCCTATTGTGCAAGTGCTTTCTATACCAACCGCATTATAAGAAGCATTACCTCCTGTGGTGATTAAGCAATTCTCCATTCTTTGCAAAGCCCCTGTATTTACTATAAATTCCCCATTGAAAAAGAACTTGCAATCTCTCATTTCTAATTTTCCCTCATTGATAATCGTTCCAAAGGTATCTACATTATTTAGGCTTGCACTTGCGCCGCTCGCATTTCGCATAAATGTTCTCGATACGCCTGGCTGGTAGTTTGGTTGATAGCTCTGTCCTAATATGATTAGCTTATCATGATTATCAATGGAGCAGCAAATTTTATTGTTTTCAACATAATAATTAAGACTATAGATTGTATTTTTTATTATCAGCGTACCCTTTTCGTTTTTTACAGCGGAAATGTATCCATCATCCAACACAATGGACTCTTCGTAATAACTCCCATATATACCGCCCATTGACGGTTCTGGGTAGTTATCCTCAAGCACAAGCACTCCCCCATTATTTTTTATTATGCTTGTTGGATTGCTACCAGAATAGGGGGAATAATCAATGCGCTCTCCGTTAAAGTCAATACGCACATACTTGTTTTCGGGTACAGTTAGCGGAAATAGTGAAGGATCGGAAGAAGAATACACCAAAATAAGCTTTAAAAAGATTGCACTTGTACCCGTTTCTTCAAAATAATACTTCAATTCTTCGGCAGAACCCGAAAACTCGATATAGTCCAAAACATTTACCGTACATATAGCTGTTTTATTATTACTCTTTACTTGAATGTTTGTACTGCCAACCGCTTTTGCAATAATCGTTCCGTTTTCATCAACGCTTACAATTTCGGGATTGCTTGACGAGTATTCAATTTCCGTTTCGGGAGTTACGGAAGCTACTAGCTTTTCAACATCGCCAACAGCCAACTCCATTAGTTCTTTTTCGATAGTTAAATCAACTGGAAACGAATTTAAACTATAACCCGAATATATCGCCACCGTTTTTGATATATTCTTTACCGTTTCTGTGATATTTTCTTGACTTTGCAAAGGAGATTCTACAACCGAGCCATTCTCTATTAGTTTTGCAAGCAGTTTTTCGGCTTCCTCTGCAATATTCACTTCGCCTGCGTTTTTGTTTGAAAGCTCATAGGGGTTGTCGGTGCTTTCATAAAGGCTTCCCTTGCCTGCCAATAAGCCGTAAACATAAAGCCCTTTCGCCTTATGAACTATAAATATTACATCGCCCGAATTTACTTGGTTAGATTGCACATAGCTTTCATAATTGGTTAATGCGTTTCGGGCGTCAGATAGTGCGCTTTTCGCATTTGCCTTTTTTACAACATTGCTTATAACAGGAATCAGTACAGCCGCAAGTATGCCTATTACGGCAAGTACTATTATCAGTTCAACGAGAGAGAATGCTTTTTTGGTTTTCATGTTTGCTCCTTTATCCGAAGTATCGGGGGGAGTTTCCTCCCCTTTTTCTACTTACTTATCACAAAATAATCTCCG
>LSQX01191520.1_pt3 | contig 11149 bp, 8 predicted proteins | sample 654561 | NCBI WGS metagenome assembly LSQX01 (sample SAMN04489861, study PRJNA283612) | anaerobic digester metagenome | isolation source: 4 biogas reactors fed with cattle manure at either 37C or 55C with and... | place: Denmark: Kongens Lyngby | collected 2014 | reverse complement strand
TTTTTTTGAGTCTATTTCGTATTTCGTCTAAAATGCTGCTGCGATGTTCAGCGTACATTGTGGTTGAAAGGTGGTAACTACCCTCCTCGCCAAGCATTTTATAAATTTTTTGTGCCTGTTTTCTGCTATTCACTACGCACAAAGCCTGATGCTCATTGTTAAGCCTCTCTGCTAATTCTTCATCAGACAACTTTGAAAGCTTTTCATATTTTACTCGTTGAAAATAGGAGTGCAGTTCCGAAATATCGGGGCAAAGCTCTGTGATAGGATGATTCGGCAAATGCTTAACAAATAGTTTGTTCAGTGCTGGTTGTGTAGCTGTGCATAAAACGGCAGAACAACCGTAATTTTTGACAAGTTGTGCGATTGCGGATATACAAGGCTCTAAATACGGCACAGGCAGCATTTGCGCTTCGTCGAATATAATAACGCTATTAGCGATATTGTGTAGTTTTCGACAGCGAGATGGTTTATTTGCATACAGAGATTCAAAAAACTGTACTGAGGTTGTGAGAATAATCGGCGCATCCCAGTTTTCTGAAGCAAGATATCTTTTGTCATCTATACTGCCATCCTCATTTACTTTGTAATCGATATTCGAATAATGGGCTACAACATTATCGGTACCAAATATCTTTTTAAACACTTCTTGCGTCTGCTCAATAATACTAATGTAGGGAATTACATAAATTATGCGATTCATTTCATGTTTTAGAGCGTGTTGTAATGCAAAAGCCATGGAACTAACGGTTTTTCCTCCACCTGTGGGCACAGTTAAGCTAAAAACACCTTTTTTATTGTCCCCTGCGCTTTTCAGTGCTTGAAGAATTTCACAGCGTTTTTGGTTAATTTCTTCTTTAGGATCCCACCATTTTGAGATATGCTTGTCCAACCTTAATGCGAGTTGTTGAAGCGTTTCATAACCACCACGTAGTTTAGATTTTTCGGACATAAACTCCTCTGTATCGAGGTAATCAGCATCAACAAGACACGAATAGAGCATTCGAGTAAAGAAAAACTGACTTTGAATATCACTACGAAAATGTGCAGGAATATCAGCTTCGCTTGCTTCTATTTCAGTTTCGTACGCGCTAAAATCTTCAATGTCTTCTCCTACTTTGCGCTCCATTTTTCCCAAGAAAGTTGAGTCATCAGGGGTTGCCGTCATTCTATTGCCCCCATCGGGCAATCCACCATGATGACCTGCAATACAAAAGGAGGCAGGTGCGTTATTATACTTTTGTAATGCTACTTGAGCACCTGCAGTAGAATGGTCTACACGCTCATTCGAGCCTCTAATGCGTAATTGAAATTTATGCGAATACTTGCCGATGTCGTGCAGAATACCGCATAAATAACCTGCATCTGCAGAATTAAATGCCTCCGCAAATTTAGAAGATAGCTGTGCAGTTTGGGTTAAGTGTTCGAGAATACTTTGCTCTTTTTTTGTTTCGGGGTTTAAATGTGCAATTGTTTTCATTGGAAATCTCCTTTTTGTTTTGTAATTCAAAACTCAAAACCGTACGAAATAGAAAACTAATGCTACCATCTAGCGACACTAGCTATCTTGAGTAATAGAATCTAAACAACTTACTCATTTGTGGCCAAACTATAAAGATAGATGTTTTGCACATAATGAGTATGACTCGTCAATGAATATCATTATACATATTGTTACAAAAAATGCAAGTAATTTTTTAATCTTCTATAAACCCTAAAAAGCGTTTGCAACCGCAAAAGTTTTAACTCCTAAATCAATGATCGTACTCTTACGCTTTCGTTCTATGCACCGTTCCATACGGAAGTTCCGGGGAATAAACCGTAAACAGCTTCAACGGTATGCGTCCTATGTTTTCGATATTGTGCCATTTGCCTGAGGGAACGAAAACTCCGTAGCCACTACCGAAGTTTTGTCGGTAGTTCAAACAAAGTCCAAATGGTTGCAGCGGATGTTCACAAGAAGCAACCGATCGATTTGAAAAGGGTCATTGGGAAATCGACTTGGTTATAGGGAAACAAAGTACGAAACCAGCGGTACAAACTCTGTCCGAACGAAAGACAAGGAAAGCGCTCTATATTCTTGTAAAAAACAAAACTCAAGCGGAGTTGATTGCGATAATCAGAAATGCTCGACTGCGTGTTGGAGGGAAAGTTAACGATTGTTTCAAAACAATAACCGTCGACAACGGAAGTGAGTTTTTAGACAGCGAAGCACATCATCACGCTCGATGTCGCCATCGCGAAGAGGCAGTTTGATAGCAGCCTTATTCGGTTGCTGGCCACCGAATTTTGCGATATCTTAAGCAATAGCAGCATCTACCTCTGCTTCAACTGCATTAATGGTTTCATTGTCGGACTTTGGGGATAAGTACGGAAACACTGTATTTCTCAGTACCTCCGTTGATGTATACGGACTCCCAACCGTGAAAATAGCTGAAATGAGTATTTACACCGGTTACTACCTTGGTTTTGCAGATATTTTGATTTGCCAAATTATTCATCATCAATAATTTCATTAGTAGCGTTTGATACGTTAATAGCCGACGCGACAAGGCGGAGTGTCTTGGATAATTCAATTTTTAAGCTAGAAAAGCGGCTTCCGCTGTCAGCCCATGACCGCAGGAAGTCTTTATATCAAGGGGTTTCTGCATCTTTGCCAACCGGCAATAGAGCAAGAGCCGCTTATTTGCATTGTATCAAAGACGGTACGAGCATAGACCCATTAATAAATACTGGCGGTTTGTTTATTGACTTGTTTCCGAGAACGGATAAAGATATAATCTCTTTGTGGATATATTCCCGCGCACGGATAGTGACCAAAAAAACCATGCTCGACCTGTTCCCTCGAACGGACAAAACGAAAAATACAGACCAGAAATCAAGTTGAGCCTATCGGGCCATGTTGAGACGGTGGTAATGATGTCAAGGGTTGATAAGTGAGGATGTGAAAAGGGCTTGAAATAAGGGCTTTTCAGGTTTTAAGATCAAAAATCTGATGTGCTAAAATCGTTAGAATATCGGTTCAAGGAAATAAGTCCAAAGGTATGATTTTTTAGGTGACAGAGCGATTTAGATGTCAGTGTTTGACGAGTGGTCGATTTAGATGACATGGGTTAACGAGTGGTCGATTTAGATGTTTTTTCGGAATTTTTTGAGGTTGTGTGAACAGGTTGGATGTAGGCATTAACAAGCTATTTTATAAAGAGCGCTTTAATGAGGTGAGCATACATGAATGATATTAAAACATGTTACGCAACCAAACATAACAAAAATGGTGATTATTTGACATCTTTGGTTGGTAGATAATTCAGCAACTTTTCGTTACAATTTTCATAAGAATCAAACACGCGGAGGTTCTCAATGAAGAAGACTATGAAAATTGTTGGTATTATTATTTTGGTTGTAATTGTTATAGCGGTTGCTGTTTTCGGTTTTTATTGGCACCATAACACACATTGGTATGACAAATATGAAAAAGCACTGAAGAAGGCAGGAGCAGAAGAAAATCAGGTCACGCTTCCTAACGGTAATGTAATAAACTACGGAGAAGTAAAGAATGAGAAGCCTGCACTTCTACTTATTCATGGGCAGATGAGCATCTGGGAAGACTATGCACTCATCTTGCCAGAGCTGAGTAAAAACTGGCATATCTATGCAGTAGATGTATATGGTCATGGCGAATCCTCGCATGACGAGAGCTTATACTATCTTGATGCAAATGGTGATGACCTCATCTGGTTTATCGATAATGTAATAGGTGTGCCTACGGTTGTATCAGGCCATTCCAATGGAGCGATCACTGCAGCATACATTGCGGCTTATGGCGGTAAAAATATAGCAGGTGCAGTGCTGGAAGATCCGCCGGTGTTCTCAACGGAGGGTGAAGGCTGGGAAGAAAGCTTTGCTTATCTGGACACTTATAAGCCGCTTCACGATTATAATGCAGCCGACACTTCCGAGTGCTGGGAAGCATATTATTTGAGACATTGTTATTGGGGACAACTGTATATGAAAGACGCCATGCCGGGGATAGCCGACTATGCTGAAAAGTATCATCAGAAGCATCCGGATGAAGCTGTACAGATAGGATTTCTTCCGTCCTCTATCTGGTACGTATTTGAATACGCCAAAGAGTATGATTTTGCATATGGGGAAAGGTTTTATGATCTGAGCTGGAATCACGGATTGACACATGAAGAGATACTTTCGGCTATTGAGGTTCCTTGTGTATATATTCATGCAAAAGAAAATGTTCATGAAAACGGAACATTTCTTTGTGCGGCCTCCCGCGAACAGGCTGAACGTGCTGTATCATATATAGGTGACAACTGTCGTCTGGTCGAGACGGATACCAGTGATCATGTGATTCATACAGTCCACAGTGACAGTTATATTGAAGCTGTGAATTTGCTGCGGGAGTGAGGAGGAACAATGTTAAAAGATAATCTGATTATGCTGCGGAATATCAACGGCTTTTCACAGGAAGAAATAGCCGAAAAAATAGATATTTCCCGTCAGGCTTATGCAAAATGGGAAATCGGTGCGACCGTTCCTGACATTGAGAAGTGTAAGCGTCTTGCGGATGTATACGGAGTTACAATTGACAGTCTTATGAAAACGGAGACAGTAGATGGAGAAACAACAATTCCACCTGCACCAAAAGGAAGAAATATCTGGGGTTCCGTTACGATCAATGAGCGAGGACAACTTGTTATTCCAAAAGCAGTCCGTGATAAATTTGGCCTTACAGGAGGTCAGCGATTGATTGTCCTCAGTGATGATAAGGAAGGCATAGCTCTTGTTCCTGCGGAGGTTTTTGAAACGAAGATGAAAAAAGCAATGGAATATGCTTCAGCAAAAGTGGAAGAATAATAACAGCTTAACAAGAAAGACCAAGGCTCCTCACTACTAAGCGGATACGTCAGTGGCGAGGAGCCTTTTTATGCTTCGATGTCGATTGTTATCCCAGACTTTATTTATAAGCACCCAATAAAGTATATTGATACGAAAAACAATTCGGTTAACTTCATTGATAATTAGCTAGTAAGAATAAGCGATGATTCCTATAGTGATACTTATGCTTATACAAACGCTGCAAATTCTATCAATTTTTCGCTACCTAAAAATATTAAGGATGGTTTGAAGCTAGAAGACTCTAACGATAACGTTTTTTCTATGCAACCTGTAACAAGCGAAACTTCCGTGGCGGAGTATAGAGACGTATGTGAGTTTAGCGGCGCTACATATGAATCAGTAGAGTATTCTGATGCATTTGGAGAGGGAATACATATTCAATATGCTGCATCAAGTACAGGGTTTAAAGAAAATATCATACTTGATGCGTATAACAAAGAATTTGATAGTTTCCAATTTGTCATAAAAGCACCAGGCTTTATTCCAAATAAAAGTGAAGGAAAAACCATTAGCTTTGTAAACGAAAAGCAAACTAAAGATACTGATGAAATTGCTTTTACTATTGAGCCCACTTATATGGAGAGTTCATACAGTGGGCAAGTAGATATTAGTAAGCCCGAAACCCATATTACATTTAATAATTACTATACGGTTGAGTTTCTGGGAGACTATGAATACCGGCACAATGTACACCTATATCAAGACAAATGCAATACAAAACTATCCGTATATCAATCCGACAAAGATAACAAGTGCATATTATAAAGCAACCGATGCAACAAGCAGTACATATGCCGGTACAATTAAAATATATCGTTCAAACATTACAACTCCCGTAAACAGCGTAACTCATTCAATCTTGTCTAGTGCTATATCTTCGCTTGTATCAACTAAGATTGTTGCAACTGGAAGTGCCACATACAACTTTTCAATCACAGCGTTAGTTAAAGACTGGCTAAAAGATTCGCTTGGTGAGGGCGGTTGTACTCAAGATTACGGGTTTATTATGGAATTTGTTCCTTCAAATGGGTTGCAATATGGTTTCAAGAGGTTTGGAGCAAATGGTCATGCAACTCCTCCATCTATTGTTATCAACTATAATGAAGATATAAGCATGACAGACGGTATCTACATGTTGAAAAACGTTGCAAATAATAAGTATTTTGATGTACTTGGAGGTGGTACTGCAAATGGAACACAGTGTATAAGATATGCCCAGCATGGAGGTTTTAATCAACAATGGCAAGTAAAGCATCTGGGAAGCGGTACATATGTTTTGCGTCCGATGCATGTCAATTTGAGGGGCAAGGCATTAGAAGTATACACAACTGACGGTACTCCTATGTCAGAGATTGATATACAATCTGCAAGTTTTTCTTCGCCACCTATTTCAGCACGCTGGAAGCTTGTTAGAAATAACGATGGCACGGGATCATATAGGCTCTTGTCTTTGTGTAGTGATAAACGATTATGTGTTTCAGCCGCTGGTGATAATGACAACTTGTATCAATACCACTATTTGGCAAACGGCAATGATCAGTGGGTTTTTGAGAGGTTTACGTACACATTTAATACGATTGCTGGTGAGGCATGCAACCCAAACCCCACCCCACCAACTACACCTCCGACTCAGTCAGAGTATCGTCAAAAAGATTGGGTATTCGACGCACCAAATCCCGAAGGGTATATAAGATCCAATTATACCGGCCCATACATTACGGGAGATAGTTATCCAGGTGTTACAATCCTTGAAAACTCATCCGTTCTTATTGCTAACACACATGGGCTTCAGAATGGAATTTATGGTTGGAATACAAGTCAATAGATTATAACATCAAGTTCCATATCTAACTCCGATCTATCAAAAGTTAGATTGGTTTTATATCTATCTTGCTACACAGCATGTGCTGATATGAATGACCCAGTCTTCACAAAACCGACATCGAAATCGCTCAATTTGGTTAATAAAACAGCCCAACAAGGTGCAAGAACAGTAGTAGGATTTTATACTGCGATATACAGAACAGAAGGTACTATTTGGGGTATGACATTCATGCAAGCGCTTTATGCAGGGCAGACAATTGAACAAGCAATTGTCGCAGCGGATAACGAGGTTGAGAAACCAGGAAACCACACAGCTCCATGGGAGGATGGCGAGTATTCAACCACACATTGGTATATTGCTGGAGTCGCTGGGGATAACATCCTATGCTTACCTTAATGGAGTAATATACAAAACAGTTAATAAAAACTTGTGAGAAAGTGGGCGTACATAATGATTGAATTATTGTGTAGCATGTACGCCCGTTATATTAGGTAATTAGTAATAAAGCGGGTTACCGCACAGGAGGAAAATATATGAATAACATAAGAATCGGTCTGCAAGTCATATGCCTTGCATTGGTATTTGCTATTGTATTAACCAGCATACCCCAAATTGCAAGTTATGCGGACTCCATAACAATAAAATTAATGTTAGAACAAAAAAGGACTTTTACGACAACGGCACAACAAACTGGGACTTTATAGAGCCTGTAACACACAAAACTGAAGTGTCAGAGGGCTACATTGGCATTTATACACCCAAGGATTTAGATAATATTCGAAACGATTTGACATCAAATTATATCTTAATGAACGAAATAAATTTGTCAGTTTTTGAGGAATGGATACCAATTGGTTTGAGTATTAGCGACCCTGGGGTCTATGAATCCTCAGCGTTTAAAGGAGTATTTGACGGAAATGGATATTCCATAAAAAATATGAGGGTTTCTATAACCGCAGAATTAGAAGTTTACACCAATCTAAACACATGCTATCTAGGTTTATTTGCTACAACCAATAATGCAAGTATAATAAATCTGAACTTGGAAGAAGGAGAGATTGATGCTCGCATTGAGAATGCTACACTTGATGAAAATGGGTCGGCAACGGGACCTAGCGAAGGCGTTATATGTTCAGGCGGACTAATCGGCTCAGCGAAATCAACATTGATTGAGAATTGCTTGTTGAATGTGCAACAGAGCTTATCAGCTACATTTATAAAAGCTGGTGGCATAGTGGGTAACGGATGGGACATTGCGATACATTCATCAATTAGCAGCGGAAATATTTCAGTCTTGGCTAGCGCAGATTCGGATTGTTCGCAGTATTATTATATAGGGGGACTTGCAGGACAGTGTTTCAGCCTATTGTTAGAGCGTTCAAAAAACCTTGGCAATATCTATGCATCGCTTGAGCATACTGGTGAAGGTTTATTTGAGATGCATATATCTATAGGCGGTTGCGTTGGATATAACATGTGCTCTATAGGAAAAATTGAGCAGTTCGCAAATTATGGTGAAATAAATGTAAAAGCATATCAAGAGTTTTCTCCCGAGGAAACAAATTTTCCAACCCATCAGGTTAATGTCGGCGGAATTATTGGATATTTTTCCTTCACCCCACATGCAAAAAAATTTGAGTTATCAGATTGTTATAACTCTGGGAACCTAACAGCAGATTCATCAGGTAACATTAATGCGGGAGGGATGATTGGCGAACTCAACATTGGTGAACATTCAGAACAATATCAAAAACAGATACGCTTTTCGAATTTTTATAACAACGGTTTAATAATTGCTGAGTGTTCAGATGTGCTGCAAAAATCATTTGGCGGTTTAGTCGGTACCATTATTAGGCTTCAAATAATGGACTACCAACCACTTTATTTAGCTCCTCATTTCCAAAATTGCTATAGCTTAGTTTCCGACCTTTTTGGAAAATTTCTTGAATATGGTTTAAACATTTATGTGGTGGAGGCGAGCAGAGTTATGACCGCAGACAATTGTAAGTTGTTGAGCGTTGAAGATATGAAAACAAAGGAAACATTGATAGGATATAACTTTATGAATATCTGGAATATCAACGATAACGAAAACAACGGTTATCCGTTCCTGCGTTGCTTTACAGGCGATACGGGCGAATACCTGCTTGGCGATGTGAACAAAAGCTGCAAAATAGATACGGGCGATGCCGTAATGATTCTCCGCTGGGCTGCCGACTTAGATGAGATTGACGATAATGAAGGCGCATTTGTTAATACAACTCTAAAAATTGATGATATTAGATTAGGATATATGAAGGTTTTCGAGCAAAACAGACAAGACAGTTTGTTGTTGCCTGTCTGGATGTTTTACGGAACACAGCATGATAAGTTCAAAAATGTTGAAGGTATGGAGGGTTGGGTGTTAGATGAAAACGATGAGCGGCCTATGGATACCCCAGCAGGTTACACATTCCTTATTATCAATGCAATTGACGGGAGTATCATTGACCCGATAAAGGGATATTGATGCACTACACGCAAACGGAGGTAAATGCTTTTGCGAACAATTATTTCAGATATAAAGCGTGCAATATTACAGCCTAAGTTTTTTATCGCTGTTGCTATAACAACTTTGAAAATTTTACTAAAAAAACCAAGAAAGGTATTGACATTACAAAAAACACCATATATAATAGATATAAATGGAACAATAAGGTTTCATGGGGCATTTGTAATCGCTGTCTCAGCATCGTTTCCACAGTGTATTGTAGTGTATTTCAAAGGCACATTATATGAGGGAATTACTCGGTAGGCTGTTCGGTGAAAGTTGCAGACAGAGAATGCAACAATTATATGGGGGGATAATCATGTTTAAGAAAATTACATTACTTAGCTTGCTACTAATTATTATATTTCTATTTGGCTGTCAGCCTACGCCCGACGAGCCCATTGTAATAAGCAAGGGCGACGGAAAACTGCAAGACGCATTAAACTCAACTCCTATTCAGGAAAAGACTAAATACACGGCTCCCCAAAACTGGACGGAAACGCTGTCAGACAGTGATTCAAAGGTAACAATTGAAATTGACGCATGTATCACCGTTCCTGATGCAGACGCTTATCCTGTTTATCATGTTGAAAACTGCGAGATATCCGATATGCAGTTCAACGCAATATTATCCTATTTTATTGGAAACGAGAAAATATACACATGGAATCCGGAGGTAGAGGATGCAGTTTCCGAAACAATAATCAGGAAACGAATAGATGCTATTGAATACCAACTATACGATTCAACCTCTATGTATAACAAATACGTGATATCCGATGATTCTATATATTCGCAAGCAGAACAGAAGATAGCACAAGAAAGCTTACTTGGGACGCTTGCAGAATGTAATGCACGACTGGGCAATTTTCATGGCAATACATGGCAAGAAATTCCGCGAGCAATGCAAACAACTGATACTAATGGGATTATTGCAAAGACATATGATTGCAACCACAGCATACTTATGCGCCGAACTTTTGATTTGCTTAGTCAAAGTGTGTTATGCACAAATAATACATATGCTATCGAGTTAACGAAAAAATATGCAAATATCGAAACAAAGCCGTTTGGCGTTAAGTCAAAGATAAGTGAGTTGAAGCAAAAAGCAGACGAAGCAGTAATAAAATGCGGATTTGATGACTATAAAATCGCAAAAATCGGAAAAGCGGTTCCTGCCTGCGAGGACAACATGATTGACTGGATATACATGTGGGGCGGAATGTCAGCTAATGATGGTGAATATGATGACATTTGGACGCCTATTGAAAAAAAGCCCGGTTGCTACTATTTTATATACACTCCTGAATATGAAGGAATTCCGCTTCTCTACTACTGCAATAACGATTCGCAAAATATTCCCATTGATGCTCAAAAGTACATTATGAACAAAATTGACCATCAACCATCGTTGCATGTTGCTGTTGACGATAACGGTATCATTAGTATAGAGTTGCAAAACGGAATACAACTTAAGGATACAGTTAATTCGAATGTTAGACTGATGCCCTTTGACGAGATAAAAGAAATTGCTCGGCGTTATTTCGTACTCAAACCGAATTTAAGCTATGTATTTGACAGGAATGACATGAATGCAGATGCAAATCACGAAAAAACAGTTATTCATATTGAAGATATCCGACTTGGCTATATGCGTAATTTAGAATTAAATTCTAATAATGATTTGCTCCTTCCAGTTTGGTTTTTTTATGGAACTCAGCATGACTATTACTATGCACAGGAAGCAGGCTCATGGAAACTGAACGAAAATAATGAGCGCGTTATCGACACTCCAATAGGACATGCGTTCTTGATAATTAATGCCATTGATGGGTCAATCATAGACCCTTTTTCGGGATATTGATACAAAATATATACAC
>LSQX01188884.1_pt2 | contig 11149 bp, 10 predicted proteins | sample 654561 | NCBI WGS metagenome assembly LSQX01 (sample SAMN04489861, study PRJNA283612) | anaerobic digester metagenome | isolation source: 4 biogas reactors fed with cattle manure at either 37C or 55C with and... | place: Denmark: Kongens Lyngby | collected 2014 | reverse complement strand
ATTATGCCCTTTCCCTTTACATATTTTTCAACATGCTCCCAGCTGTATCCGTTTCTGATGAGCTTTTTTGCCTGTCTGTAAGGTATAGCCATAGCTACCGTGGTAAATAGCATTGACAGTAAGATTACAAAAGCAATAATTCTTTTTAAATATTTTTTGTACATACTAACCCTCCATAATTGATTTTTTCTTTTAATATTTTCTTATATTAGAGTTTTCGTTATCATTATTAAATATTTAGGGGTATGATATAAAACAATACTTCGACAAAAAAGCCTCTTCACCCTTTTTAAGGGGTTAAGAGACTTTGATATTTTATCCTCATTAATTAATTCTCTAAACCGAAATTTTTCTCGATTTTCTTCAGCATTGAAATCCCTATTCGTTCCATTGAATCATCGGTTTGAGCACCTATGTGCGGTGTCACAATAAAATTATACTTGTCATCTAAATCAAATAATGGAGACTCTACCTTTGTTTCATCTATTGTTTCAAAACACAAGACATCAGTAGCAAATCCACCTAACCTGCCATTTTCAAGTGCTTCTTTAACTGCCTCTTCATCTACTATGCCTCCCCTGCTCATGTTAATCAACATACAGTCATTCTTCATCATAGCTATTTCATCAGTAGAAATCATATTTTTTGTTTCTTTGGTTAATGGCAGATGCATTGTAATATAATCACTTTCACGATATATTCTTTCTAATGATACAAAAGATGCATCGTATTTTATTAATGCTTCTTCAATTTTTATTATATCATAGGTTAGTATTTTTATATCAAATGCTTTTGCAAAACCCGCCACAAGTTGTCCAATCTTTCCAAAACCTATAATACCAAGTGTTTTTCCAGAAATTTCACGACCATTAAACATATATTTGCTCCAGCTGCGTTGGTTTTTAACTGTTCTGTCAGCTCTGACAATGCCACGACTTAAGTTTAGCATTTCTGCTATAACCAATTCAGCTACTGATTGCGAATTCAATCCTGGCGAATTATAGACGGTTATACCTAATTGCTCAGCAACTTCCATATCAACATGATTCACTCCTATTGAGCATATGCCTATTACCTTTAGATTATTTGCTGCTGTCAGCACATCCTTATCAATTTTAGGTGATATTCTCATAATCAAAACATTGTATTCCGGAATGATTTTAATAAGCTCTTCTTTACTTAAAAATGTCTTAATATCAACCTCCATATGTCTTTTTAATCCTTCAACTAAATTAGAATGTACTTCATCAATAACTAAACACTTCATACTGCAAACACCTCTCATTTTAATTTAAAATATAATATTTCAATTTTCATTGTATACCATAGGGTAAATAAAATCAACTAAGTTATTTGGCAGCTTCTTTTAGTACTCCAATACTACGTTTTTTCAAAACGATAAATAAAATAAGTGAAGCCAATCCAACAAAATCAGAGTAAGTCCCCGGTATCATCATCCCTGCAGCAGCTATTAATAGCAATACTCTCAGTAACCAGCCTAAATAGTCGTTAAACCAGCCTTGGAAAAATCCTGCTAAGCATATTACTCCTATCACTGCTGTAACAAATGCTTGAATTATAGGCAGCGGCGGACCTTGCATCAATAAAACCTGATTATATACAAACAAGTAAGGTATTACGAAACCGGTGATTCCCATTTTGAAACCCGTGATTCCAACCTTCCACATATCTGCCTTTGCCAATGCAGCTGCTGCATATGACGCCAAGGCAACCGGTGGTGTAATAACAGCCATTGCACAGAAGTAAAATATAAATAAGTGAGCAGGCAGCGGTTCAATTCCAAGTGTTATCAAAGCAGGGCCTATAGCACTGCCGGCTATAGCATATGCTGCTACTGGCGGAACACCCATTCCTAATATTATACATACTACCATTGCTAACATTAAGGCAATAAGTACATTGCCTTGTGATAATTCAATTAACAAAACAGCAAATCTATGACCAATTCCGGTTAGACTCATGGTTCCGACTACTATGCCTGCAGCTGAACATGTTGAAGCAGTACTTACCACATCTTTAGGTGCTTTAGCCATCATATCAAGTAATTTTTTAGGAGTAATCCTTGTTCTTGTGTTCTTATTCATTAGTGCAAATATTAATACTGATATAGCTGAATACAAAGCCGATTTAATGGGAGATAAGCCTACAACAAGCAAAAAGAATAACAAGACTACTATCGGTAGTAACAATAGACCGTGTTTGCCCACAACTTCTTTCATAGAAGGTAATTCATCCCTGAGCACTCCTGATAAGTTTTTCTTACCGGCTTCAAAGTCAACAACCGCAAAAACAGTTATATAGTATAATAATGCAGGAATAATGGTTGCCTTAACTATAACAGAATAACTTACACCTAATACCTCTGCTATTAAGAAGGCTGCTGCACCAAGTACAGGCGGTGTAATTTGACCTCCCGTGGAAGCTACGGCTTCTACGGCACCGGCAAAATGGCTGTCATAACCTGTTCTTTTCATCATGGGTATTGTAAATGTACCGGTAACAACTACATTTGCTACTGCAGACCCTGAAATAGAGCCAAATAAACCACTTGATATTATTGCTACCTTTGCAGGTCCGCCTCGCTTGTCACCAACTAAGCTTTTTGCAAAATCAATTATTGCTTCCCCTCCGCCGGTAGAATTTAGTATTGTTCCGAATAATATAAACATAAATACAACCGTAGCAGAAACGCCTATTGGTTCACTGAGAATTCCTTGTACACCATACAAGAAACTGATAGTCCTATTAAAACTATATCTTGGATGACCGAACATTCCCGGTAAATGATGTCCAAATAGTGCATATGCCAAGAAAACCAAAGCAATTATCGGCAATGTGATTCCGGAAGTTCTTCTTGCCAATTCTATTATCAGTAATACAAGAAGAGTACCGAAAACAACATCCCCTGTAGTTGGGTTTACTCCGCTTCTAATTACAATTCCTTCATAATAAATCATTGAATAAAGCATCAACCCGACTGCTCCGGCAATTAATAAAAAATCAGCTATTCCAAAGTTCCTATTTTCCTTAAATCCGGGATAATATATAAAACCAAGCAGCAAAACAAAGCTCACATGAATTATTCTGAGTAGGAATGGATCCATAGGTGTAATAAAAAGAACATACAGTTGAAATATTGTCATAATTATACCTATAAAATATGGCACCTGCTTTAAATTTCCTTGTAGTTCTCCTTCTCTTGTCCTTTCCATTTCTACAATGTTATCTTGTTTAGGTATTTTCTCCTTTTTCTTAAACATAATTTTTCTCCTTGCATAGTGATCAGCGATTTCCGATAATAATCGGAAACCACTGATCACGAGTATTTTTAGTCAATTGGCATTGCTGCTTCAGGTATTTCTACACCCATTTCTTGATAATATTTATAAGCACCTTTGTGCAGTGGTAATCTCAAATTTTTTACATTTTCAAGAGTCATATCTTTTACACCTGCAAAGGTTAATTCCAATTCATCAATTTGTTCATATGCTGCTTTTACGAATTCATAAACAACATCCTCTGGTATATCTACGCTAAAGAAATATGCATTAACATCAACTATAGTCGGAACAGGTTCAGTTTGTCCATCATAAGTATTTGCAGGTATATCCATTTTTGCATAAAATGGTACTTGAGCCATTACTTTTTCAGCTTCTTCATCATTAACACCAACAATCTTTGCATTTAATGTAGATGCACATTCAGCAGTTGCACTTGCAGGTACGCCCATGCTGCTTACATACACATCAACCATACCATCTCTAAGCATATTAGATGCATCGGAAAAAGCACTGTTTACAAATTTTTCAACGGGGACACCTAATATTTCCAGTATTTCCTTAGAATATTCATCCGAGGTGCCTCCAGCAGGTCCTCCGCATACTATTTTGCCGCCAAAATCAGAATAACTATTTATACTTTCATCAAGTGTCCATCCATGTATAAAAGAAGCATGTAAAGGCAATGCTGTTCTTAATTTTGTAGCAGGTTCTTGCCCTTCAAACAAACCTTTTCCCTCCCAACCTTGATATGCTGCTCCTTGTGATATCAATGCCGAGCCAATATCTCCTGATTGCATAAGATTAATATTATGTACAGAACCGCCAGTTACCTCAGCTGATGCTGCTACTCCTAAACTATTCCATACATTAACAAAGCCTCCTCCAAGTGCATACAACGCTCCGCCTATACTTGCTGTTCCAATCCCCATCTGTTTTACCGATAGCTCAGGTTTTTCAGGCTCTGCAGGTTCTTCCGGCTTTGCAGACTCCTCTGACCCTGCAGGCTCCTCCGGCTTTGCGGCAGGCTGCTCTGAAGCTGTACAACCTACAAAATTTAACAACATAGTTAAAGAAATAATCAAACTTAATACTTTTAACATTTTTTTACTCAACTGAATATCCTCCTTTTTTTGAAATAATAAAATCATTCAATTAAGCTGCAATTTTTTCTGCAGTATGCTTAAGAAAATTATTGATTGCCCTAACATCACCTCCAAATAAAATACCTAAGTAGGCGTTTACGAAACGCCATAACCCGTGAAATTACGGGGTTTTTTTGTGTAAAAAAACTGTAACTCCTCACTGATTTATGGTAAAATTGAAATGTCAAGTAATAAATCTACCAAAGTCCTGAAAGGAGTTACATGTATATGATACCACATAAACAGCTTTCTTTGAAAATGACAAACCTCAATTTCTTTCCTTATTGGAAAATACCATTAATATCAATAAGCTCATTCCATATTCTTTTGTACATAATTTTTATGCATCAACAGGAAGACCTCGTAAATACCCACTTAAAGCAATGATATGGGCACTGATTCTGCAACGTATTCTTTCTATCCCCACAGATACTCTTTTAATAATATTTCAAGTATTCAAAAGAATTAAGAGAATTCTGCGGGTTTAACAAGGTTCCTGATGCTTCTAAAATTACTCGTTTTAAACAAGATTTCGTTTTGGACTTACAATTCATGTTCGATAATCTTGTTGATATTACCGAACCAATATGCCAACAAATTGATGAATTTAAAGCTTCCATGACAATCTTTGATACCTCTGGCATTGAAGCTTATGTTACTGAAAACAATCCTAAGTTTGCAAACCGTATTATCAGCCAACTTAAATCATTCAAGAAAGCCATGAAACTTGATGACTCATATGATCCTTACAAGGCTACATATGGCTCTATGCCTACACATGCTTCGTCTAATCAAGAAATCAAACAACTTTACATAAATGGTCATTTCTGCTACGTTTACAAGTTTGGCATAATTACCAATGGTCTTGGTATCGTTAGAGATATCTCATTCTTAAATAAAGATTTCCTACTATCTCATCCTGATATTACTGTAGATAAAAAATCAGATTCTCCAGATGAAGATAAATCTCTCCATGACTCTAAGGCACTTATTCCTGTACTAAAGGATTTCCTTGAAAAGCATCCTTTGATAAAACCGGATATATTTCTTGGTGATGCTGCTTTTGATTCCGTCGCTATTTACAAAGACCTGCTTGAAAATTTAAAATTCAATAAGGCTTACATACCATTGAATCAAAGGTCTGCTTTAAAAAAATCAGGCTATACAATCAATCCAGACGGTATTCCTTGTTGCCCTAACGACAATAACCTTTTAATGAAACCTGAAGGCAATACTTCACACCTTAGAAGTAAAATTCCTACTTTTAAGTTTGTTTGCCCAAAGATGAAATGGACTAAATGTGAAGATGGGAAGCATCGGAGACGTCATAATTGTGAAAATCCATGTACCTCATCGCCATCAGGGCGAATGGTTTATGTTTATCCCGAAAAAGACCTTCGTGCTTATCCTGGAGCCATACGTGGTACAGAAATTTGGGATCAGACCTATAAAATCCGTTCTACAGTAGAGCAATCAATTAATCATTTTAAAGATAGTTTCTGTATTTCAGGACGCAAGACACAAAATGAAAAAACTCTTCATGCTGATTTGTTACTGGCTGGCATCACTCAGCTAATTACTGTTGTACTTGCTGATAAAATTCATAAGCATCAATATATTAGAAGTTTAAAGCCACTAATTGCTTAAATGATCACTCTTTTATTGATACCTTTCTTTTATGTGCCAATTTTTATTTTCTAATTCAAATACTACCTTCAAATAATTAAAATCCTATCTCTAATTCTCAATGTGCAAGTTTATTTTTCGTTTTTTCATTTCTAAAAAATAGTTTCGCAATTACTTAATACAATTAATATCTATCTTTTAATTTAACTATATCCGATATTGTCATATGCCAGTATCGGTAATGTTCATATAAAAACTAATGTAAGCCAAGGTTTAATAAAAATAAAATCACACAATTATTTCAAGGAAAAGCACTTAACGTGTAAAACAACAAATTTTTCAAGCATAGCCCTCAAGAAATTCTGTCCTAAAATGGCTCTGCAATAACAATTCCTGCAAAAACTCTTATTATTGTGTGAAATTCTCATGGTACAATATAGAAAGTCTAATATTTTATCTTATATTTTGACCCTAACTTCTTGTTAATACGTGTAAAGCAAATACCACTATCTGTGCTATAGTTACAAAGGCCCAAACGGGTAACTTGCGGAAATAATACATTGCCATAGAAGCCAGACAAAGCACGCTAGTACGGATAAGATAATAATTTCTGGTGTAAAAATGTTCGGCATTTTCTCCAGAAGTATATCGGACTACAACCGTCTCTGGAAGCATAAACATGCCTAATATTGCTATAAACAGATACACTAAAATCATACCAATAACGATTTCCTTTCTGTGCTCTTCTGTTAGCTTCATATACTTTTTCTGTCGTCTGTCATAGTTATCACCGATCTTACACATAATGCGATAAACTTTTGATGTTTGAAATGACATATACATGTTCCTCTCTACATAATAATAGTGTAATAAAACCTGACGATATTATTGGAAGGGGCATGCCTGTACGACATTACCCCACCATATAATCCCATCATTTATCCACTAGTTGCTTTTTAGATAACTGCCAGTAATAGGTTTGCAAGAATCATTGCAAACGCGCCGCCAATAGGCAACAAAAGCATCATCCATAAATGAAGCTTTGAATCAGTACCTGATGTAACTATTGTTCTCGGCCACTGAGGCAAGATTCCACCATAAGCCATATTGCCGACTAAGAGAATGGTAACATGTCTCGCATTAAGCGAACCGGCAGCAAAAAGCGAAGCTGCAGTAGCGCAACCAGTAGACTTTGAGAAAAATCCAGCAACGAGGGATATAACACCCTCACCAGGAAGTCCAAAGATTCCCATTGCCGGTTTAAATATAGTAGCAAGAATGTCTACCAGACCGGTTACCTGAAGAAACGCTAGCAACGAATAGCACATTATAACACTTGGAATAATTGACTTTTCCTCGATTGCCCAGCCTTTTCTTACACCAGCAAAGAAAGTATCGATGTAAGTTTCCTTTTTAGCCCTTTCAAGACCCTTAGAAATTTTCTGTCCTTCCATTATGCTTGCACTCCTTTCGTTGTTGTTTTATTATTAATCATGATTCTCGACCAAAGCACACGGATAACGTTAGCTTCGATGAACTTAAGAACAAAGAGCATTGCAAACGGTACGGCAAATGGTACAGTTACAATATCAGCAACAAAGCCGTATCCAGTAATGTAATTAGTAAGCATACCTGCACAACATAACAGCCACATTGTGGTGATGTCACGTTCTTTTTCTGTAGTGAGTCCTCTCTCAAAGAAATCACGATTCATTGATGCCCCGGCATCAGAAGAGGTCATACTTGCTACCATTGCAAGTGCCACATATCCAGGAACTCCTACTATCGGTCTAAGGATAAAACTCAATAATTTGCCTGCAGCATCGAGTGCACCCATACGCTCAGCAACATTGATGAGCCCCATAGCGAGCAATACTGTCGGGGCAACCTGCAACATAACCATAAATCCATTTCTGGCACCCGTTGCACCAGTTCCATAGAATACAGCACCGGTATCACCGATCTTGCCATATGCTCCAAGTAGAGAATTAAAGTCTATTCCCTTCAGATAAGGAATGTTTTTCAGTACTCCAGAGAACATTAACATCAGTATAATAAGACCGATATATCCAGAAATAGGTACTTTCTTATTCCTCAATTCATCCTTAACTTGTTTAACTTTCTCATCAGGTGTGTTGATTTTTTCACTCATATTTTTTCTCCTTTCAAATTATTATATCTATACTTCGAAGAAGAATCTACGATGGGAATAGTGTTCCTCATCACGAAGTTTTGATTTTGATATGATATCTCCCAATAACGTAGCGTCACTTAGATTGCTTTCAGGTTCTACTTCTTCCTTCTCATGAAGCTGTTCAGATGCAATTTTGCTTTTGTCACAGCTTTGCTTCGATTTTGCAAACTCTAACTCGAGTTTTACAACTCTGTCTTCTAGTAAATCCACTCTCCTAATTAGATCTTCAATTAAGAATACGGGTTCTTTATCATTATCCATTGTGAATCAGTCCTCCATCATCTGGAATCACTAATGGATACGCTCTGGGAAGATTGGCTTTACAGTCTCGTCCTTAAGCTGCTCATTTAGGTCTGCCCTCCAGGCTTTTATTCTTTCAGGTTGATGTAGGATATCATATCCACACTGAGCTAACGCCATGCCTGCATAAATCGCTGCTTTGTAGCCTAGTTCTGTTCCGACTGATGCTGTAGCAGCCCAGGAATGCATTGCTGTTCCAAATACCATACCTAATCCAACGATTCTTGATGTTGGTACAAGGTGAGTAACATAGCCTGCGTCGGTAGAACCAGGAGAATTGAGATGCACATGGGTTGGAGCAAGGATACTTACAGGAATTGGACCTTTATCAGGCTCAGGGTCCTTACCATTTACATTTCGATATAGTTCCTCTGCAAATGCCTTTTCCTCATCAGTGTACTCAAGTGATGGAAGCTTTGTCATAGCGTCATAAAAGAGCTGATTGAAATCATTAATCTGAACGCATCCAGAAACCATAGCATTTACTGTAATCTTATAATCGGTCTCAGTCATCAATGCAGCACCTTGGATACACTTTTTGAATCTCTCAAACAGTTCGACGTTTGACTGCATATCCTTAGTTCTAAGGAAGTAATGGGTTGCTGCATATCTTGGTACTACGTTTGGCTTCTCACCAGCAGCGATGTAAGAATAATGCATTCTGGTTGTGGGTTCTACGTGTTCTCGAAGATAATTAAGTGAGATGTTAAGAAGTTCGCACGCATCAAGTGCACTTCTGCCCTTTTCAGGAGCGGCAGCGGCGTGTGCCGTGGTTCCAAAGAACTCAACCTTCATGTTGGTCATTGAATTCTGTAGGTTTTCACGAACCTGTAGATCAGTGGGTTGCGGATGCCATGCCATACAGCAATCAAGACCATCGAAAACTCCATCACGAACCAGATGCATCTTACCTTCTACGGTTTCTTCGGCAGGGCAGGCTATGAAACGAATCGATCCCTTGAGGCCCTCTGCTTCCATAGCAGCCTTAAGAGCAATAGCAGCAGAACCGCAAGAAGGAGTCATAAGACTATGTCCACAACCTTGTCCAGCACCTTCTTTGGGGGCAATATAGGGTACAGCCTCTTGACCCATACCAGGTAGTGCATCGTACTCACCGATGATTCCGATTGCCGGACTTCCTTCTCCCCAGCTGGCTACTACTGTGTTGGCTGGAGCTGTGTTGTCACGACAGTTAAAGGTTTTCACATCAAACCCGAACTTACGGAAAACCTCTGCACTGTATTCGCAGGCATGATACTCTTCCATTGCCTCTTCAGGGTTTTCCCAGAGTTCTTTTGACCAAGTTCTAGTAATATCTCCGTTGTTGTCAAACCATAATTTAATTATTTTGTTCATTTCTACCATAACTCTTTCCTCCATATATTAAAATTTTATTATGTCACTAGATATTGTTTAGATATCAATAAATCAGCTTGAATGCCTATTATCAGAACATAGTATCCGGGTCAAGCGGATAGAGTGGTCTGGTAATATGCTTGTAGTTAAATTGATTATAATTTGCGGTGTTATTGCCTGGAGTATTAGCAGTAACAATAGCCTTTGCCTTGCCAAGGAAGAAGCCGCGGAAGTGTGTAGCTGACTTTATAATGGCAATACGATACTGAGTAATGTCCACACCGGTGAGCAGAAACGGTCTGTCATCAAACGCTTGGTTAGCACAAGTCTCTGCAACTATGACTTCAGCGTTTCCTATGAGCAGTCTTGCCATCTTACCATAGTTGACATGTTGTCCAACCTTGTTCGGGGAGACATAGATTCCATGTCCGTTAGAAAGAGCGAGAACAATAGCATCCTTAATCTCAACAGGCTCACCATGGCACTTGTCTGTCTTGGCGCCAAGCAATCCACTTACCTTGCCACCGATGCCCGCTTCACAGGCCTTGAGCGCAATTTCCTTATCGTAGATATATCCGAAAATAGTTCCAGACTCGTTACGCTTGAGCATTTCCCCGAGCATTCCGGTACCATCTCCAGGGCTACCACCGCCAGGGTTGTCGGAGGACTCGTGTATGAGTATGTATCCCTTGCCAGGCTTCGCTTCTTCTTCTAAAGCTCTATCCCATGCTTGTTCGGCGTCCAAGGTTTCCACATCCAGCTTATGACGATTCTCCCAAACCCAGTGACCGAGTTCATCAGCACAAGCCTGGACATCTTGGCCTTCTTTGCCCACTACCACTACGGAACATCTTGAGAATGGAACGTCGCAATACGGGAATCCGTTGAAGAATGTTACATCAATAAGGTCATGGGACTTGCAGTACTCAGACATATGATCCGTAAAGGCCTTCATTGGAGGCTCTAATGTGCAGGCAATGCAGCAGCTGACAAACATTGGAATCGGACAATATGCAGTTACTGGCTTAACCTCTCCACGAATTTTTGCAATCAAAGTCTTCATGGCTAAATAACCTGTTTCGAACTTATCAATGTGAGGATACATTTTCATACCGAACACACCGGCGTCAGCTTCCTTCAACATATCATCGGTTACGTTTGCATGAAGATCACAACTCATGGCAATAGGAATATTCCATCCGGCAGCTTCTCGCATCTTGCGCATAGTA
>LSQX01048763.1_pt1 | contig 11149 bp, 10 predicted proteins | sample 654561 | NCBI WGS metagenome assembly LSQX01 (sample SAMN04489861, study PRJNA283612) | anaerobic digester metagenome | isolation source: 4 biogas reactors fed with cattle manure at either 37C or 55C with and... | place: Denmark: Kongens Lyngby | collected 2014 | reverse complement strand
AAACCAAAGCTTTACGTATTAATATCGATCTATTCAAGTTATTACCTTATTAAGACTTATATTGACTTCATAATCAATATTTATAATTTCGCTAATAATATATTTGAAAAACTTTTTAGCAGCGAGCTGTTTACTTTTATAACTAAATTAGTTGAATAATAATTTCTAAAATAGTGGAAGCTTGTCTCCTTAGTTACTGCAAGTATATTGTTATTCATTTTTCATCCGTGTTCACGTTTTTAAGAAAGTGTTGTAGATGCTTTTTGGCATTACAGAGAAGTATTACTCTGAAGCTCAGTAGAGGAGATGTAGCAGGAATAGTTGCGACAAATTTTTCGAAGAGTATAATATAAAAACTTATTTAAAATAAATACGGAGGTCTACAGATGAAAAAAATCATCCTTGCTTCAATTTTTGTTTTGATTTTGTCAATTCCTGCTTTTGCTGCATTTGGGTCTAAAGGCGTAATACCTGGAGGAGAACCGATTGAATACAGAGGGTTAAAAATAACTTCTGATGGCGTAAATGTTATTATTGTCAATAGGGGAGACAAAAATGTTACATTCTCTGCTGCTTGTGTTTTCGTTGGACAAAAAAATGAAAATATAGGAGATTTTTTTATCGATGAAATAGTACTTGCTCCTCAAGAACACAAAACGCTAAATAAGCTTTTTCTTAAAGGAGATGCAAAGCTTTCTAGAAAAGCAGAGACTCTTAGGTGGACTGTTTATACTCTTGAGAAGAAGTAAATATAAAATAAATAAAGAGAGGCTACCTATATTTTGGTAGCCTCTCTTTATTTATTTGTTTATGTTTTATCTGTCTATTTACAGCGGAGTTTTTCTACAAATCTTGACAATCGTTTTATTGCTTCGCGTAGCTCATCAATTGAGCATGCATATGAAATTCTGACATATTTATCTCCGCATTCTCCGAAAGCAGCGCCAGGAACAACGGCCACGTTCTCTTCTTTTAAAAGTTTTTCGCTGAACTCTTCGGAAGTCATTCCAAATTCAGATATATTCGGAAAAACATAGAAAGCCCCGTATGGTTCAAAGCATGAAAGTTTCATTTCTTTAAAAGCATCAATTAAATAACGGCGCCTTTGATTGTAAGCTTCTCTCATCATCTCGATATCTTTGTCCCCATCACGCAATGCAGTTATAGCGGCATATTGGCTGATAGTAGGAGCGGACATTATTCCGAACTGATGAATTTTTAGCATGTATTTCAGAATATTGGCTGGAGCAAGTGCATAGCCTAATCTCCATCCAGTCATGGCATATGATTTTGAAAAACCATTAATAAGTATTGTACGTTTTTTCATATTGGGCATAGATGCGATACTTACATGTTTCCCTTCATAAGTTAGTTCGCTGTATATCTCGTCCGTTATAACAAGCAAATCATATTTTATTATTACATCTACGAGTGGAGCGAGATCTTCAAGCTCCATAATAGCGCCTGTTGGGTTGTTCGGATAGGAAATTAACAGAGCTTTTGTCCTAGGAGTTATAGCTGCTTCTAGCTGTGTCGCCGTTAGTCTAAAATCATTTTCTGCACTCAGAGGGATGGAGATAGGAACTCCACCAGACATAATAATACAGGGTTGATAGGAAACGAAACAAGGCTCAGGACAGATAATTTCGTCTCCGGAATCTATTATGGCACGAAGAGCTATATCAATAGCTTCGCTGCCACCGACAGTTACAACTACTTCATTTTTAGCGTCATACTTAAGATTGTACTTCCTATTAATATATTCACAAATTTCGTTACGCAGCTCTTCAAGTCCAGAATTTGAAGTATAGAAAGTTCGACCTTTTTGTAGAGCATATATTCCCTCTTCGCGTATATGCCATGGAGTATCAAAATCAGGTTCTCCTATTCCAAGAGATATTACATTTGGAATTTCATTTACTATATCAAATAATTTACGTATGCCTGAAGGTTTTAAATTTTTTATTTTTTTGCAGACGAAATCCCTCATGGAGTGATAGCCATTCTTTTATCTTTTTTCCCATCAGCGAGAGAAACTCCGAACTCTTTATATTTTGTCATTACGATATGAGTGGAAGTGCTTCTTACTTCTTCTATTACAGCAAGCTTTGTTGTTACAAAGTTTGCGATTTCACGCATTGTCGCTTTTTTTAAAATTACAGTAAAATCATAATCGCCTGCTGACATAAGATATAGAGATTCTACCTCAGGATATTCGTATATTTTTTTAGCTATACTGTCATATCCCATACCTCTTTGTGGAGTAACTTTTAGCTCTATAAGAGCTGATATCTTGTCATCTTCAGCTTTGTCCCAGTTGATGAAAGCGTGATAGCCACATATTAAATGTTCATCTTCCATACTCTTTATCTCTTTTTTAACGTCATCTTCTCCAATAGCAAGCATTACAGAGATTTCCTTTGTTGTAAGTTTTGCGTCTTTTTCTAGAAGTGCAAGTATTTTATTTCTGTCTTTTATATTCAAGAATATCCCTCCAGTGAATTTAATTTTGCTTTACAGTATACTCTACTTTTTCAAACCCTTGCTCCATTGTTCTTCATTAAATCCAATGAGAACGCGGTTGTTGTCAATAATAATAGGACGCTTTACTAACATACCATCGCTGGCAAGGATATCTATCTGTTCTTTTTCATCCATATTGGGAAGTTTTTTTGAAAGACCAAGTTCTCTGTATTTTAATCCGCTACTGTTAAAAAACTTTTTAAGAGGCAGCTCGCTCTTTTTATGCCACTCAGTGATTTCCTCTGCTGAAGGATTGTCTATTTTTATGTCGCGTTCAACATATACAATTTTATTCTTATCAAGCCAAACACGGGCTTTTTTGCATGTTCCTCAAGTTGGATAACAAATAAATAACATATTGAGACCTCCGTTTTTGATATCTATCATTGAATGGACTTCAATCTTTCTGTTTTATATTTAATAAAATTAAAAGAACTGCTTGCACGTAAAGTGATGAAATGCATTTTTACTTTTATTCAGTGTATTTTCAGAACGTAGATATTTAGTTACCTCTTCATTAGGAGTATTTTAAACAAGCTCCTTTATCACTTTTATTGCTTCTTTCAGCCAGTCCTTATTATAACTTTCGATTTCTCCCGCATCGCATAGAGCCGCGATAGAAGGTTCTAACGGAATCTTACCAAGAACTTTGAGTCCGTATTTTGCTGCAACCTCTTCCACCTTACTTTTGCCAAAAACTTCTATTTTCTTGCCACAATCTGGGCATGAGAGGTAGCTCATATTTTCTACGATTCCTATTATTGGAATGTTCATTTGTTCCGCCATGTTGATGGCTTTTTCGACAATCATTGAAACTAGTTCCTGTGGCGATGTGACAATAATGATTCCATTTAAAGGTAATGATTGAAACACCGTAAGAGGTACGTCTCCTGTTCCAGGAGGCATGTCTACGAACATATATTCAATACCGCTCCAAATTACTTCGCTCCAAAACTGTTTAACCACGTTGGCGACTGCAGGTCCACGCCAAATAATTGGATCAGTAGGGTCTTCAAGGAGTAAGTTTATTGACATAATGTCTATTCCAGTTTTTGATGTAAAGGGAGTTATTCCCTGTTCATTAGTCATAACCATTTCTTTTATACCAAAAGCCTTGGGAATAGAAGGGCCAGTGATATCCGCATCAAGTATTGCAGATGAGTGTCCCTGTTTTTGCATTTCAACAGCTAGAAGTGACGTTACAAGAGATTTTCCTACTCCGCCTTTTCCGCTCACTATGCCAATAACTTTGTCTACAGAACTCAAAGGGTGTGGTTTAACACTAAAATCGTGTTTAACACAACTTTCTTCGCAGCTGCCGCAGTTATTTGCGCAATCATCATGTTCACTCATGACTATATCTCTCCCTTTTCAAATATAAATTTTGTATTCAATTAGACTTTAGAGGTCCTCGTTGAGTTTAGAATTGCCATCAGGGCTACTCCGACATCAGCGAAAACCGCTTCCCAAAGCCCAGCAACTCCTACTGCTCCGAAAACAAGGAATACTCCTTTTACGCCCATAGCCATAAATACATTTTGCCAGACGATAGTTCTTGTTTTTTTGGCAACTCGCAAAAGCTCTGCAACTTTAAGAAGCGAGTCATTAAGTATTACCACATCAGCAACTTCAATCGCAACCTGCGAACCAAACCCGCCCATAGCAATCCCTGTTTCTGAAGTTACAAGCACAGGTCCGTCGTTTATTCCGTCGCCAACGAAGAGTGTTTTCTTAGTTTCTCCGCCGCAGAGAGATTTTAATGCCGCAACCTTGTCTCCTGGAAGGAGCTCAGAGCGATAGCCATCAAGTCCTAGTTTGTCAGAAACAGACTTTGCAACAGCTTCACAATCACCGGTCAGCATATATACTTTTTTTATTCCAAGTTCGCGCAATTCTTTCACACTTTGATAAGACTCTTCTCTTATGCTATCAGCAACAATTAAATACCCCTGATACTTGTCATTTTTAGCAACGTGAACAACAGTTCCCAATTCTGAAATCGACGGTGCTGTTATTCCGTAATCTTGAAGCAATGCTTTGCTTCCTACTATAATTGTATCAAGGTCTGTTTTTAGTAACATTCCTTTTCCAGCAAATTGAGTGACTTGTGCGTTCAAAGGCATTGTTATATTCCCAGCAGCTGCAAGAATAGATCTTGCTAGGGGATGATTAGATCCCGTTTCAGCTGTAGCAGCCATTCTTAGCAAATCGTCTTCTGTTATTCCAGTTAAAGGCAATATTTTAACAACCTCAAAACGTCCATAAGTAAGAGTTCCAGTTTTATCAAATACAGCCATAGTAACTTTGTCTAAAGCGTCAAAGACATTCGCACCTTTAACAAGGATACCTTTTTTCGAGGCACTTCCTATCCCTCCAAAGAAGCCAAGAGGAATGGATATTACAAGAGCACAGGGGCACGAAATAACTAGAAGAACAAGCCCACGGTAGAACCACTCGCGAAAATCTCCCTGTCCAATTAGAGGTGGAACTAAGGCTACCAAAGTAGCAAGTCCGAAAACTGCAGGAGTGTACCATTTTGCAAAGCGCGTGATAAAGCGTTCTGTTGGTGATTTATGAGCAACTGCGTTTTGTACCATTTCAAGCATTCGTGAAATGGTCGAGTCTTTAAAAGGTCCAGCTGCCTTGATTGTGAGCAACCCATCGAGAGAAAGAGTCCCTCCGTATACTGCCGTGCCAACTTTCGCTGAGACCGGTTTGGATTCGCCTGTTATAGCTGAAGAATTAATTTGTGCCACGCCGCTTATAATTATTCCATCAATTGGTATAACTTCACCTGGAAGAACTTGAACAATATCGCCCTTTACTATGTCTTTAGGATTGATGTTTTCAACTTTTCCATCTTTAAGAAGACGAGCTAACATTGGTTTTTGCGCCAATAAAGCTTTTATGGAACGACGAGAATAAGAGGAGGCTTTTTTCTGAAAAGCTTCACCAAGTCTGTAAAATATCATTACGCCAACCGATTCTGACATTTGGCCAATTGCAACAGCTGCAAGAGAAGCTCCTCCCATAAGAGTGAACTCATTAAAGAAATCTTTTTTGATAAGAGAGCGAAAAGCCATCTTGAGAACAGGAAGACCACAGACAAGATATAGGGATAGAAATGCTGCATTTAGAAGATATGAATGGACATATTCGGAGAAGAATTCTTCTGTTATAAGACAGATTGCAAATAACACTCCCATAAATATAAGAAAGCGTATTTCTCCTCTGAATTCTCGAAGATCGAATTGTTCTTCTTCCTCAATTTCGTTAAAAAAATCCTCAGATTGTATACAGGAACAGCAACTACAGATCTCATCATCTTTTTTTATATGGGAATAATCATCATGTTTTTTTTCAAAGCTTTCTAATCTTTTCATTGTAATCTCCTTACAAAAAATTAGACCAGAATTATAATAATCCCAACCTTTTATTTTCCTATGCTAATTCTATGGTATCGCCAGTTTTTACTTTTCCCGTTTTTGTAACTTTTGTAAAAATTCCTTTTTTTGGCATAATACATTCACCGATCTGTTTGAAAACCTCGCAGTCAAAGTGACATTCTTTGCCGATTTGTGATACTTCAAGTATTGCTTCTCCTACTTTTAACCTGTCGCCAATTTTTAGACAGGCAAGGTCAAAATCCTCGGTGGTGAGATTTTCTGCGAAACTTCCAGGAACAAGAGTGGGCAACTTTTCTATCATTGTCCTTACGTCTTCCATTGAAATAAGACTCACTTGTCTGTGTGCAAAACCAAAATGAGCATCGCCTTCGAGACCTTTGTCCTCTATTAACAAGCCTTCACTTATATTTTTTTTTATCATGCCTTTTTTTGGCGCGGAGCATACGGCTATTATTTTGCCCTTCATACCATTATTCTGTTGCACGATGATCGTCACTTACAAATGGTTCTTCTTCTATCTTTTTAGCCTTGTCGCCACAACAGTTTCTTCCGCATTTAACGGCTGTGCTTGGAAAAAGAAGTCCTTCAGGAAGTTCTTCGCCTCTACGAGCAAAGTAATCTACTATAGCTTTCTCTATCCCCTCTTGAGCAAGCAACGAACAGTGCTGTTTCTGAGGTGGGAGTCCGCCTAGTTCTGCAGTTACATCTTTATTGTTTATCCTTAGAGCCTCTTGTAACGTTTTACCCTTTGCCATTACAGTAACCATAGAGCTAGTTGCTATCGCAGCAGCACAGCCAAAAGTTTCAAACTTGATGTCTTCAATAACATGATCATCATTAACCTTGAGATAAATTTTCATTACATCTCCACACACTGGATTGCCAACTTCTCCTATTGCATTGGCATTTTCCATTTTGCCTGAATTGCGTGGGTTCATAAAATAGTCTACTACTTTTTCGTTATACATTTGTTCTGTCTCCTATTTTGAGTCAATTTTTATTTTTTTTATCATAGAAGGGAGACATTAAGCGAAGTTTCTCAACTATTGGAGGAAACTTCTCTAGGACATAATCAATGTCTTCCTCTGTAGTGGTGTGCCCGAGTGTTAAACGAACTGATCCATGTGCTGTTGCGTGGTCGAGACCACATGCAAGAAGGACATGGCTTGGCTCCAAGTTGCCTGATGCGCAAGCTGAACCACTTGATACAGCAATCCCAGCTGCGTCCATGAGAAGGAGCATTCCTTCTCCCTCTATGTACTTAACGCAGAAGCTTGCGTGGTAAGGTAAACGCTGACTTCCGTGTCCTGTGAGCTGTGTTTCAGGTATTCTTTCAAGGAGACCATTAATAAGTTTATCACGTAGACGCGTTTCATTTTCCATTTCTCCGTTTACAAGTCGGGCTGCTGCCAATTCCGCTGCGGCTCCAAAACCAACAATTCCAGATGTGTTTTCTGTCCCGGCTCGAACGCCAAACTCCTGTCCGCCGCCATGAATTATTGGTGTGAGTTTTATTCCCCTTCTAACATAAAGTGCTCCCACACCCTTGGGACCGTACATCTTGTGGGCAGCGATAGAGAGCATATCTATTGGAAGTTTTTCTACATCGATTTTAACATGTCCAGCCGCCTGTACAGCATCCGAGTGGAAGAGGACTCCATGTTCACGGCAGATGCTACCAAGTTCAGCAATCGGTTCGATTGTTCCTATTTCATTATTGCCAAACATAATTGATGCGAGTATTGTGTCGGGCCTAATTGCATTTTCAAGATCTTTGGGATCAACGAGCCCATATTGGTCGACTGGCAGAATCGTATAATCATATCCTATTTTTTTAAGCCATTTTATTGAGTTGAGCAGGGCATGATGTTCTATTGCACTTGTTATTATGTGTTTTCCTTTGTCTTTTAGAGCAAATGCCGTGCCCTTTATCGCAAGGTTATCGGCTTCGGTTCCACTGCCAGTAAAGATAATATCATTGGGGCTCGAATTTATAAGTTCAGAAACTTGTTCCCTTGCTTTGTCAACGCCCTTGTGAGCTTCTCGCCCCCACTTGTGTAGGCTGTTAGGATTACCATATAGATTTGTGAGATAAGGGAGCATTGCTTTCAGAACTTTTTCATCGACTTTTGTCGTTGCTGAATTATCCAGATATACTTTTCGTGTCTCCACTGTAAGTCACCTCATTATGAATATTCTTATTATTTATCATCTCATTCGTCAGTTGAAAAAGCATAAGAATTTTCGATTTTATTTTTAGATCTTTAAACGCTCTTACATATTAGACCAATTCTAACTCTAGATGGATTTTATCCCAAATAGGGCGAAGAACGCAGAGAATTATAGTTCTCTGCGTTCTTATCAGTAAATACTACGAATTTGATTTGTTTTTTGTTTTGTTTGCTATTTCTAAAGCTTCAATTTCATCATTCGTTACCTTTTTATAACTTTTGGGCTCCATAAAGACTTCTATTGGAGGTTTTCCTATTTTTATCTTAGTGAACTCGTATGATGAGTTGCCAAGTACCGCAGCAGTTTTAACGGGAAGTGGGAAATTATCTCTGTACCACTCGTAGTATGAATATTGATTTTCGGCATTCCCTTTTAACAGTATGGTTACAAGGTATTTTTTCATTCTGTAAGTGTCGATTTCTTCATATTCAACAAATTTACGAGTTAGATCGCCGAACTGTCCCTCTTTTGGTTTTTCAGGCGGTGCAATAGGGGCGGCCATAGGGTAGTCGTCTTCAACATAACGTTTTAATTTTGGATATATAGTCCACATAACCTTTTTATCATAACGAATGACGAGGATTTCTTCTCCATTTTTTCTATCGTAACGGGTCATATTATTTGATATATATATCTTTCCTCTTTCAACTGTATCGCCATCCTTCTCGACATAGACAGCGCTGAATTCAGGAACTTGATTTTGCGCATAAGCCATAGTGCCAAAAGATAAAATTAATGCAATTGCAGAGAATAATAGAGAGCGTTTCATTATAAGATCGCCCCTTTCGGTGATTTAAATATTATTATACAGCACTTATTTTCAAATGCACCGCACGGAATACCTATCATTTAATAGTGGTATTAAGCCGTGATAATTTTAGCAGCATCTTGTAATCCAAATTTTTGTATTGCATCTTCTCTCATTTTATATTTTAGAATTTTTCCGGCGACATTCATCGGAAATTCATCGGTAAAGTCCACGTACCGAGGACACTTGTGTCGTGACATGTTTGCATGAAAGAATTTCTTAATCTCTTCTTCCGTACAGATTGCACCCTCTTTTAATATAATGCAGGCAGCAATTTCTTCTCCTAATACTATATCAGGGACTCCTATTATCTGAACATCTTTAACCTTAGGATGTGTGTAGAGGAATTCTTCCAGCTCTTTTGGGTAGATGTTTTCTCCGCCGCGGATTATCATATCATTTAGACGACCTGTTATACGGAAGTTACCCTCTTCTGTGCGACAAGCGAGATCTCCAGTGTGTAGCCACCCGTCTTTATCAATCGCAGAAGCGGTTGCTTCAGGCAGTTTGTAATAGCCTTTCATGATATTGTAGCCACGAGCAACAAACTCTCCTATAGTTTCGTCCGGGAGGTCTTTGCCTGTTTCGGGATCAATTATTTTACATTCTATTTCAGGAAGAGCTTTTCCAACTGTTGCGACACGAACTTCGAGACTATCATCGGTACTGCTCATAGTACAGCCAGGAGAAGCTTCTGTCTGACCATAGACAATAGTTACTTTATCCATGTGCATTTTTTCTACAACGTCACGCATTTTTGATATTGGACATGGACTTCCTGCCATGATTCCCGTTCTCATATAAGAAAAGTCAGTTTTCGAAAAATCCTCATGCTCCATCATTGCTATAAACATTGTTGGAACTCCATGGAAGCAAGTGATTCTTTCCTGATTGATGCAAGCAAGGGATGATTTAGTAGAAAAATATGGTAACGGCATAAGTGACGTTCCATGTGTCATTCCTGCAGTCATTGCTAAAACCATTCCAAAACAGTGGAACATAGGCACTTGTATCATCATACGGTCTGCAGTTGACAGGTCCATACGGTCGCCAATGCATTTTCCATTGTTTACAACGTTATAATGAGTGAGCATAACTCCTTTTGGAAATCCTGTGGTTCCTGATGTGTACTGCATATTACAGACATCATGAATGTTTACAGAAGCGGCCATGCGATGTAGTTTTTCCGTAGCAACCATGTTGGCTCTATCAACGGCATTTTCCCACGTAAGAGCACCATCCATGCGAAATCCTATTGTTACTATATTACGCAGGAATGGAAGTCTAGCACAGGACAAAGGCTTGCCAGCGGAAGAAGTTTTGAGCTCAGGACAGAGCTCATTAATAATGGCTTTGTAATTTGAATCACGATGTCCATCTATCATAATTAGAGTATGAGTATCAGATTGACGCAGCAAATATTCAGCCTCGTGGATTTTATATGCTGTATTAACGGTGACAAGTACTGCTCCGATTTTTGTTGTAGCCCAGAAAGCGATAAACCATTCAGGCAGGTTTGTACACCACACAGCAACATGAGTTTGTGCTCCAACTCCAAGGGATATTAGTGCTCTTGCAAATTCATCTACATCATTTCTGAATTCTGAATATGTTCGAGTGTAATCTAAAGTCGTGTATTTAAAGGCATACTGATCAGGAAACTCTTCAACGACTCTATCTAGCACTTGTGGGAAAGTATAGTCTATTAAGGTGTCCTTCTGCCAGATGAACTTGCCAGTATTTTCGCTGTTATCATATAGTCTTTTTGATTTTGACTGACGTGCCGGGTTACCAAAACGATTCATATAATTGACGAAATGCAAAGATATTAATTCGATATTAGTCATATCTTTCATCCATCCTGGTTCCCATTCCATAGAAATAAATCCATCGTAGTTTATGGAATAGAGTGCAAGCATCAATTCATTCATAGGAAGAGTTCCTTCTCCTATAAGGCGGTACTCGAGTTTTTCGTTCACCATTTCAGAATCTTTAAGGTGAACGTGTTTAATGTAAGCTCCGAGGTTTTTAATAGTTTTTTCTGGCGCTTCACAGGCTTTGCAGACCGTATGTTGCATATCCCACAGTGCAGCAAGATTGTCACAGGCAAAATGGTTTAGCGTCTCACAGAGTTTGTCAGTATTAGCGTAGAGAGCAATAGTTTCAATAAGAAGAACCA
>LSQX01392816.1_pt3 | contig 11150 bp, 11 predicted proteins | sample 654561 | NCBI WGS metagenome assembly LSQX01 (sample SAMN04489861, study PRJNA283612) | anaerobic digester metagenome | isolation source: 4 biogas reactors fed with cattle manure at either 37C or 55C with and... | place: Denmark: Kongens Lyngby | collected 2014 | reverse complement strand
CTCTTCTTCTACACCATTAAAACACATTTCACTTAAATTCATTCCTAGAGAATCATCCATTTCATCGAATACATCTTTAGATTCTCTAAAATTTTCATAAAAATCTTTTCCCATTCCAATATATTGTGATCCTTGGCCTGGAAATATAAATCCAACTTTATTATTATTCATCCATTTCATCCTCCATTAATCTAGATAATTTATCAATTGATCTATGGGAAGAGTTAACTATGGATTCAATTATTTCTTTGCATGACAATTTATCTTTAATAAGACCAGAAATTTGACCAGCCATTAAAGATCCATTTTTTATATCTCCACTTCTTACTGCTAATTTTAATCTGCCTAATCCTATTTTTTCCAATTCCATAGGACCTATACCAGATTTTTCCAGCTCAATAAATTCCTTTGTATAGGAATTCTTTAAGTGTCTAACAGGAAACCCTGTACTTCTCCCAGTTACTAGGGCATCTCTGTCTTTAGATTTTATTATTGCTTCTTTAAAATTCTCGTGTACAGGGGCCTCAATAGAACATACAAATCTAGTGCCCATTTGTACTCCTTCAGCTCCTAATGCTAAGGCTGCAGTAAACCCTCTTCCCTCAGCTATGCCTCCTGCAGCTATAATCGGTATATTTACTTCATCTACAATTTGTGGAATTAAAGCCATAGTGGAAATCTCTCCAATATGCCCACCTGCTTCTGTTCCCTCTACAATTAAGGCGTCTACGCCTTGCCGTTCTAATCTTTTAGCTAAAGATACAGTAGGTACTACAGGTATGATTTTTACATTGTGTTTTCTTAACTTCTCAATGTATTTTCCAGGATTTCCTGCTCCAGTTGTTACCACAGGGACTCCTTCACTACATACAATATCTACAATATCCTCAGCATAAGGTGATAATAACATGATATTGACCCCAAAAGGTTTATCAGTTAATTCCTTAAGCTTCCGTATTTCTTCTCTAACCACTTCTCCAGGCAAATTACCTCCAGCAATAATTCCCAATCCACCAGCTTCAGATACTGCCGCAGCTAATTGGTGAGTTGCTATCCAAGCCATACCACCTTGAAGAATAGGATACTTTATGCCTAACAATTCAGTTATTCTCGTTTTAATGCTTACCGCCTCCCTTACTCCATCTAATAGCCATGGAACCCCATGTTAACCCGGCACCAAAACCTACTAGCACTACAATGTCTCCCTTTTTTATCTTGTTTTCCGCAACCACCTCTTCCAATGCTACAGGAATTGATGCTGATGACATATTACCATACTTTTCCAAGTTTATACATAGTTTTTCAGGATTTATTTTTAGTTTTTTTGTAGCACTGTCTATAATCCTTATGTTTGCTTGGTGTGGTACTAAGAAATCTACATCTTCAGTAGTTAAGTTTGCTTTCTCTAAAGCTTTACGTGTAGCCTTTTCCATAATTCTTACACCAAATTTAAATACTTCTTTTCCATCCATTTGAAGTAAATGTTGCTTTTGTTTTAAAGTTTCACTAGTTGTAGGTGTTCTAGAACCACCAGCAGGCACTATTAAGGTGTTTCCTCCTGTACCATCTGCTCCTAAATCAAATGATAAAATACCATATCCTGTTTCACATCTTTCAAGTACACAGGCTCCAGCTCCATCACCAAATAATATGCAGGTATTTCTATCTTCCCAATTAACTATTTTAGAAAAGACCTCGCTACCTATAACAAGTATTTTTTCGTATGCACCGGATTGGATAAAACTGGCACCAGTAGCTAATCCATATACAAATCCAGAACAAGCAGCGCTTAAATCAAATGCAGCTGCATTTTCCATTCCTAAATTGCTTTGAATTATACATGCTGTGGAAGGAAAAGCGTGGTCTGCAGTGGCTGTAGCAACTATTATTAAGTCAATATCTTCTGGCTTTAAATTTGCATCTTCTAGTGCAGCTCTAGCCGCTTCAGTAGCTAAGTCAGATGTGGATATATGTTCTTTTGCAATTCTTCTTTCTTCTATTCCCGTTCTTTCCACTATCCACTCATTACTTGTTTCTACCATTTTTGATAAATCATCATTAGTCAGTATGTCCTCTGGCATATATTTTCCTATACCAGTTATTCCTACGGAATAATTTTCCAATCAATCACCTCCATTTATTTTTAAAGTTTAAATAATAATTTGCAAATTACTCCTAATTCAACTATTATTGTATTATACTATTTAAACTTAAGGCTTAGTATATATTAAAATTAGAGATTAATCAAATAGTTTAAATGGATGAAAATAAAGCGAAAGAGGTGATTTAATGGATAAAGTATTGAATATGGAGGAAATAATGGGAATAATTCCTCATAGATACCCTTTTCTCTTTGTAGATAAAGTTCAATTAGCCGAAACTGGTTTAAAAGGGATTGGTTATAAGAATGTAACTATGAATGAATTTTTCTTCCAAGGACACTTTCCTAGTATGCCTGTAATGCCTGGAGTAATTATTGTTGAAACCATGGCACAAGTAGGAGCAGTAATTCTTTTAAGTGATGAAAAATTTGCTGGTAAAACTCCTTATTTTGCAGGAATCAATAAGGTAAGATTTAAAAGAAAGGTAATTCCTGGTGATACTCTTCGTATGGAAGTGGAAATAGTAAAATTAAGAGGATCTATAGGGATAGGTCAAGGTAAAGCTTATGTAGGTGAAGACTTGGCTTGTGAAGGTGAATTTTTATTTGCAATAGAGTAAATTCAGTTAACAACTAATAGCTAATAACTAATAGTTAAAGTCAAAAGAGGAGATTCTTCAGTGGTCATGTTTATACTGATATCTCAGAATGACAAGAATAAAGATCTTTTGGATTTTTTAGATTTAAATGTTTTAATTGTGCATTGTGAATTGTGGATTGTGAATTGAATGAAGGGGTGATTGAATGAATTATGAACCTATAAGAATAGGTGATAAAGAAACTAGTGTGCCAATTATTCAAGGTGGTATGGGAGTTGGGGTTTCATTATCTGGTTTGGCCTCTGCAGTTGCTAATTGTGGTGGAATAGGAGTAATCTCCGGGGTCCAAATTGGATTTAGAGAAGATGATTTTGAAAGGAATTCAGAAGCTGCTAATGTTAGAGCTATGATCCAAGAAATCAATCGTGCTCGGGAATTAAGCCCTAAGGGAATTATTGGTATAAATCTTATGGTGGCAATTAAAAATTATGGTGAAATGGCTTTAGCTGCTGCTGAAGCAGGGGTAGATTTAATTATATCAGGAGCTGGACTGCCATCAGATTTACCTAAATTTATTAAAGGTACTAATACAAAAATAGCACCTATTGTATCTTCAGGGAAAGCAGCAGCTTTAATTACCAAGCTTTGGAAAAGAAGATATGATTACTATCCTGACCTTATTATAGTAGAAGGTCCAGAAGCAGGTGGTCATTTAGGATTTTCTTTTGAAGAATTAGAAAATGCTGAAGAAGATGCACTAGAAAAAATTCTATTAGATGTAATACAGGCTATTAAGCCCTTTGAGAAAGAAAGGGGTATAAAAATACCTATAATTGCAGCAGGTGGAATATATGATGGTAAGGATATAGCGAAATTTCTTAAATTAGGTGCCAGTGGAGTTCAAATGGGAACTAGATTTGTAGCTACAGAAGAATGTGACGCTACAAATGAATATAAAGAAAGTTATATTGAAGCAAAACAAGAAGATATTAAATTGGTATTAAGTCCTGTGGGAATGCCAGGTAGGGCCATTAACAATAGCTTTATTAAAAGAGCTGAATTAGGTAGAATAAAAGTAGAAAAATGCTACCTTTGTTTAACACCATGTAAACCTGCCACAACACCATATTGTATATCTACAGCCTTAATTAATTCAGTTTCTAATAATATTAATAATGGATTAATATTTATTGGAAGTTGTGGATATAAATTAGAAAAAATAGGAACTGTAAGTGAATTGATCCATGAATTAGTAGAGGACATTAAAAGAAGCTAGGCTGCTCAGCCTAGCTTCTTTTATTCTAATTCTCTAATACCAACATTAAAACTTGTACCATTTATATTTAAATCTACTTGCCTTACGTCATAAAATTCAAATCTGTTATTTTTAAAGTACTCACTTAAGATTATGAACTTTTCTTCATATTCCTTATAAATTCTATGGGATTCTTCTACTGATACCATTTCAAATTTCATTGTATTACCAGGACTCATTTGTCCAAGTATAGGGAGATCAGGAGTAATTACAGTAGCTATTTTTGTATATCCACCTGTTGTCTGTCTGTCCGCCATCATAATTATAGGCGATCCATGTCCTGGGACTTGAATTGACCCTATAGTAATCCCATCAGATACAATATCTGCAGCCTCTTTATGATTAATTTTTGGTCCCTCTAGTCTATACCCCATTCTGTCTGCTTCAGAAGTAATAGTATAAGTTGAATTTAAAAATACATCTAAGGCATCCTGATGAAAATAATCATCCTGAGGTCCTAATACAACTCTTATAATCTTATCTTTGTCGTAAACAGGTTTTTCTTCTTCTGGCAAATAACTTCCCCAGTCAGAAAGTGGTTTTTCACCAAGTTTTATCCTATCATCTTTATTCAACTTTCTTCCTTCAAAGCCACCCAGGTTTCCTCTGGTATAGGTTGATTTACTTCCCATTATTTCAGGTACATCAAAACCTCTACTAAATGCTATATAAGTTCTTAATCCACTTACTGCACCCGATAGGGCTAATTTATCACCTGCTTGTACCATTAAACTCATCCACATAGGAACAGGGTTTCCATTTAATTTCGGATTCATATTGGAACCTGTTATTGATATTACTTCATCACAATTAAAAAGGATTTCTACTCCCATTAAAGTAATTTCCAAAACTGCTTCATATTGATCGTTTCCGATTAAAAGATTTGCTACTCTAGTAGCGAAATCATCCATAACTCCGGCAACATTCATTCCGAATTTTTGGTAACCCCATCTACCTTTATCTTGAATAGTGGTCAATAGCCCTGGTTTTATAATCTTAATACTATTCATGGCTATCACCTCTTTGAAGTATATTTACTTTATATTCATTATTATTAACTTTATCTAGAATGTTCAAATATTCTGATTCATCAATAGGTACGAATCTGACATAATCTCCAGCATTTAATAATATTGGAACCTCTGCCAGAGGATCATATAATCTTACAGGAGTACGACCTATTAGCTGCCAACCTCCAGGACTATCTATTGGATATATACCTGTTTGATTTCCTGCAATACCTGTGGATCCAGCAGGTATTTTGATTCTTGGTACTTGGAGTCTAGGAGTTTCTATTTCTTTTTTCATGCCTCCCAAATATCCAAATCCTGGTGTGAAACCTAACATATAAACTAGGTAATCTGTAGAACTATGAAATTTAATAACTTCTTCTACTGTTAAATTATTGTGATTAGCCACAAATTCAATATCTGGACCATATTCGCCACCATAAGCAGTAGGTAATTCTACAATTCTAGGTTCCGCTTCAGATTCATCACCTAAATTGTCTGCCAGTTCTTTTAAAGAAAGGATAAGCTGTTTATATTCTATTAACAATGGATCGTATATAACTAAAATAGATCTATATGTAGGTATTATTTCTGAGATACCTATTAAGTCACTATTTTCAATTGCCATTGCCATATTTCTAATCCTTGAATTAATTTCAGGATCAACAGTATTTCCAAACTCCATAACTATAGATTTATCTCCTGCTGTAAGAAATTTTATTTCATTATACATATCTTCACCAACTTTAACTTATTTAAAATAAAGCCTTAAGGCCTGTTAATGATTTAGCACCAAGGAATAGTGTTAATAAAACAACTATAATTCCTGTTATTAATAGCCATTTTGGATGCTTATAATCTCCAACTATTTTCTTATTGCCTGATGCTAATAACATGGTTCCTAAAGTTACTGGAAGTATTAAACCATTTAAGGATCCAGCAATGACTAATAACTTAACTGGTTGTCCTATTGTAATAAAGATAATTGCTGAAGCACCTATAAATGCTATTATCCATTTATTCGTATGTTCTGCAAATGTTTTAGCCAAACTTGTTAAAAATGAAACTGAGGTATAAGCTGCTCCAACAACTGATGATATAGCTGCAGCCCAAATAACTGCTCCAAAGAATTTATATCCAACATTTCCTGCTGCTAATTGGAAAGCTGACGCTGCTGGGTTGGCTGGGTCAAGTTTTAAACCCTTAGAAACTACTCCTAGAACAGCCAAGAATAATAATACTCTCATAATAGTAGCTACAGTCATTCCCATTAATGCAGACTGTTTAATTTGACCTAAATTTTCTTCTCCAGATATTCCACCATCTAATAATCTATGTCCACCGGAGAAAGTAATATATCCTCCTACAGTTCCACCTACTAAAGTGATTATAGCTAAGAAAGGCATTACTTCAGGTACAAAAGTTCTATATAAAGCTTCTCCTACTGGAGGTGAGGTTGAAATTGCAACATAACCTACCATTATGATCATTGCTCCACCTAAAACTTTGGTTAATGTGTCAATTGCTTTGCCTGCTTCTTTTGATAGGAATATTCCGATTGCAAGGATAGCTGATAATGCAGCCCCCAATCTTAGGTCTACTCCAAATAGCACGTTTAATCCTAAAGCTGCTCCACCTACATTACCTATATTAAAAGCTAATCCACCTAAGGCTACTAAAAATGCTACAAAATATCCTAACCCAGGTAGTACCTTATTAGCAATATCTTGTCCCTTCATACCAGATACACCAATTATGCTCCAAACGTTTAATTGGGTTATTGTTGCCATAATTATTGAAGTAAGTATTACAAATCCAAATGTTGCACCTAAAGATTCGGTAAATGTAGTAGTTTGTGTTAAGAAACCTGGCCCTACTGCTGAAGTTGCCATTAAAAATGCTGCTCCTAATAGTACGGATAAATTTCTGTTTTTACTTTTATTGTTTGTCAAATCTAATACCCCCTTAAATAAATTCTTTTAATGCCTGTACTTTTATTCCTTCTGCTACCAAACTCTCTCTAATATATTTAACAAAGTTTACTGCCTCAGGATTATCTCCATGCACGCATATAGAATCTGCTACTATATCTATTTCTTCACCATCAATTGTATCTACTTTACCATATAAAACCATCTTTTTAATTCTATTAATTGCGAAATCTTGGTCATGAATTACCGCTCCTGGTAATTTTCTATTAACTAAAGTCAAATCTGAATTATATGCTCTATCAGCAAATACTTCCTGAGCTACTCTTAGCCCTTTCTCCTTTGCTCGATTGGCTATATAAGTACCACTTAAAGCCAGAAGTATAATATCTTTATCTACATCTAAGATACCATTAATAACTTCTTCTGCTAGCTCAGGCTTAATTGATGCAGTATTATAAAAAGCTCCATGTAGTTTCATATGTTGAATTTTTACACCATTTGCTGCTGCAAATCCACTTAAAGCTCCTAATTGGTAAATCATATATGCCCTAGCTTCTTTTGGACTAATATCCATATTTCTCCTTCCAAAACCCATTAAATCTGGATAGCCAGGATGAGCTCCTACAGCCACATTATTCTTCACAGCTTCCCTTACTGTGTTTTCCATAATAATAGGATCTCCAGCGTGCCAGCCACAAGCAATATTAACACTGGTAACATGTTTGATTACTTCTTCATCTAAACCCAAAACATAAGTTCCAAAGCTTTCACCAATGTCAGAGTTTAAATCTACAATACCCTTCATAAGATATACCTCCTTAGTTTTTTGTTCCTACATATATTTTATCACATCAAATAATAAATAATTTATTCTTGTGAAAAACATCTCATTCTCAAATCAAAAGCTATAAGGCCCCTGTGGAGCCTTATTAATTTTTATCCTCCAAAGTAATTCAACAGCATTCCTGCTGCAATAGCTGAGCCTATAACTCCGGCTACGTTAGGCCCCATTGCATGCATTAGTAAGAAGTTCCTTGGATTAGCTTCTTGACCAACTTTTTGAACTACCCTAGCTGCCATAGGTACCGCAGAAACTCCTGCTGCTCCTATAAGAGGATTTAATTTTCCACCAGATAGCTTGTTCATTAGTTTCCCAAATAGTACTCCTGACGCTGTACCAATTGAAAATGCTAATAAGCCTAATCCTACTATGCTCAATGTTTTGGCTGTTAAGAATGTTTCCGCATTGGCTGTTGCCCCTACTGTTAATCCTAAAAAGATAGTAACTATATTTAATAATTCATTTTGTGCAGTTTTAGATAACCTGTCTACAAGCAGGGATTCTCTAAATAAGTTCCCTAACATTAGCATTCCAATTAATGTACCTGCTGATGGTAAAATTAATGTTACCACTACAGTTACCATTATTGGGAATATAATTCTTTCTATTTTGCTTACTGTTCTAAGCTGAGTCATTACTATTTCTCTTTCTGCTTTTGTTGTTAGTGCTTTCATAATTGGAGGTTGTATTATTGGTACTAATGCCATGTATGAATAAGCAGCTACTGCTATTGGCCCTAATAATTGTGGTGCTAGTTTAGATGTTAAATATAATGCTGTAGGCCCATCTGCCCCGCCTATTATAGCTATACTTGCAGCTTCTTTTGCCGTAAATGCAACAAGTCCTGATGAATTTAATAAAATTGCTCCTAAAAATGTTGCAAATATTCCTATTTGTGCTGCTGCTCCTAGTAAAATACTCTTTGGATTTGATATTAATGGTCCAAAATCTGTCATTGCTCCTACACCTAAGAAAATTAAGGGTGGATATATTCCTAATTTTACTCCTTGATAAAGGTAATATAATAATCCTCCTAGTTCCTGGGTTTTTGAAACTAATTCTCCAGTAACAGGATCTTTAATTATTTCGACTATAGGTTCTTTCATCATATATGCTCCTGGTAAATTCGCTAAAAGCATACCAAAAGCAATAGGTATTAATAATAAAGGCTCAAATTTATATTTTATTGCTAAAAATAATAGGAAAAAAGCTACTAATATCATTACTACTTGACCTTTTTCCATTATAAAAAAACCAGTGCTTCTCCAAAAATCAGATATTACTTCTAACATTCGATGTTCCTTCCTTTCTTCATGGAATTATTCAATGATTACTAGCTTGTCTCCAGTATTTACACTGGTGCCTTCAGATGTAAGAATTTGCAATACTTTTCCATCTCTTGGTGCCACTAGTTCATTTTCCATCTTCATTGCTTCTAATATTACCAAAGTATCACCTGATTTAACCATATCTCCTTCTGAAACTAGGATTTTCCAAATATTCCCTGGCATTGGAGAATCGATTACTTCCTGCCCTACTGATACAACTGGTTCCGGACTTACAGAAGGTTTTGAAGCTGCTGCTTGAACTGGTGCTGGCGCTGGTGTTGGGGCTGTGGCTGTTGGTGCTGGTCTCGTTGAAGCTGGTGCTACTGAAGTTTGTCCATCTGTTACTTCTTCAACCTCTACTTCATAAGAATTTCCATTTACATTTATTAAAAATTTTCTCATTTTATTCCCTCTCAATCTCTTTTTATAGTCTTCCAATTGGTTTTCTTAGATTTCCTAGATTTGACCAAGCAGTATTCATCTGAGGAACTCGTCTTATACTCTTTATATTTATATCTGGAATCTTTATTCCTAAATTTGTAGCTATAGCTGCTGCAATTACTGCTACTAATTCTTCTGTTATTACATCTGGATCATCCACTATAATTGGCTCCACTATAGCTTTGATTTCCTTTGGTTTTTCTTCAACTTTTTCTTTATTTTCTCCGCTAAAGCCCTTTAATCCACTTATTAAAAATGCTATTAAGATTAATACAGCAAATACTGCTATTATACTAACTAATGCAATTGTTATCCCTTGTGATAAACTAATATAATCTCCCATTTTTATTCACCTCTTCTATAATGGTACGTTACCATGCTTTTTATTAGGTCTAGTTTCTATCTTTGTTTGGAGCATATCAAATGCGGATATAAGTCTTGGTCTAGTTGTACTTGGAACTATAACATCATCTACATAGCCTCTTTGTGCTGCTATATATGGATTTGCAACTGTTTCTTTATATTCTTCTATTTTTTCTGCACGGGCAGCTACTGGATCTTCTGAGTTAGCTATGTCATGCTTAAATATAATATTTGCTGCTCCATCTGGCCCCATTACTGCTATTTCTGCATTTGGCCATGCAAATACTTGGTCTGCACCAAGTTCTTTGTTACACATTGCTATATAAGCTCCACCGTATGCTTTTCTTAAGATTAAGGTTACTTTTGGAACTGTTGCTTCACTATAAGCATAAAGCATTTTTGCACCGTGTCTAATTATCCCCCCATATTCCTGGCCTGTTCCAGGTAAAAATCCTGGTACATCTACTAAATTAAGTAATGGTATGTTAAATGCATCACAGGTTCTTATAAATCGTCCAGCTTTGTCTGAAGCATTTATATCTAAGCATCCAGCTAAAACTTTTGGTTGATTTGCCACTACTCCTATGGTCTTTCCATTTAATCTTATATATCCCGTAATTATATTTTGTGCATATAATGATTGGACTTCAAAGAAATTGCCGTTATCTGCTAATATCTTTATTATTTCTTTCATATCATAGGGTTTATTTGGATTTTCTGGAACTATATCATTTAAGCCTTCTTCTATTCTATTTATTTGATCATCCATATCATAAATTGGTGCCCCTTCTAAGTTGTTTGAAGGTAGATATGATAATAATTCTTTAATTCTTTCAATACATTCCTCTTCTGTCTTATCTGCAAAGTGAGCTACACCGCTTGTTCTATTATGTGTCATTGCTCCACCTAAAGCTTCTTGTGTTACTTCTTCTCCAGTAACAGATTTAATTACCTCAGGTCCTGTAATAAACATCATGGATGTATTTTCTACCATAAATATGAAATCCGTTATAGCTGGAGAATATACTGCTCCTCCTGCGCAAGGACCCATTATTACTGATATTTGTGGAATTACTCCTGAAGAAATAGTGTTTCTGTAAAATATTTTCCCAAATCCAGATAATGCATCTACACCTTCTTGTATTCTAGCTCCCCCTGAATCGTTCATACCTATTATTGGAGCACCCATTTTTAGTGCCATGTCTTGTATTTTGGCTATTT
>LSQX01180055.1_pt1 | contig 11150 bp, 8 predicted proteins | sample 654561 | NCBI WGS metagenome assembly LSQX01 (sample SAMN04489861, study PRJNA283612) | anaerobic digester metagenome | isolation source: 4 biogas reactors fed with cattle manure at either 37C or 55C with and... | place: Denmark: Kongens Lyngby | collected 2014 | reverse complement strand
CATGAATACATTGAATGATATTATTAAACAATACAAGGTGCAATTGCTTGAAACCAAGAAAAAATATTATGAACAACTTAAAGCCCTACCAAAAGGGACATTGTCCGTTAAGAAGATGGGAAGCGGCGAATATTGGTATCTGAAATATAGAGAAGGCAAAAGAATTGTTACCAAGTATATAGGAAAGCTTTCTGAAAAAGTTGTAGAGATAGAAAAACAGATTGCATTAAGAAAAACATTGGAAATAATGTTGAAGGAACTTGAAGCAGAACTTGCTTTGATAAGAAAAATCGAGACTATCGCTCAGGGAGCATGATATAGATGAGAGTTGGACAGTTCACAGATTCCTTTTTGCCTATTGTTGACGGTGTAGGAAGAGTTGTATATGGATACGCAGATGCCCTTTGTGCAAGAGGGCATGAATGCTATGTTATAACTCCAATTGCAGATGCAGGATTCAGAGGTAAGTATCCTTTCGATATTATTGATTTTTACGGAGTCACAATTCCTGAATATACTCAGTATAAGATGGGTATACCTCTATGGGATATGCATTATCATGAAAGAATTAAAACTGTTAAATTTGATATTGTCCATGTGCATAGTCCTTTTAGGGCAGGTTATGAAGGGCTTAGAATTGCAAAGAAACTTAAAATACCTGTTGTAGGCACTTTCCATTCCAAATATTACGAAGATTTTCTTCAGGTTCTAAAAATTCAACCTTTAGCTGAAGCAGGAGTTAAGATAGTTGCAGACTTCTATGAGAAATGCGATATGGTATGGGCAGTTAGTGAAAATTCTGCTGAAGCGTTACGCAGTTATGGCTTTAAAGGAAAAATTGAAACAATGAGAAATGGAACACATATAAGAAAGCCTGAAAAGAAAAATATTGATTATGTAAAACAGATGTATAATCTTAATTCTGTTCCAGTGATGCTATTTGTTGGTCAGATGAATTGGAAAAAGAATATTAAGAAGATTCTAGAAGCGACTGCTATTCTGAAAAGAACAGGTTTTAATACAAAGCTTATTCTTGCAGGCCAGGGTCCTCATGCAGAAGAGATAAAAAAAACAGTCAATGAATTGAATTTAAATGATTCAGTTGAGATGACAGGTCATGTAACAGATATTTATGTGCTTGACGGATTATACGGGGCATCAGACTTATTTGTTTTTCCTTCGCTATACGATAACAGTCCTATGGTGGTAAGAGAAGCAGCTGCAATGATGACACCTTCAGTGCTAATAAAGAACAGCAGTGCTGCAGAAGGCATAACTGATGGCTATAACGGCTTTTTGTGTTCTGATGATTCAAATGATCTTGCTAGAGTATTAAAGAGAGCTTTATTTGACGAAAAAAGTAAATTACATGAAATAGGGAGAAACGCGCAATCGACTATCCCTGTATCTTGGGATAAGTTAATGGTTGATATTGAAGATAGATATAAAGAACTTATAACTGTAAATAAAAAAGGCAATAAACAGAAAAGGAAGAAGATACTTATATGAGTTATATACCTTCACCTGAAGAAGCCATTCAAATATTAAAAGAATACAATAAAGATGATTTTCATATACTTCATGCCAATACTGTAGGTGAGGTATTAAAGCACTTTGCATCAATCTATGACAAAGATAATCAAGAATACTGGCAGGTGGTCGGAATATTGCATGATATAGATTATGAATTGTATCCGAAAGAGCACTGTGTGAAAGCAGAACAGTTACTTAAAGCAAGAAACATTGATGAAAATATGATTAGAAGTATAATGAGTCATGGATATGGAATCTGTAGTAATATCAAGCCTGTTTCGTTTATGGAAAAAATACTATATACAGTTGATGAGCTTACAGGTCTTATATGGGCTACTGCACTTATGAGGCCATCAAAAAGCGTAATGGATTTAGAACCGAAATCAGTGATTAAGAAATTTAAGCAGATTTCTTTTGCCAAGGCAATAAACAGGCAGACTATACTTGACGGATTGGAAATGCTGAATATGGAAATGAATGAGTTAATTTCCATGACTATTGATGGAATGAGGAAAATGGAGCAGTAATAGCTGTGGCTGGGGGTAGCTTCAGCTGTTAAATATACAATTCTTATGTCTGGGAAACATAAGGAGGATACGGGGAGTTTATGGTTGGTAGTGAGTACAAACGCCGTCTGGGTGATAGAAAAGACGCGCGTAGAATCAGGAACGATGAAATGGACGCTGTACATAGTTTGTTTCCTTTTATTGCTCCAAAAAGAACAGAAGCTGAAGTATATATAAAGCAGGAGATGGATGTTACAGAACTTGTTTCTTATGTTAAAAAGATTAAAGAAAACAACGAAGACTGTAAAATGACATATTTCCATGCCTTTGTCACAGCAATAGCAAAGACAGTCTATATGAGACCACTTTTAAACAGATATGTGATGGCAAAAAAGTATTATGAAAGAAATGACATAATTCTTTCGTTCATAGCAAAGAAAAAATTTAACGATACTGCTGAAGAGATGCTGGTGTCTCTTAAAGTCAGAAAAGATGAGAATCTGGATGATATATCAAAATTTATATCCTCTGATGTTAAGAAAATTAGACAGCAGGGAACAAATTCAATTGATGGAACTCTTAAAATTCTTCAGAAACTGCCAAGGTTTGTTAATGGTATTTTCATATGGTTAATGAAAGTCTTGATTTACTTTGATTTATATCCTGCAGAATTCCAAAAAGGAGATACTAACTATTCTTCTGTTCTTATATCCAATCTTGGAAGTATAAAATGTGATGCTCCATATCATCATCTGAACAACTTCGGTACAAATTCCGTAGTTATATGTATTGGAGAGATACACAAAAAAGAAGTTATAAGTGCAGATGGTGAAAAGAGATTACGCGATGTTGTGAATTTTGGTATAACGCTTGATGAGAGAATAGCTGATGGTTTTTACTTTGCTAAGAGTATAAAACTTTTACAATATATAATGGCAAATCCCGAATTATTAGAAAGGTCTGTAGGTGATGAAATTGAATACAAAGATTAAAGCTCCATGGATTCCAAGTTACAAGAATATACCTTTTAATCTTGAATATCCTGATATTTCTATGTTTGAAATGGTGGAAAGATCCGCAAAGAAAAATCCCGATCTTTACGCATATGATTTCTTAGGGGTAAAATGCACATACAGAAATTTCGTGCTAAAAGTTCATTTATGTGCAAAAGCATTAAAGAGCATAGGAATAAAAGAAGGGGACAGGGTAACTGTATGTCTGCCTAACTGTCCTCAGGCATTATTTATGTTTTATGGACTGAACCTTATAGGTGCACTGGGCAACATGATACATCCTCTTTCTTCAGAGGGTGAAATAGAGTTTTACTTAAAAGATTCCAACAGCAGAGCCGCTATAACTTTAGATCAGTTCTATCCAAAATTTGAAGCTATAAGAGAAAGGGTTAATCTGGAATTTTTGATAATTTCCTCTATTAAGGATGAGCTGAATATACCTTTGGCTATAGGATATGAGCTTACTCAGGGAAGAAAAATTAAGAAACTTCCTAAAGATGCTGCTGTTATCTGGTATAAGGATTTTATGAAAAAGGGTGAAATTTATACTGGTAGTTACATTGTAAAGCGTAAAGGTAATGATCCTGCAGTTATACTCTACAGTGGTGGTACTACAGGAACTACTAAAGGCATATTATTGTCCAACTTGAATTTCAATGCACTTGCTATGCAGACAATGACAGCAGGAGATTGTATTGTAGAGGGTCATGCTATGCTTTCAATAATGCCAGTTTTTCACGGTTTTGGTTTAGGAGTTTGCATTCATACTATTCTTTGCGCTTCTTGTAAGTGTATACTTGTGCCAAAATTCAATGCATTATCGTATGCAAAACTTCTTAAGAAAAAACAGCCTAACTATATTGCAGGAGTGCCAACCCTGTTCGAAGCTTTATTGAGAAACCCATACATGGATAAAGTGAACTTAAGCTGCCTTGAAGGCGTTTTCTCCGGAGGAGATTCATTGTCTATAGAATTAAAGAGAAAACTGGATAAATTTCTTAAAGACCATGGTGCGAAAGTTCAGGTAAGAGAAGGATATGGAACTACTGAATGTGTTACTGCAAGCTGTCTGACACCGAAAGATTTCTACAAAGAAGGAAGTATTGGAATTCCTTATCCTGATACTTATTACAAGATAGTAAAAGTCGGTACTACAGATGAAGTTCCATATAATGAAGAAGGAGAGATATGCCTTTTAGGACCTTCTGTGATGCTTGGATATTGCAATAATGAAAAAGAAACTAAAGACACCTTGAAGACTCATGATGATGGATATGTGTGGCTCCATACAGGTGATTTAGGTAAAATGGATGAAGATGGTTTCATATATTTCTGCCAGAGAATAAAGAGAATGATTATTACATCAGGATATAATGTATATCCATCGCAAATAGAGAATATAATTGATGCTCATGAAGCCGTTTCTATGTCCTGTGTAATTGGTGTTAAAGATCCATACAAAGTACAGAAAGTAAAAGCTTTTGTTGTTTTGAAAGCAGGTTATGAACAAAATGAGCAGACAAGACAAAGTATACTTGACCATTGTAAAAAGAATATTGCAAAATATGCTATGCCTTATGAGCTTGAATTTAGAAATGATATGCCAAAAACACTTGTAGGAAAAGTGGCATACAGAGAGTTGGAAAAAGAGGAATTAGAAAAACAGCAGGCATAAATACCTTATTTATTTGAAAAAGTCTTTTATCCTGTGAAATGTAATATTGTTCGCATTATGGAAGTTTTGCGGTTTATTCATAGCAGTTCTGCTTACACATACTATATCATTTTCATCAATGAACCAGTCTGGGTATTGCATAGCTGCTTTTTTCCTGTCTGCAGTAGAGAGAAGATCAAGAATATCCTCACAAAAATGCCAATCAATCAGATTTTTTGATTTGTACATACTCAATATCTGTCTTTGGTTCTTGCATCGATTATCAATTCTGTTTCCCATTGCGTAATAGTAACCGTCATTACCGTTTCTTACGACAAACTTACTATGTGAAATAGGAAGATCAACAGCTTCAATATACTTTAATGGAGCAGACGGATTATCAGCATCAGCCTGACACAGAACAGCACACCTGTTTTCTGTAAGGTTACACCTTAACAGGTTGTATATTTTGTTATCAAATCCTTTTATTGAATTTCCTTCGATACAAACAGGGTCCTCTTTTGCAATAATTCCTTTTGCATCTTTATGTATATTCAACGGGTCTGTAATTGTCCAGCTGTTTTTATTCATTAAATCACTATCAATATCAGCAGAGACAATATGAGTTGAGAATTTGTGCTTCCATGTTCCATGCTCTATGCTTGTCCATAGTCTGTTATTAGATGTAATTACAGGCATGGGTGCTTTATGATAACCTTGCTCCTCATCTTTGCGCTTGGTAAAAAGTATTGTGGATTCAGACCATGTTTTTCCATAATCATTTGACTTATGAATAACTATATCTCCATATTCTGTTGTTGCACCTAAAATATAAAGTATATTTTTATGTACAAATAAGGAACCCCAAAAGCAGGGAGATATCTGGCTCTGATAGTTCCATGTAATACCTTTGTCTTCTGATTTTAATACTATTGTAAGGTTTTGAGAAGCATGACCCCAGTACACATCATGTGAGCATATGTATTGACCATTTTCCAATTTAATTATGCTAGGAGAACATGTTGACCTTCCAGAAGGATAGTAATAGAAATCATTTTTATGAATATAATTAATTATTTTATAATTTTTCCTATTTTTAAAAGGAGTAAATAATCTAGTGCATGTAGGCTCTGTAATTCTTCCAAAATCATCATGTAAAGACAAGCTGATATAGTAATCTTTATTATTCTCCAAATCACCAATTGTCATTTTGCCATTTTTGTTTTCCAGCTTTTTTTCTATTACAGGCGTATAGGGTGATATTGAGCGTATTGTCATAAGCAGTGTATTTTTTGAATCGTGGCAATATTCAAAATTCAGTCCTTTGTCGGTTGGTTCCATTCTTGTGATTGTGACCATTTCATGCTCCTTTATGTATTTAGATCTCTGTTTGTTTTTAAAAATTTTGAATCACTTAATATATTATATCAAAATTAATAATGTATGAATATGTATTTAAAAAAGGTTGCAATTGCTATATATGATGATATACTTAAGTAAATTATGACTAGCTCATAAAAACTTCAAAAGGAGTCAATATATGTCTGCAGGAGTAAATTTTTGGGATATCAGTATCTGGTCATTCATTATAACACTGACAATTCTGTTAACGGCCATGATGGTAGCAAATTTCTTAAGAAGAGTAATTAAACCACTTAGAAAATCATTAATTCCAAGTTCTGTTCTTGGGGGTTTTCTTGTTTTGCTGGCTGATTTTGTTTTTAGAGAAATTACAGGCAATTCAATGTTCAATTCTGCTATTCTTGAAGCATTGACATATCATGGTCTTGGTTTAGGGTTTGCAGCAGTCGCTCTTAAGACTACTGACAGAAAAGCAGTAAACGGTAATAAGAAGGATATTTTGAATTATGGTCTTACTACTGTAGTAGTCTATGTATTACAGGGATTTTTAGGCATAGCTGCTCTTCTTCTGTTAGGCACCATGATAACAGATACTTTTCCTGCAGCAGGATTGCTGTTACCGATGGGATACGGTCAGGGGCCTGGACAGGCTTTTAACTGGGGACATACATATGAGACTTTGTGGGGATTTACAAATGGCACGAGTTTTGGTCTGACTATTGCTGCTACAGGATTTATATCCGCAAGTTTAGGCGGTATCCTTTATCTTGAAAGACTTAAGAAAAAAGGATTAGTTAAAACAGCATATGAAAATGAGATTCTGTCAAATGAGAATGATGAAGAAAACAAACCTGCAAGAGGAGAGATTCCGCTATCTGAATCAATGGATAAGCTAACAGTACAGATTGCTCTTGTACTTATAGCTTATGCTCTGGCATATATCTTTATGTGGGGAATTAATAAAATTATTTTAACTGGAGTACTTGGTGATTTTGGAACAAACACTTTACAGCCTTTAATATGGGGATTTAATTTCTTGATCTCTACTGTATTTGCAGTGCTTGTAAAAACTTTCTTAAGATTCCTAAAAAAGAAACGAATAATGAAAAGAGAATACACCAGTAATTTCATGCAGAACAGGATTTCAGGTTTTGCTTTTGATATAATGGTTGTAGCATCTATAGCAGCAATAAAGTTAGCAGCTTTCAAAGTTCATTCATTCATAATACCAATCATCGTATTATCAGTTGTAGGTGGGGTTGGTACATATTTTATGTGTCACCTGATTTCGAAAAAACTATTTGCAGGATATGAACATGAATCTTTTCTTGTTCTGTTTGGTACACTTACTGGAACTGCCAGTACTGGTATTATTTTATTAAGGGAAATAGATCCTCAGTTTAAAACACCAGCAGCTACAAATTTAGTTTATCAGCAGCTTTATGCAATTTTGTTCGGTTTTCCAGTACTGTTGCTTTTAGGGTTTGCTCCTCAAAGCTCAACTAATTTATTAATAACAATAATTATTCTTGCAGTATTGCTAGTTGGGTATTCGTTACTGTTATTCAGAAGCGTTATATTTAAAAGAAAGCAGAAAAAGGTATAGGAGCATAAAGAAATAATCTATATTGTTTTGCAGTTGGAGAACATATAATTACATAAGTTTATAAAACAAACAACAGAAGTGAAAATATCACTTCTGTTTTGTTTTAAGGATAATTATTTGTTTTTACTATACTAGTTGAAAAAAATATTCATTTTGTTTGAAACTTGAATATTTTGGTATATAATTACACTAATAATATTGTTTTACATACAATTTAATAAAAGGAGAAGGGTATGGATGAAGTAAAAACATTTAATCGCAACAAATGGTTCTACTCTACAGGTGGTATAGGGCGTGATATGGCATACCAGCTTTTTGCTGCATATCTGCTTACATACGTTATGTTCACAAAAGAGATAACCGATGCTCAGTTTGCCGCAATATCAATAATAATGATAGTATGCCGTATATTTGACGCAATCAATGATCCTATAATGGGTGGAATTATTGAAAACACGCGTATGAAACTGGGTAAATTCAAACCATGGATATTGATAGGAGCATTAACAAATGCCGTTGTAATGGTTCTATATTTCTCATCTCCTCTGCAGGGTTGGCCTTTTGTAATATTCTTTGGTTTCATGTATCTGTTGTTTGATATTACATTTACTATGAATGATATTGGATACTGGTCCATGCTTCCTTCATTAGCTAAAGACCAGAAGCAGAGAGCTACATTGACTTCTATGGCTAATCTGTTTGCATCAATAGGAGCTATAATTGCATTTGCAGCAATTCCCATATTAACAAATGGTCCTAATGCGATTGGAGGAAATTCCATTACAGGATATTTAGGAGTTGCAGTAATAATTGCAATTATCTTCGTTGCCTGTCAGGTAATGACCACAATATTTGTAAAAGAAGCTCCTGTTTCTTATAGGCCAAAGAATGAGAAAATTGGTCTTAAGGCTATGTTTCAGGTTGTTTTCCGTAACGATCAACTTTTATGGACATCACTGGTTATGCTTTTGTATAATCTTGGATCATCTTTAATAAATGTATTCGGAATAATCTATGTTTATCTGTATTTTGGATATGACGGAATAAATATAACCTTGTTTGTTGGAGCATACGCAGTAGGAAATCTTCTTATAAACATTGTATACCCGTATATGGTTAAATTTATGACCAGAAAACAGGTTGCGACTTTAGGACTGATAGGTGTCATAGTAGGGTACGGGTTCTTTTTCTTGGTCGGTGTAGCGATACCTATGAATTATCTTTTGTTATGCGTAGCAGGCTTCATATTAGCATTTGGACAGGCAATGATTTATATGGTGACTACAATAAATCTAACGAACTGTATTGAATATAACGAATACAAGACAGGTAACAGGGATGAAGCAATAATATTCTCAATAAGACCATTTATGGCTAAAATGGCTTCTGCTCTTCAGCAGGGAATTGTTGCTGTCGCGTATCTTGCAATTGGAATAACAGCTATTACAAATGGGATATCTGAAGCTGAAAGATTAAATAATATGGGTTTAATCGATGCTGTTGAAAAGAGTGAGATGATAGAAAAAGCATTAGCTTTAGGAACTGAAGCAACTAAAATGAATTTTAGGATTATTATAGTTGTAGTACCGATAGTGCTCATTTCAATTGCATACTGGATTATTATGAAGAAGAACAAGGTGAATGAAAAAGAGTATGACCAGATGATTGAAGATATTAATGCAAAAAAAGAAATGAATCAGGCTGAATAATATAATAAGAGTTTAGATAAATAAATCAGCTATGGATAACCCATAGCTGTTTTTATGTAAGAATAAACATTGTTTGATTATTAAAAGTAATGATAGTTACATATATTCATTCATTTTGAATAAAAAGTAAAACAGAAAGCTCTCAGATAAAATTTTGTTCATAGAATGAAAAATATGTATTGCAATAATTCATATTCAATTGTATAATACGGAATAATTTATGAAATGTGTTCTAAAAATGAAAGGATTAGAAATAAATTATGCAAAAAGATACAAACCCAATACTGGAATTTTCAGACAATACGAACCTTTTAGAGCAGTCGGCATACAAGTATCAGCTTCAAGACAGAGATACTCCGAATTTATATAGATATCTATATGATTATCAATCAGTTCCCAAGGTGCCTTTTAATCACAGAAGTGTTCCAATGAATATGCCTAAAGAAATATGGATAACCGATACGACTTTTCGTGACGGTCAGCAGTCAACATCACCATTCAGTGTCGAACAGATAGTACATTTATATAAACTGATGCATAAACTTGGCGGGCCAAAAGGTTTAATAAGACAGAGTGAGTTTTTTGTATATACAGAAAAAGACCGTAAGGCTGTAGAACAGTGTCTAAGTTTAGGATACAAGTTTCCACAGATTACTAGCTGGATAAGAGCAAACGAGAAGGATTTTGATATTGTAAAAGGACTTGGATTGGAAGAAACAGGTATTCTGGTATCATGTTCAGATTACCATATATACAATAAGATGGGACTTACCAGAAAGCAAGCTATGGATAAGTATCTTGGTGTAGTAAAAAGTGTTCTGGATAAAGGAATAAGACCTCGCTGTCATTTTGAAGATATTACCCGTGCAGATTTTTATGGTTTTGTTGTCCCTTTCGCTTATGAACTTACAAAACTATCAGAACAGTCAAAATTGCCGATTAAAATCAGAGCTTGCGATACTATGGGATTTGGAGTCAGTTATCCAGGTGCTGCTCTGCCAAGAAGTGTTCAGGGCATAATATATGGAATAATGCATTATGGCGGAGTACCAAGTGAGCTTTTAGAGTGGCATGGTCACAACGATTTCTATAAAGTTGTAACAAATGCATCAACCGCATGGCTTTACGGCGCATCAGGAGTTAACTGTTCCTTGCTTGGAATAGGAGAAAGAACAGGCAATTGTCCTCTTGAAGCGATGGTTATCGAATATGCTTCACTCAGAGGTACGAATGATGGAATGAAATTGCAGGTAATAACAGAGATTGCTGAGTACTTTGAAGAAGCAATAGGATATGAGATACCTCCAAGAACTCCTTTTGTAGGAAGAAACTTCAATGTAACAAGAGCTGGTATTCATGCTGATGGAATGCTTAAGGATGTAGAGATATATAATATTTTTGACACAGAAGCAATATTGAATCGTCCACCTACAGTTGCAGTTGATTCACATAGCGGACTTGCCGGAGTAGCTCACTGGCTTAACTCATACTTCCGTATAAAGGATAAAGCGATTATGATAAAGAAGACAGATCCCCTTGTAGCAAAGATAAAAGAAGCAGTTGATTTGGAATATGCAAGCGGTAGAAATACTGTTATGGGCGATTATGAGTTAGAAAATATCTTAAAAGAGGCAGATTACGACGAATATGAGAGACTTGAACATCTGCATATAAGGAAGAAATAATTTGAGGAGGCAAAAGCCTCCTTTTTTCTTATATATATCAATTTCACAAATTTTGAATTTGGTAGATTGAAAAAGTAAATTC
>LSQX01179570.1_pt2 | contig 11150 bp, 11 predicted proteins | sample 654561 | NCBI WGS metagenome assembly LSQX01 (sample SAMN04489861, study PRJNA283612) | anaerobic digester metagenome | isolation source: 4 biogas reactors fed with cattle manure at either 37C or 55C with and... | place: Denmark: Kongens Lyngby | collected 2014 | reverse complement strand
TATCCCGAACTCACGTTAGTAATGAACAATGTGTTCCTGAGCCCTAATGTGCTGTAGCTTCCTAGACCAAAGTATTCGCTTTCAATACCACCACAACAATAATAGTTGCAAGTGAAACCTTTCTAAACAAATCTACCGCGGTGGAAAAGCAAATATGTCATGAAACTTCCATCCACCACGGTGGATTTGTTTGGGGAGAGATAAAACTCATTTTTACCATGGTTTTATGCTCATTTATGACACTTTTCTTATTTTGTTGTGCTTTTATTGGAGATTCATGATTCAATAATTCTTTTACCACCGTAGGATTATTTATACATCACCTCTTTTTTCATTTTTATGCAGCAAATCCTTCTTTCAGGGTATAAATTTTGAATATGCCGCATAAAAAACACCTTTTATTCTTTTCTAAACAATTCCACCGTGGGGGATTCAACTTTCTGGAGACTTTTGTCAAATCAACCGCGGTGGATTTGTTTTGGGACAGTTCAAAGCTATTTTCTTGGTTATACGGCATATTACTTTTGCCCTCAATAGTCTTAACCCTTTCATTAATTTTGATGATTGATGTTTTGTTCTCAAGTTATATGCTTACTATTAATATTTTGGCTATTTTTGTTTAAATAGAAATTATAGCATCATGAAAAAACTACTTTTAGTCCTTTTATTGATACTTCCAGCATTTGCTTTTTCACAGCAGCCATTCCGATACGATACTATAAGAGTATCTAAAGATGACACACGAAATATTCACCACAATCAGCAACAACAAACACTTCAACAGCGCAATCGAAATAGACTGGGTCAAACTCAACCTGTTGCTAAAACAGGATTCGATGCTAGAAACCTAAGGTATGGATTAAACTTAGGTTTAAATTTTAGTAACGATTATACTTTCTTTCGCCTTGCACCACAAGTGGGATATCAGTTCAGTAAGTATATGATGGCCGGAGCAGGAGTTAGTTACTATTACTCTAAACGTAAATACTATTACTCGGATGAGTCGAGACACAACAACTCTTTGGGTGGTAATCTATTTGCCTATCTATACCCTACTAGTTTCTTGGCTATATCTGTTCAACCCGAAGTAAATTATATCTGGAATAGCTATAGACAAGGTTCAGATGTAACATACAAAAAAGATGTCTTAGTGCCCTCGGTAGTTGTTGGGGCAGGACTTCGACTTGGGCGCGCACACGCTATGTTGTACTATGATTTGGTGCAAGATATAGATTCGCCTTATACTTCAGGAGTGTTTTATGGGGTATCTGTCTATTTCTAACTTTTTCTCGTCACTAATTTAATCAACAGAATAGAAAATGTATGCTAATTAAAACTGCTTTAAGATTACTTCTTATAACTATGTTGTTCTCTATGTTAAGTTGTTCATCGGATGGTGAAAACCAAGGGGTAAATGATGAAATAAAAGATGAAAAGACAGAAAATATAAAAAAATACTTCAAAGCTCGAATCTCAAACAGCAATAGAGAAAGTGTAATGATCCCTTATCAGGGCGACACAAAGCTTGAAGCAAACAATGTAGAAAGAGCAAAAGAGAAGATTTGGAACTCTTGGAAAGAGGTTAACAATGAAATTGAGCAACTCCCTACATTTTCTTATGAAGACAATGTTGACAGACAATTGCATAGCTGGGACTTAATAGACGAAGACCCAATGCCTTTTTATCTTTTTGTGAAAAAAGGACAGACAAATCCACAGAGAAAGCCATTATTCATCAATTTACATGGTTCAGGCCCTAAATCAACAGAGTTTAGTGCAGCTTTGTCGCTATCTAAAGTTTATGCAGACGCTCCTTCAGTCTATTTTGTTCCACAAATACCAAACGAAAGCCGATATCGCTGGTGGTTTCAACCAGTACAAAATGCATGGGAGAAGCTATTCCGTCTTGCTATGATTAATGATGAAATAGACTCCAATAAGATTTATGTACTCGGAATATCCGAAGGTGGGTATGGTAGCCAAAGATTAGGTGCATACTATGCAGACTATTTAGCAGGAGCAGGCCCAATGGCAGGCGGAGAACCTCTTAAAAACGCACCTCCTTTGAATTACAGAAACATTGCATTCTCTTTTCACACAGGCGAGTATGACGAAGGTTTTGGAAGAAACAAACTTACAGCCCTCGCTAGCGCCACTTTCGATAGTTTGGCAGCCAAATATCCTGGAGATTTTATACACAATATTGTTTTACAAAAAGAGAGGGGACATGGTATCAATTATACATTAACTACCCCATGGTTAGTAGCTCACAACAGAAGGGTATCTCCTAAACATATAAGTTGGGTGTACTTTCCGATGCATGGCAGATACAGAAAAGGATTTTATAATGTTGCTATTGACAACCTTCGAGGTATGAAAGAAGAAAATGAATTCAATAGAGTAGTTTTCGACATACAATATAATAAGCAAGACAATACGATTGTAATAGATGCTTCACTAATGAGCGATGATATGAGTAGAACTAAAGATATGAGTGAGGGACAAATTTCTCTATTCTTAGATGATAGTTATGTTGACTACTCAAAACCAGTGAAAGTAATATATAATGGCAAGGTGGTACACAATGAAAAGCTGCGTTTAAAAGAGGAGAGTTTAATTGAAAGCTGTGCTTTGTTTGGCGATCCAAATAGATTGTATCCAGCTAAGGTGTCAATATCAATGTAGTACAATTTGATTGCTTAGACCAGTTATTGCTCAACAGTCACCTCCACCCACAATGGCCTATGGTCTGAAGCCATAGGTTCATCCACTACTGTAGCATTCTTTACAACAGAGCTAAACATATTATTGCTTTTTAAGAATATATAATCAATTACTTCTGTGGGTGTAACCGATGGATAGGTTGCTTGCGTAGAGTCGCTTAACAATATCCAATTCTCCGATAAATCTTTTATTTCATTAGAGTTGGGTAGTGCATTCAGGTCCCCTGCCAAGAAGATAGGCTTTGATTTGTATTTGTCTGTATGCTGTTGAATTAACTTTATGGATTCCTGTCTGTCTTCCTCGTTAAGAGACAAATGGGAGCAACACAACACATAGTGCTCCATCTCTACAATCAGCAGGCTGCGCTCTTCTTCACGACCTGGCAGAGCTATTGCATCCGTACTTAGCGGTTGCTCCTTTGTAAGAATACCATTTCCATACTTTCCTCCATCATAATCAATAGATGCATTAAATGTGGCAATCATATTGGTTCTTTTTGCCAATTCTTTTAGCACCACAAATCCGTTGCTTCTCTCTGTGGTACTGTCAAGTTCCTGAATAGCAATTGCGTCAACTTCCATATCATTTATCACTTTGGCTACTCTATCAAAATTAACCACATCGTCCATTCCTATTGCATTGTGCACATTGTAGGTGGCAATTTTAAATGAAAGACGCGTTGCCTCTTCTTTCTGAGAATTGGCACTTCCGCAACCAATAGAAAATAAGAGTAAAACAGAAAGCAAAGAATAGTAAAAAGGTTTCATAATAAAGTTTCAGCTAAAAATTAGATTAGAAGATATTTCTCCCCACCCAAAAAAAGATAATAGAGATAAGTATTATTATTGCAGCTCTCTTTCCATAAAGTATGTTGCGAACACGAGGGATTCTCTTGTTTCCACCAAAGTACTCAAGGTATATGCCTAGCAAAACATAGGGTAGATAGAGCACTATCAATGGGTTTTGACGAAATGCCCCTGCAATATTCAAATGCAGTAGTTGATGCATGGCTCTTTGCGAGCCACAGCCAGGACATTCAAGCCCTGTTGCCACTAGAAAAGGGCATTTGGGAAAGAAGGGATACACACTAGGGTCTATATAAAAGAGTATAAACAATGCGGTTGCAACAATAAATATTGCAACCGTAATGAGTAGGTATTTCTTCTGCTTTATCAACTAATTAATTAAAAATAGAGCGGTTCGCCACCAACTGTTGGTAAATTAAACGATGAAGATGAGCTTACAGCAACCATTATCAGAATAAAGATAAGATAAATAACACCTATGCCGAATGCAACCAATGTCCATCTTTTTGCATTGGCCGATGCGCGTTGCGCTTTTTCATACTGTGTTTGGTCGTGTAGCGAGTTTACTTTAGCTGCATTTACAATGCCAACTATTCCAAACGGAAGACAGCAAAACAAAGTAGCCAATATAGACTCTATGAGCCATGTTTTTGGTCGAGGAGGTATATCGTAATTTTGCTCTATAATTGGTGGAGCTGGAGGTGTTTGTTGATATTCCATATTATAAAATCTAATCTATATATTTGTAAGTAATTATTCTAAGTTATACAAAGCTATTTTCAAGCGCTGCCAATGAGCCAAAGAAAACGAAAAACGCAATAATTGCAATAATGCCCAATATTATTGCTCCAATAGCAATCCAGAAGGTTATTTTTGTCCATCGTGCAGCATTGTCTGATGCCTCTTGTGCTCTATCAAAAAGCCCACTATTGTAGAGCGACTCTACCTTCGATGCATTTACAATTGCAGCAATACCAATTAAGCTTAATATATTTCCGCACAATATAAATGGCAGTATAGTTACTAAGATAGACTCTACCATCCAGGTCTTAGGCAAAACAGGCATTTCGCTTGTCGCTGCTTGGTGGTATGGAGGTGGTGTAGTTACATATTTATTTTGATGCGATGTGTCGGATACCTCAAATAGAGGTTTCATCTCTGCTAAATCGTAAGCAGGTTTCCAGCCAGCCATGCCTTGTGTCCATACAAGGTGTTCTTTTCTTATTTGCTCTACTCTCAGCTCATCTATTGTAAAGGGTCCTTTTTGGGTTCCTTCAGAATCAATATAAAAGTATCTTGTCATCATATTAATAATGTGTTAGGGGGTTATTGCTGAATTCTCTTCTTGTACTTCTCGGTCTCTATTGTTATAATATCAATCACATTTTGATCTATATCTCTATAGATATACTCTATAGTTACATTGTTTTTTACAAAAAACTGTAGCGATCTGTCTTTGGTATACAAGTTATCTACCTCCTCTAGCATCTCTTCTTTGTGCAAATCTATTAGTTCGTTTGGATTATCAATGTTGGTTAGTGTATAGTAATACTGAAATACATTGTCTTTGGTTACTCCCAAACTATCAAGTCTAATGTGTTGGTTAAATGCAACTGGCGTAGCGCGATTCCATTCCGCAGCTGTTTTTATTAGCTCCTTGTGCAATGTTTTTTTACTATTACCAGTACACTTCACAAATAATAGTGAGATAATTATTGCCAATGAAAGCTTTATTACTTTGTTTTTTTTCATTCGTCATTCTCTTTTGTGTATCACAAAGTTAAATAAGTTTGTGATTAAATAAAGAGAATGGGGCTATTTTTATTATTGTAAACTGTATTTGCTTCTTTTGCACTATAATTTTCTATGGTTTGGGTTTCTTATCTGCACCTTTATCTTTATCATCCTTCATTCTCTTCAGCATATCCAACATGTTTTGCAGTGCATCGTTTATTTGGCTCTTCTCTATTATTGCAGGTAGATTGTTGGTCTGCTTTTTTTGTGCTCTGTTTTTGTTGCTAGTGGAGCGCAAGGTTTATTTGTTCTAATACAATAGCTTGCCAATACATTTCCTACAATATGTTTAGGGTTTAGAAGTATTCAGTCTTTGAATTTAAATTAGGTTATCTACAATTACTAGCTATGAGTAAGTAGCCATGATATTATAGTCAAAGCTTGCCAGTCGAACTTCTTATTTGAGTTTGTGAGTGAAGTATTATCTTTTTACTTGGTATAGATGGATTTTTAATTTTCTCTAAGATCAAATCTGCTGCTGTTTGGCCCATTATTCTTAACGGTTGTTCAACACTGCTAAGCTGTGGATAAACAACTGTTGATAAAAATGTGCCCGAAAAAGTAGCTACTGCAACTTGGTTGGGGATTTCTATTTTGTTCAGCTTTAAACAACTCATGGCTCCAAGGGCTAATAATTCTGAAAAAGAAAAAATTGCATCAAACGAAGTTTTATTCTGCAGTAAATTTTCAATTGCTCTTTTTCCTCCGTCAAAAGTCATTCCTGTTTGTATTACCAATGCTGGGTCAAAAGGGATTTTAAACTTGGCAAGGGCATTTTTGTAGCCTTTTGCACGTGTTTTTGAATTATAGATGCCTTCGGGTCCTTGCAGGTATACAATTTTATTTCGTTTGTGACGTATGAGGTGTTCAACCATAAAAAAAGATTCATGATAATCGTCAACTGCAACATATGTTCCTTCTAAACCATGAGGAATGCGATCATAAAAGACCAAAGGAAAGTTTCTTAACTGTAGTGCTTCGTATATTTTTATATTTGCTTTATAATCACATGGACATATAATAATTCCATCTACCATAAAGTTTTCCATCAAAAGAATATTATCTGCTTCTTTCTGCGAATTTTCTTCCGAGTTTCCAATAATTATTTTGTACCCATACTTATTTAGTAACGCTTGTATTCCTGAAATTACTTCGGCAGCAAATGGTGTAATCATTTCAGGAACTATTACTCCTATTGTTTTAGTAATACCCTGTTTTAGATTTAGCCCTAGTGGATTTGCTCTATAATTTAACTCAGCTGCAGCTTTTATCACTCTATCTCTGGTTCTTTGGCTCACATCTTTTCCTTCAGATAAAGCTCTAGAGACAGTAGATATAGATAAATTCAGGTGTTTAGCTAAGTCTTTTAAGGTTGTTCGCATTGGTATGGAGGTTTTTTATATGTCATACAATGCAAATATAATTAGATAATTCTAGCTTTAAGCTTTTTATTCGTTAAGATAAACATTTAAGAATGTCATGTAATTGTTAAAAAAGCAATTATTGGTAACGTTTGCGGTCTTTGGTAACGTTTGCGGTAACGTTTGCATTAAGTATTAACTTAAACATTTAAATAGATACTTTTTATGAGTGTATATTTGCTTGCAATTAAATAATAGAATAGTAAATAAAATATTTTAGCTATGAAAAAACAAATTGTTTCTTTAAATTACAAAAGAGATCATGTAACATCAGGTATTCTCCATATTGGAGTTGGTAATTTTCATAGGGCACACTTAGCCTTTTATATGAACAATCTTTTGAGTGATGCGAGTCAAAAGCAATGGGGAATTTGTGGAGTGAATTTATTACAGGGTGATGAAAGGATTGTTAAAGGACTAAGAAAACAAGATAATCTTTATACTCTTACAGTATGTGGCAGAAATGGTGAGGATGTAACTTATGAGATAGGCTCAATAATCGATCATATTTGGGCAGTAGATAATCGAGAGGCTGTTATAAACAAATTTGCTAATCATGATGTAAAAATTATTACATGTACTATTACTGAGGGTGGTTATAATATTGATAAATCTACTGGAGAGTTTATTATAGATGATGAGAATGTACAAAGCGATTTGGAAAATCTGAGTAACCCAAAAACTGTTTTTGGATTTGTTGCAGAAGGATTGCGTAGGCGCATGAAAAATGCTTCAGGACCTGTAACATTCCTCAGTTGCGATAATTTACAACATAATGGTGATACAGCAAAAAGAGTATTCTCTACCTTTTTCTCTGCTCAAGACAAAGAGCTTGCAGCATGGGTTGAGCAGAATGTAACATTCCCCAACAGTATGGTAGATCGTATAACTCCAGCAACAACACCTGAAGATGTGAAACGACTCAATAAAAAAAATGGAACTAATGACGAAGTGCCTGTTTATTGTGAGGATTTTATTCAATGGGTAATTGAAGATAAGTTTATTGCTGGTCGTCCAGCCTTGGAAAATGTAGGAGTTGAGTTTACCAATGATGTGGCAGCTTTTGAAAATATGAAACTAAGCTTGTTGAATGCATCACACACTCTCTTATCCTACCCTTCTTTTTTAAGTGGCTACAGAAAGGTAGATGAGGCAATGCATGACAGTCGTTTTGAGCGTTTATTAAGAGATTATATGAATGTTGATATTACCCCATATGTGCCAGTTCCAAAGAATACTGATTTAAATCTGTATAAACAAACCCTTATTGAGCGTTTTGGTAATCGTTCGGTAAGCGATCAGATTAGTAGATTGTGTGCTGATGGAGCATCTAAATATCCTGTTTACGTGATGCCTAATCTAGCTTTTATGATTCGTGATAATGCCGATATGAGTCGTGTTGCTTTTTCTATTGCTTCCTACCGTCATTACTTGAAATATAAGACCGATGAGAAAGGTGATATTTTTGAAATAAACGACCCATGGTTAACAGTAGCAGATTGGAAACTGATTGAGAGTGATAATCCTGTTGACTTTTTAGGACTTTCATCTTTTAAAAGTATTGATCTTAATAATGCTACTTCTTTTATTGAGTCATACTTATTTTTGGTGGATCAAATAAAGAACAATGGTATTCTTTCTGTTTTGGATAATATTATTAAATAGCTAATAATCAATCAGTATGAAAACACAAAAGTTTGGATATGCTCCTTTTTTAGTATTGACATTCATCTATTTTATTGTGGGTTTTATGACCACCATAAACGGACAGTTTCAGGGACCGCTTAAAGTAGCTTTTCTTGACGATGCTGAATGCTTAAGAAATACTTTCACAACGCTTATCTCATTCTTCTTTTTTTTGGGATACTTGCTAAACAGTTCATTGGCGGGGAAGTGGGTTGATAGACTTGGATTTAAAATTACCGTATTGCGTGCTCTATGGATTATGACTTCAGGTGTGTTAATGTATGCTCTCTCGTCCTGGATGTCTATACACCACAATAACCTAGTTTTGTCTATAGCGGCAGATACAATACCATATGGCTTCTTTGTTTTTCTATTTGGCTCTTTTTTAATGGGAACTTCTGCAGCTATCTTACAGGTAGTGATTAATCCATATATTGCTGCATACCCATTAAAAGGGACGCAGCCTGTACAGCGGCTTAACATATCTTTTTCGTTTAATTCGTTTGCAACTACCATTGCTCCCTTTTTTGTTACTGTAGTTGTCTTTTCGGGTATGTCAATCGAAAATGTATCGGCTGGGCAAGTACTAATCCCTACTGTTGCTATTGCTGCAAGTATAATTCTTATTGCATTGATAACAAGCCGACTCCCTTTGCCTAATTTAGAGGGTATTCGTTCTAATCCGAATAAAAAATCTGAAAAAAGCATTTGGTCTTTCCGACACTTTAAATTAGGTGTTATAGCAATTTTCTTTTATGTTGGTGCTGAAGTAGCCATTGGGGTAAATGTAAACCTTCATGCAATGGAAATTGAAAAAGGTGTTGGGGGGCTTTCTTTTTTAGGAAATAAAAATCTTATGATAGGTGGCCTCGATTTAGGAATTCCTGCTTTGTTGGCTACGCTTTATTGGGGTGGTTTAATGATAGGTAGAATTATTTCGGGTACACTTAAAGATGTTTCTCCGCGCACTCAATTAGCAGCTAGTGCTATAACAGCTATCATTCTTACATTTATAGCCATTCTATTTAATAATTTGTGGGTGCTTATTTCAGTTGGATTGTGTCATGCTGTAATGTGGGGATGTATTTTCACTCTTTCTACAAATGGATTAAAAGAGTATACATCAAAAGCCTCGGGTATATTTATGATGGGTGTCTTCGGTGGTGCTATTTTTCCTGTACTGCAGGGGGTTATGTCTGACTACCTAGGTTCGTGGCGTTGGACTTGGATTGTTGTGATATTTTGTGAGCTAGTGATACTTTATTATGCTTTTTATGGTTCTCGTTTTAAAGATTCAGAATCTTTAGAATTGGAATCAATTTAAGAATTTTTGAAAAACAATTACGAGAACTAGCAGTTTCTGAATAACTAATACTTTAAGATATGAATAAAAAGAATAAACCAATAATAATTGGAATTGGAGAACTCCTTTGGGATGTTTTTCCTGACGTGAGAAAAGCAGGAGGTGCACCGGTAAACTTTGTTTACCATGCTACAGTCCTTGGTGCACAAGGTTATGCAATTAGTGCGGTAGGCAATGATTCTCTTGGTGATGAAATAGTTGAATTAATTAATCAAATTGGAGTAGACCATTTTGTTGCAAAAGTTGCTCATCCTACAGGTACAGTAAATGTTCAGTTGAATCAAGGTATGCCTACCTATGAGATAGTTGAGGATGTTGCATGGGATTATATTCCCCTTACTAGCGAGGTTGTAGAAATAGCAAAAAAAGCAGATGTAGTATGTTTTGGAACCTTAGCACAACGTAATTCAATATCAAGAAATACTATAAGAGATTTTTTAGCTTTGCTTCCTGAAGATTCTTTCAAAATTCTTGATATTAATTTACGCAAACCTTTTTATTCGCAAACCCTTATAAAGAAGTCTATTAAGCTATGCAATATTCTCAAGCTTAACGATGAAGAGCTTGAAGTGTTGAAAGAAATTTTTTCAATTGAATCATTTGATCATAGAGAAGCTTGTAAATGGTTGATAAGAAAGTATAATTTAAAATATTTAATTCTTACAGCAGGTTCAGATTATAGTATGGTCTTTTCTCCAGAAAATATTTCCTTTCTCAATACTCCCAAGGTTAAAGTTGTAGATACTGTGGGTGCTGGAGATTCGTTTACTGGAGCTTTTATTACAAGTTTATTAATGGGTGGTTCATTGGAAAAGGCTCATAGTATAGCAGTGGAGAGAGCCGCAGCTGTGTGTGCTGTCGAAGGGGCTTGGTTTGCTGGTCTTTAGAGTATGACTTAGGCACTTGCCTAACATGTTGTGCACTTTGTCTCATCTACTGTAAAATGATTGTATGATATAGTGTTTTAACCCCCATTATTCATCACATTTTTATTGACAGATATATAAACCTTTATCAATATGTTGTTTAATGTTTTACAGTGCTTTGTTTCAATGACTCAGTATAATGATTCAGTATTGGGTAATGTTCGCATTTATATAGTTGTTGAGCCTGTCGAAATACACGCATCTGCTTCGTTCCAAACTCCTTGAAATAGTGCCCTATACCTGCAGAGTTCGAGACTAGGATCTGCATAAAGCTAAAAACGTGGATTATACGGGCTGATAAGCTTCTCATTACTATATTAGATATTAAAAATAAAGACATTGCATTGCAATGTCTTTATAAACTTAATCATTTATCAGTTAAAAATAATTGGCAGGTTGTCATCTCGACACCCTGCCAATTCTTGTTAAC
>LSQX01046241.1_pt3 | contig 11150 bp, 13 predicted proteins | sample 654561 | NCBI WGS metagenome assembly LSQX01 (sample SAMN04489861, study PRJNA283612) | anaerobic digester metagenome | isolation source: 4 biogas reactors fed with cattle manure at either 37C or 55C with and... | place: Denmark: Kongens Lyngby | collected 2014 | reverse complement strand
TTCTTATATCCTGAACCGAATTTTCATCGGCTTGATTCGGACCCTTTGCTTCGGCCATTATATATCCCTCCGCGCCTGAAATTTTTACCTCAGAACATTATACCAAACTTTTCTCGCGCGCGTGTTATTACATATATAAACATTTCATCGACTTTGCTTTGTGCATCAAATAAAATAAAATCTCTACCCATTGCTCTGACAAATTGTTAATATAATCATGCAATGCAATGCTTCAGCCTAGACAATCGTCTATCTTACAGAGGAGAACGGCATGGATAAGCCGACCCCAAGCGGCAACCACAATCAGACACCATTTGTTTTCCCGGATATCGAAGAGCTTTTCGAGCTCTACTCAAACGATATTCTGCGTGTCTGCAACGTTTATCTTCGCAAAAGATGCCTTGCTGAAGATGCTTTTCAGGACGTGTTCATCAAAGCGATGACCCGTTCTCAGACGTACCGAGGTGAGACACCGATTAAGTTCTGGCTAATGCAGATTGCCAGAAATGTTTGCAAAGATTATTTGAAATCGGCTTGGTTCACAAAGGTCGGCTTCTATGAAGATTATGCCGAGACAGAGGCCGGATCATCCGGTTTCCCGGAGATAGCGGATCACGGTCGATACGACGATGAAGAAAACCGGATCATTGACGACATTGACAGCGATTCAGACTTAATGATTGCAGTCAAAGCTCTGCCACTGAAGTATAAGGACGTGATATTGATGCGCTTCTACTATGACCTTTCCACATCTGAGATAGCCAATCAACTCAATATTTCGGAGAACACTGTTCGGAGTCGTCTTTTCCGTGCGAGAAAAATGTTGTCACCGTATATTAGTGAGGACGAGATTTAATGTTCAAGGATAATTTAAACACCGAACTGAATAAACTCAAGGTGGACGAGGCGCTGCTCAACAAGACGCGTCAACGAATTCGCGACGCTCAGAATGCTGCACCCGATCAGATTATCGAGCGAAAGCCACCCCTCCCGAGCAAGAATATCGGTGTTTTTTTCAGAACGCATTCCATTCTCATTGCCGCCTTGCTGACGGGCATCATCGGACTGGGCCTGTTTAGTGCCGTATTTTTTTCCGGTCTCTTGGGAACGAGTAAAAGCACCGATATGAAAATGCCCGCTCAAGATGTCGACCACAACACGGCCAGTGAGAAAATCTATACCGGCGATATAAATTCCGATTCTTTTGAGGCTTATGATGAGAACGAGACTCGCCTGGCGAATGCTGACGAAGAGGATGCCTGTCTTTTCTCGATTGGGGAGGAAGCTCCCGATATAGGCATTGATACTGTCGTGCCGTCTCAATCTTCGATTCGAGACAGCATAGGTCTCTCCGATGAAAAGCAGGTGACATTGTTCACATCCCAGCCCTCAGCTATTGACCGAAGCGTGACTATCGTTGAATATCGCGATCCCGCTCCGGAGACGCGTAAACATACACCACTTGACCAGCCTGAATTGCCACTGATTGAGATTGTGATTTCGGATATCACAGATATTGATGCTCCAATCATTTTGTCGTCTTATTGGGTTCCGGGTTACTTTGAATCCGCTGTCATCGTTGATGGTTACCTCTACATCGCCGCGTTGTCCGCTCCGATTACTTCCGGAGCTGCTGACGATATCATGTTGCAATTTGCTATTGATGATTTGCCATGGATTAATATTGAGACGGTTTTTGCCCTCTCGGACACGATTCAATCCTATGCCATCATCGGCGCAATCAACATGCTCGACGCTCAAACTTCACCATCAGGTATGGAGCCGCAGTTTTTCGTAGCGGTGACCGGAGGCATTCTTGATGTTTCCATTGGAGAAGATGAAATTGTTATTCGTGATAGCGCAGAACTGAGTCAAGACGCCGGCGAAGAGTTGGTCATAAGGTTCTACACTGATCCGACACTTGGCCGCATGGCACCGTGACTGAATGCGATTAGAATAGTCGTTCCGATATGAACACCCATACCGGCAAAGTCAAAACAGAAAGTAGCGTAGTGATTAAAACGCATTGCGCTGCTTTTACTTCGTCTGCTTTTGCCTTCATCGCAATCACCGCCGACGCCGCTGCGGCCGGAAGAGCGCAGTAGACAACGGATACTTTGACAATAATCGGATCCAAACTCACTTGGCGAGTAATCAGATAGAAAATGGCGGTTACGATTGCCGGCGCTGCAACGAGGCGCAACAAAGAGATGAATATAACGCGCTTGTCCGCGAACATCTTCAATAGCGGTATGCCGGTCAGCGTTACACCGCACAACGCCATCCCCATCGGTGTTGCCGCCGATGCCAACGAGTCAACGGCTCTTAGCAAGGATTCCGGAAGCGGCATTTTCGTGAAATAAAAGAAAAACCCAATCGGAACAGCCAAAACGGGCGGAGACAACAACGCCAGAAGCACCGTTTTGCCCATAATTTTCGGCTCGCAATTTTCTGATTCTTTACCCCGCCCAACAATAAACAGTATCGGGGTCACTATGTAAAATAGAATGCGCACCGGCGTTGTGTAAGCGACAATATATAAGTTTCCGGTGTCGCCGAACAGAGCTTCCATGACAGGAAATGCCATATATGTGAAGTTCGTGAACATGAGATTCATAATCATTATGCGCGACAAATTATCATTCTTCTTAAATACAAGATTGATACCGATGCCGAATAGAGCCATCAAACCCATCGTCAGCACACTGATGATGACTAGAAGGCTCATGTCCGATATTTTCGACAGATCAAAATCGCGAAGCATCGAACGAAAAACGACGCATGGAAAAATAATATTGTATATGAATCCGGCCAGTGACGGACCGAATTTTTCGTCAACAATTTTCAGCTTGCCGGACATGAATCCGACTAACATCAACAATGCCATCTGTACTGCCAGATGAAACGCGGTCATAGGATTGGATCCTTTTCGGGTTTTCCGGCGGTGCGTGGGTACTTAGGCGGCGTCGGACGCAATTTTCGAATGACAACCACGGCCCGCTTCATATCGGTGCCCGGTAAGACAAATTGATGAACTGACTCAATCGTGCCTCCCATTGTAACGACCGCCTTCTGAGACATTTCGATTTCGTCCTCGACATGACCCTTCATAGCCAGGAAAATACCTCCGACTTTTACAAAAGGAAGGCACAACTCACAAAGGATTGGCAACGCCGCAACGGCTCGCGCGGTTGCGACATCAAAACGCTCCCGATGCAACTTAGATCGCCCGGCATCCTCGGCACGAGAATGAAAACACGTCATTTTTTTAAGCGACAGAGCGGTGCACACTTCTTCCAAAAAGTGAATTCTTTTCTTGAGCGAATCAAGCAACAATACTTCTATCTCAGGCATCGCCACTTTAAGCGGAATCCCAGGAAACCCGGCTCCGGTCCCGACATCAACCAACGTCAGTGTTTTTTTTCCTTTTTTTGCCATCTCTTCATTCAAAAATGGCACCAACGTCAACGAGTCGACAAAATGACGAAGCGCGATACCGTGATCGTCCATGATACCGGTCAGATTCATCCGATCGTTCCATTCCTTGAGAAGCATCGCATATGTCTTGAATGCATAAATACTCTCTCCGGAAAGCGGGACGGAAATTTCAGCGGCACCGGTAGAAAGCACCGGAGAGATTTCGTCATTTTGCGCACTCAAGAGCTCTTGATTTACTGCGTCTTCTTTTGCTCGAGGAGAAGCCGATTGCAGCATAGGATCCGTTCCCTTCCGGTTCACAGAATGCGACGCGCCCTCACCTTCCGGAGCAGACGCTTCGTCTCTATTTGTCACCGAGCGCTTCGCCCGATTCGACGGCGTTTTCTGGGGCACATCCGCCTTCATTCTCTTATCGCCGGGGCGAACCCTTCTCTCGTTATCCATTGCGTGCTGCGCTCCTTTTCTTTGCATCTAAATAGACCAGAAGTACCGCGACATCCGCGGGAGAGACGCCGGAGATTCGCGATGCCTGCCCCAGAGAAATGGGGCGAAACTTCGAGAGTTTTTGTTGCGCTTCGATTCGAAGCCCCTTTATTTCCTCATAGGGCGTATTTAGAGATAATGTACGAACTTCAAGTGCCTTAAACTTATCGATTTTCTGTTTTTCAAGTTTCAAATAACCTTCGTACTTGATATCCACTTCGACCGTAAAGGTAATAGCCTCATTGAGTTTTGGGCGATTAGTATCGACGGTATGCAAGTCTTTGTATTTGATCTCAGGCCTTTTCAGAAGATCCGCCATGGATACCCCCGAAGAAACCGGTGTGCTCGACCGAGAAATCAATAACGCATTGAGTGCATCAGATGGTGGCAATACCGTTTGACGCAGCCTCTTGATTTCCGCTTCGATTGCTGCCTGCTTGGACTTGAAAAGCATATAGCGTGCTTCGGAAATCAATCCGAGGCGATAACCGTGAGGAGTCAGCCTCGCATCGGCATTATCCTGCCTCAAAAACAAACGATATTCCGCACGCGAAGTCATCATGCGATAGGGCTCCTGTGTGCCCTTCGTCACCAAATCATCAATCAACACTCCGACATAGGCTTCGGAGCGATCCAAAATAAACGGCGATTCACCTCGGATGAATCGAACTGCATTGATGCCTGCAACCAGGCCCTGCGCCGCCGCTTCTTCATACCCGGACGACCCGTTGATCTGCCCGGCACAGAACAAGCCGGCGACCGATTTTGATTCTAAAGAAGGAAATAACGCCGTCGGATCAATGCAATCGTACTCAATTGCATACGCGGACCTCTGGATAACTGCATTTTCGAGACCCGGCAGCGAACGGACCATTTGGATCTGCACATCCTCAGGCATACTTGTGCTCATCCCTTGAAGGTAAAGCTCGCAAGTATCTTCACCCATGGGTTCGACAAATACTTGATGACGCTCTTTATCTTTGAATTTTACAAATTTATCCTCAATAGACGGACAATATCTCGGCCCGGTCCCTTCAATCGTTCCGCTGAAAAGAGGCGAGCGACTCAAATTGTCGCGAATAATTCTCCGCGTTTCATCAGTGGTCCATATCGTCCAACAAGGCATCTGCGTGCGAACCGGCCGCAGATCATTCATCTCGTGAACAAACGAAAAAGGCGGCATATCGTCCTCACCTGGCTGAATCTCCATCCGCGAAAAGTCAACTTTTCTCGCATTAAGGCGCACCGGTGTGCCGGTCTTAAAGCGTTGAATCGGCAAGCCGAGATCGGCTAAACTTCCGGAAAGTCCGATAGACGGAAAGAGATTATCCGGTCCGCTTTCGATAATCACCTCTCCCATAATAATTCTCGATTGCATATACGTCCCCGAACAGACCACCACTGCCGAAGCGGTATAAACAGCTCCCGACCTTGTGACAGCGCCGCAAATGCATGTCGTCCCGCTCTCTTGATCGACAAGAAGCTTAACAATTTCACCTTGTCTTATCTCGAGACCGTCAATACGTTCCAGCATGGCCTTCATTTTCCGGCTGTATCGACTACGATCAATCTGTGCGCGCGGCGAAAATACCGCAGCCCCCTTTGAACGATTAAGCATTCGAGTCTGAATGGCGCAGGCATCCGCCATCTCACCCATTAAACCGCCTAAAGCATCAATTTCTCGAACCAATTGGCCCTTCGCCGTTCCTCCGATACTTGGATTGCACGGCAAATTTGCCAGCGAATCCAGATGCAGTGTGAACAATGCGGTACGCATACCGGATCGAGCAGCGGCAACGGCGGCTTCACAACCGGCATGCCCTGCGCCAACGACCAAAACATCAAAGTGTCCGGCCTCATAGGCGCCCTTTTGTAATAATGCTTCATCTACGGTCATAGTTCCCCCGGACGTACTTATGTACATAATCTCGCTATTTACCGATGCAAAATCTCGAAAAAATGGTATCCACCAAAGTATCACTGACCGAATCGCCGGTAATTTCTCCAAGATCATCCATTGCAAGTCGAATCAAAGAACACGATACTTCAGTCGGTGTTTGGTCTGAAAGAGAGATTATCGCTTGATTGACTTTATCTTTTGCTTTTCGAATCTGTTCAAAATGTCTATTATTCATCAACAAAAGCTCGCTCTGCCCTGTCATCCCCGTTGAATCATAAATGTCCTTAACGGCATCAACGATAATATGAATCCCCTCCTGGGTATACGCAGAGACAACACCAGAAAATCGAATTTTCTCACCCAATCCGCCGGATTGTATTGCAGATACAATTGAATCAAGCATCCGCTCTGCCTGTTGTTCGTTAACTAAATCCGATTTACTGATTAATATCGCCAACCTTCGGTCTCCGATAATATTAGCGACCTCCTCGAATTGAGAAAAATGAGATTGAATCCATTCCGGCTCGCCATCATCCGTCGCACAATCAGCCGATGACACCAACCACAAGAGCAAATCCGCTTCCTTCGCAGCATCATATGCCCTCGAAATACCCAGCCGCTCAATCTCATCCGCTGTCTCTCGCAGACCTGCGGTATCAATGAGACGGACCGGTACCCCTCGAATAGATGTCGATACCTCAAGCGTATCACGCGTGGTTCCGGCTATCGGTGTGACTATTGCACGGTCATAGCCTGCCAATCGATTGAGTAAAGACGATTTGCCGCTATTCGGGACACCGGCCAAGACGACCGTCATTTTCTCCGATAATAATCGGCCCTTTGCGTAAGAATCTTCAAGCGTAGAGAGTCTATCGAGATAATCGCGAAGACTCAATTCTGCTTGATTGCGAGTAATTGCCTCATCTTCCTCTTCAAACTCAACCAGCATTTCCAGCTGAGCAAAAATATCATAAAGCCTTTCAGAAATCGCTCGAATTTCATTTTTCAGCGCACCGAGCAATTGAATTTCTGAGATACGCAGCGCCTCTGCAGACTCCGCAGAAATAATATCCATGACGGCTTCGGCTTGGGTGAGATCAATCTTTCCCGAAAGAAAAGCAACCTTAGTAAATTCACCGGGATCTGCAGGCCTAGCGCCGTTTTCGCACAGTACTCTCAGCACTTCTTGGCGAACAGCTGTTCCGCCGTGACATGATATCTCAACCATATCTTCGCCGGTGTAAGAGTGTGGCGCACGAAAAACCGAAAGCACTGCCTCGTCAATGATGCGATTGCTTCCGGGCTCAAAAATGCGTCCGAACGACATGGTGTATCCTGGCATGTCCGCCACTGACTTGACTGCAGAATCCGAAGCTCTCAGAACGCAGAAAATCCGATCCGCCACGGCAATAGCGTAGCGACCGGACATTCTTATTACCGATATTCCGCCGACGCCCGGTGGCGTCGCCGGGGCACAAAACGGAAGGTCATTTGTCATGATTATTCCTCGGCATCTCCGGAATCTCCGGGAGCGACAACAACACGCCGGTTCGGTTCTTCACCAACGCTGTGCGTGCTGACGCCATCAAAAGACTGCAAAGCAAAATGTACAATTCTTCTCTCGGAAGGAGACATTGATTCCATCTCAACGGGCTCACCGGAGCGAAGGACACGCGAGGCTGCACGGTTGGCCAACCCAACCAATATCGACTCACGCTTCTTTTTGTATCCGCCGATATCAAGATATATTCGAACATAATCTTCACTGAATTTATTGGCAACAAGAGAGGTGAGGTAAGAAATCGAATCCAACGTTTCACCATGACGACCGATTGCAGTCGCACAATCCGACCCTGTAACGGAAATGAAGATGGTATCTTCTTCACGATAGGAATCAAGCTTGCCGTGAATGCCGATACCGGACAAAATCTCCGCTACAAATGCGACCGCTTCTTCTTCGGCTTGGCTGACCGCATCCCCTTCAAACGATTCGTCGTCGCCATAGTATTCGGTATCTTCTTCTTCATCTTCATGACTGACAGCATCAATATCCGCAGTCACTTTAACAATAGCATCTTTTTTGCCGATGCCAAGAAAACCGCCGCTGCCACCCTCTTCAACAACTTCAATTACGGCATCCTGCTCCGATACCCCTAACTCTTCAATCGCCAGAGCAATTGCCTCTTCAACGGTCTTACCCGATTTTGTAATGGTCTTCTCCATATTAGCCTCCCCAATCAATGCTGTGGATTATTTTTTCTTTTCTTCTTGGACGAACCTGATGATTCATCCTCTGCATAGGCACTATTCTTATTAAAAGCCTTAGCTTTGAGCAACTCCATTTCAGAGAGCTGATGCTCATATGGCTTAGTAAACATATAGAAAATAATAATTTGCTGAATGACGCCCATGATATTACCGACAATCCAGTAAAAAGCCATCGCAGCAGGCAGCATAAATGTAGTAAAAAGCATGAACACCGGCATCATCCAAAGCATCATCTTCATCGATGATTCCATTGAACTCGCCTCAGCGGCTTGGCCTTTTCTTGCCGGATTATTCTTCGCGCGCTCTTTAGCTTCCTTCGCCTTCTTTTCAGCAAGGCGCGTCGGCTTAAGAACATTGGTAATACGGGTCTGAAGAATCGTGGTCAACAAAACCAACAGCGGAATCACTAAAAGCGGCAAGTATGTACGCCAATCATCTCCGAAAATCTTCGTCGGGTTAACGGATGGTGTTAACGAAAGATCTAACCCGAGAAAATCCATGTTAATCAACTGTTCCAATTTGAGTATGCCTTGTGAAACAGCCTGCCTCAATATCTCGGGAGACTCTCTCAAACTATTGATAATCGCAATGTTATTATCAGTGGCCTGCTTTGCATTGATGTTGAAAAGTTCGCCGAGTGCGACGAGATTATCTCTCGACATTCCCGAAATGTAGCGAAGCGGTCCTCTGACCACCGCGTAAATCGGCAAAAGAAAGACCAGTTGCAACATGGGCAATAGACATCCGGCAAAAGAAGAAGCCCCATTAGCCTGTAAAAGCCTCGTAATTTCTTCATTCTGCTTCGCCTTATCATCCGGATACTTGCGCCGAATCTCAGCCTGTTGCGAAGCTAAGGCCTGCTGCTTGAGCATGGACTTCTGAGAACGAACATTCAGCGGAATCAGTGCCGCACGTGTGACTACGGTAAGAAAAATTATCGCCAAACCATAGCTGTCAAAAAAATGGTAGAAGGCCGAAGCCATCCATCCGAAAAATATGTTTAGCGGGTTTGTAAATGCGTAATCCGCCAAAACAAAAATATTCATTCCCATTCTATCTCCTCTTCATAAGAGCGGGCCTTGAGCCGCCCAAATAGTATACCATATCTTTAGGATCATGAGACCCTGTGCTATTTGACCGGATCATAACCGCCTTTGCTAAAGGGGTTACACCGCAACACACGCCACACAGCCATCAGCGAACCTTTGATTGCGCCATATTTCTTGATTGCATCGACCGCATATACCGAACATGTCGGTGAGTATTTACACATCGGTGGCAATATCGGAGATAAATATCTCTGATATTGCCGAATCAAAAAGAGTAAAAATCGCTTCATTTTTGACCACCGTTTTGCGATAAGTCCAATCGCCGCAAGATGCGTCTCATTTCATCTTGAATCTGAGAAAACTCAGGAATCGGATCGACCTGCTTTAACATAAACACAATGTCATAACCCAAGGTGATTTCACCCTCGAGAAGTCGGTAGCTTTCTTTCAGCAAACGACGACATCGATTACGCTGTACCGCGCCCTTGACCTTTCGGCTGACCGAAAAACCGACACGATTCATACCCGTTGGAATCCGAACATTATTGTGCCGCAAATGACTCGGTCTTTTAAAGCAGTGAACCACAATAAACCTGCCGGGAATAAAACGACCCCGCTTGTAGACTCGCGAAAATTCGTAATTGAACCGAATCGGCAGGCTATTTTGCAAAGGAATCACCTTCAGTCTTTAGAGTAAAAATAAGGATCACTTATGGGTGATCCTTAAGCTGAAAGCTGCTTTCTACCCTTTAAACGTCTGTTCTTAAGCACCGATCTGCCCGCTTCAGTCTTCATTCTCTTGCGAAAACCATGAACTCTTGAGCGATGTCTTTTCTTAGGCTGATATGTCATCTTCATGTGGTTTACCTCCATGTGTTATGCGGAAAATATGCTCGCTTTATCAATAATATAAATATATAGATATTAGGGAACAGCGTTAGAATTATACAAGGCTCACCGCGGTTCTGTCAACCTCGACGCGGATGTCGAACCGAAGAAAAATATGATTTGCATCAAATTGGGCTCTCGAGGCACGTATGGCCTGCTATTTTCGAGGAACCGTCTTGGTCTTCTCTATGAAAAAACCTGTTGATCCAAATCTGTTTTTCGCCTCTTGAAAGGCGGTCTCCAAAGATTTTTCGTCAGAATAACAGCCGAACATCGTGCTTCCCGACCCACTCATCGATGCATATATTGCACCATTATTTAAGAGAAACGACTTAATGTCGGACAAGACCGGGAACGAATCAAATGCGACCGACTCGAAATCATTGCCCCAAGACGCCTTTTTGTTATTGACACGCAATACGACATCCTCTGAAAAATCATCAATAAAATCAACATCATCAAATGTTCTCGGAGATTGACGCAGCGATTCCCCCCGAATTCGATCAAACGCCTGATAAGCCTGAACCGTAGAAATGCCGATGTCCGGCTTAATCAATAGAATATGTAAACCCGAAAATGGCGGCACATCATTCATTATCTCGCCGACCCCCCGACAAAGAACCGCTCCGCCTCGAAGTGCAAAAGGAACATCCGCACCAACAGCAAGACCCAGTTCAGCCAGCGATTCTTGGGATAAGCGATTGGAAAAAGCTTCATTGATAAGAGTCAATGCCGCAGCAGCGTCGGCGCTACCACCGCCAAGACCCGCACGATCCGGAATGCGTTTGTCTATATTTGCATGGACTTTATAACCATTTTCGGAAACAGCATTCATATATAACTCAATCGCGTCCATCACGGAGTTACGCCCGGTGTCATTAATCAAAAGACCGGACAGCGAATAACTCAAAACATTAGCATCTGACGATTCATTCTCGGATACCGAAATCCGAACGACATCTGACAGCTCAACACTTTGCATTAGGCTATACAGCAGATGATAACCGTCATCTCTATAACCACTCATATATAGAAAAAGGTTTATCTTGGCATATGCGTTCAATTGTTTTTCAAATCTCAAAACAAATCTCCTTCGGGAAAAAAACCGCCGCTCGAAATGAGCA